>OLQT01002086.1_pt1 | contig 11300 bp, 9 predicted proteins | sample 1672651 | NCBI WGS metagenome assembly OLQT01 (sample SAMEA3136709, study PRJEB25190) | human gut metagenome | biome: human gut; feature: human-associated habitat; material: faeces | place: Austria | collected 2013 | reverse complement strand
TCGCGTTGTGTCGGACGGAGCAGACGGTTCCGGCGCGGGCGCGCCGCAGTTGGTGCAAAAACGCACGCCGTCATCGAGCGGCGCGCCGCATTTCGTGCAGGTGCGCGGGGCGGCGGGCTGCGCGGACGCAGTGGGTTCGGCCGGCTGGGATGCCGGCGGGTACGGCGCTTTCGGGGCGACGGGCTGCTCGGGCAGCATGGCGCCGCAGGCGCGGCAGATCACGGCGCTGTCAGACAGCTGCGCGCCGCATTTCGGGCAGAGCATGGCAAGACCTCGTTTCTGTTTCGGATTTTTTCTCATTGTAACATCCGGCTTTCGATTTTACAATCCATTCTTTGCGTGTTATACTCACATTATCTTCTATTCTGATTTTTTCCGGAGGCAACGAACCCATGAACATCACTGCCATTATCTATGACGCCGACGCGCGCCGCACGGCCTACATCCTCGGCACGGTCATCGGCAACTGCAAGCTCTTCCCCGCCGAGCGCGCCCCGCGCGACTGGAGCGGGTACGCAAACGTCATCACCGTCACCGCGGGCGAGGACGGCCCGGTCGTGACCGCCGGGCTGCAAAAGCGCGTGACCTTCCGTCCGAAGGGCGAGGATGAGACTGTCGCCGCGGCCGAGCTGATCGCCAAGGCCTTCTGCCCGCCGGAGGCCCCGATGCCGACGGATGCGCTCAAGGCGCGCATCGACGCCTTTCTGGAGGCGCACAACACGCTCGCGCTGGCGACCGGCTGCGGAAAATGGGTGCGGTGCACACCGCTGGAATACCTGCGCGTGGACGGCAGGCTCTACATCCTCACCGAGGGCGGACTGAAGTTCAAGGGCATCTGGTGGAACGGAGCGATCTCCGCCGCCGTGTTTGACAGCTACGCGGGCATGGCGTCGCTCGCCGGGCTGCAGATGACGGGCACGGCCGTGTACATCGACCCGCTGAGCGACGAATACCGCAGCGTGATCGAGGCACGCGGTGTGCAGCTGCAGCAGCTGCAGCAGATGCCCGCGATGCTGCACGCGGTGCGGCTGGACATCACGCGCTACGAGCTGCTCGACGGCGCGCTGCGCGCCGATGGCTACGCCGCGCGGCAGGTGCTTGATCTGGGCTGATGTATTCTATTTTTCCATCTGTGCCATACTATGGTTAGGGAGCTCCCGCTCCGAAACCGGACACAGAGGAGGGTGAAACCTTTGCACAAAGCAGGCACGCAGCCGGCCATCCCGGTCGGGCTGGGTATGGCGCTGGTGCACAACCAGCAAGCGCTGGCAAAGTTTTCGGCGCTCACGGACGAGGAAAAGCGCGCATTCATCGCGGGCGTGCACGGCATCGACTCGCGGCAGGAGATGCGCGCGTATGTCGACCGGTTCGCAGAAAGCTGAAGATACCCCCGCTGCATTTTTGCAGCGGGGGTATCTTCATGTCTCGAAGCGGATGAGCGTGCAGAGCGTGTCGCCGCTGTAGACGCACACGAAGGGGTTTCCGTCCGACAGGCGATATTTGAGCGTGACGGCATCTACGTCCTTGACCGCCTTCGGGTAGACCATGCGAAAGCCCGTGAACGCATCGCGCGGCACGGTGTCCGGCAGGGCCTCGAGCGCAAAGTCGAGATACTTCGTGTTATGTACATGGCCGTTGAAGTCAATGTCGCTGCGGCGCAGGGGCAGCGTTTTCTCCCCATCGAAGGCGGCGGGGGCACGCAGGCGCGGCGCGGCGGACGCGAACACGCCGCGCGTCTCCGGCAGATAGGACCGGAAGCGCTGCTGGTCGATGCGGATGATCTTCTGCGCGCGCAGGTCGAACAAAATGAGCCGCGACTCGGCGCACACGAGCTCCGTGCCGCTCTCGTCCGCGAGCGTATAGTCGCGGAAGATGCGCCCGGTGGGCACGCTGTCGCGCACCCAGGTCGTGACGCGCAGGGGCGCCTTGCTGTCCGGCCGGCGCACGATCTGGACGCGCCAGTCGGTCAGCACCCAAGTGATGCCGTTGCGGCTTTCCTCAATGATGTCGTCGCCCGAGCTGTCGGAGTGGCGGCTGGCCGTGTTTTCAAAAATGCGCAGGATCGCTTCATACCCCAGCTTGCCGCTGGGGTCAAAATCGGCGACGCCCGGCTGATATATCTCCGAAAAAAACATAATGATCGCTCCGTAATCGTAAAATTGTGTGCCTTCAGGCGCCCGGCAGGCAGCCGTTTGCGAACATCCAGCTATAGGCCAGCGCCCAGGAACCGAAGAGGTCCGTCTCGTGCAGGGCGCGCACCTGCGCGCGCGTATACCACGCCGACTCGATCTCCTCCATGGGGTCGGCACTCGGGCGGAACGTCCCCTCCGCCGTGCCGAAAACGCAGACCGTGCGCTCGTCACCGATGCCGACCGTGCACGCCGCCGGCGGCAGCACGTGCGTGATGGCCATCAGGCGCAGGCCGGTCTCCTCGCGCAGCTCGCGGCGGGCCGCCTGTTCGGGCGTCTCCCCCGGCTCGATGAGGCCGCCGGGCAGGCCGTAGATGCGCTGGCCGAGCTCCATGCGAAACTCGTGGATGAGCGCGATGTGCTCGCGCGTAGCGTCCGTGAGCACCATGACGACCGCGTCCGTGCGGTGGTGCTGCAGGTGCTCGAGCGAGTCGATATTCCGGTCGCGACTGACCATCTCATACGTGCGCGGGCAGCCGGTGCGGTCGATATAGTGCAGGTCGTAGCGGTGCAGGAACGCGCCGCCGTCCTTCTTTTCAATGTCAACGAATTGCAATGCGGGTCGCCTCTCTGGTCATGATAGCTTAGGATACCACGTTTTGCGCCGGGGTACAACCGGAAATGATAATAGATCAGCCGCTGTCCTTTGACAGCGGCTGATCTGTTGGGGGAAGAAAGAAAGGGAGGATGCGGGGCAGGCCGACCGGCCGCGCCCAGTATGAGGATACCACACCTTTCTTAAAAAATCATGAGTGTCAGCTGGTCTCCGGCAGCGGCACGATGCCGTGCGCGAGCTTGAGCTGCAGCACGCGCAGCACGCTCGCATCGAGCGCATCGGCCGTGAGCGTGCCGTCTGCGAGCGCCTGCTCCACGGCCGCGACCGCACCGGGCACGTCGCTGATCTCAAGCAGCATGTCGTTGCCGGCGGCGAGGGCGCGCACGGCCTTCTCCCCGTCGGTATACTGCGCGAGGGCCTGCATCTGCAGCCCGTCCGTGACGATGACGCCGCGGAAACCGAGGTCATAGCGCAGCAGGTTCGTGACGAGCTTGTGCGAGAGGGACGCGGGCGCATCGTCCATCGTCGGCACGGTCAGGTGGCCGACCATGACCATGTCCGCCCCGGCGGCGATGCCGGAGACGAAGGGCTTGAGGTCCTCCTGCCGCAGCTGCGGGAGCGTCTTGTCGACCGTGGCGGCGCCGTTGTGCGAGTCCGTGGCCGTACTGCCGTGGCCGGGGAAATGCTTCAGACAGCAGATGACCCCGGCGTCACGAAAGCCGTGCACGGCGGCGGAGACGAGCGTGGCCGCCTCGTCATAATCATCGCTGTAGGCGCGGTCGCCGATGGCGTTGCTGCGCTTGTTCGTCCAGACATCGGCCACGGGCGCAAAGTCGGTGTTGAAGCCGTAGGCCGCGATGTCGTGCGCGAGGGTCTGGGCATTGTCATACGCGCCCTGCGTGCCGAGACTGCGGTAGCTGTACATGCTGTTTAATTTCGTCGTGCCGACGGTGTTCATCAGGCGCGCGACGCGGCCGCCCTCCTCGTCAACGGTGACGAGCGGGGCCGCGGCGCAGGCAGATGAGAGCGCGGACGTGAGCGCCCGGAGCTGCTCGCCGGAGGTCATGTTGCCCGCCGAGAGCAGAAAGCCGCCGACCGGATAGTCGCGCAGCGCGGCGGCGAGGTCATCCGTCATGGCCGTAACGGCGCCGCCGTCCGTGAGCGTCTCGGGGTGCACGATGAGCAGCTGGCAGATCTTCTCGCGCGTGCTCATGCCGTCGAGCAGCGTCTGCGCTGCATCCTTCTGGACGGCAGCGGATGTGCGGGGCGTGGGCTCGGGCTGCGCGGCGGTCTGCCCGCGGCGGACACACACGACCACGAGCAGCACCGCCAGCGCCGCGAGCACGAACAGGTAAATGGCCGCGCGCCAGTTTCGCCTTAAAATTTTCCAAAATGCATTCCATCTCATGTCTCCAGTTTACCGCAGCGGCGGTGAAAACGCAACCACATCCCATCGACGCGGCGGACTTGTTTCGTTCACAATTTCGTGCTATAATAATGGTCAAAATTTCGGGGGCGCGTGCTCCCAGACAGGAAGTGCTTTCTTTTATGACAAAAATTGATATTTTCTCCGGTTTTCTCGGCGCCGGCAAGACCACGCTCATCAAAAAACTGATCGCCGAGGCCTACACGGGCGAAAAGATCGTGCTGATCGAAAACGAGTTCGGCGAGATCGCCATCGACGGCGGCTTCCTCAAGGACTCCGGCGTGCAGATCAATGAGATGAACTCCGGCTGCATCTGCTGCAGCCTCGTGGGCGACTTTGCCGACGCGCTGCAGAAGGTGCTCACCCAGTTTCACCCCGACCGCATCCTCATCGAGCCCTCGGGCGTCGGCAAGCTGAGCGACGTCATCCGCGCCGTGCAGGGCGTGCAGTCCGACGAGCTGGTACTCAACGGCTTCACGACCGTCGTGGACGCGAACAAGTGCAAGATGTACATGAAGAACTTCGGCGAGTTTTTCAACAACCAGGTCGAGAACGCGAGCGCCATCATCCTCTCGCGTACCGAGGGTATCCGCCCCGAGAAGCTCGACGCCGCCGTGGCGCTGCTGCGTGAAAAGAACCCGACCGCCACGATCGTGACCACGCCGTGGACGGAGCTCGACGGCAAGCAGATCCTCGAGACGATGGAGCGGCGCGACACGCTGTCCGCCGAGCTCGAGCACCTCAAGGCCGAGGCCGCTGAGGAGGACGACGAGGCCGAGCACGAGCACCATCACCACCATCACGATGATGACGAGCACGAATGCTGCTGCGGCCATCACCATCACCATGACGACGATGATGACGATGATGACGATGATGACGATGAACACGAGCACGAGCATCATCATGACCACGACGAGCATGACCACGAGCATGACGAGCATGACCACGACCACTGCTGCGGCCATCACCACCATCACCACCACGCGGACGAGGTGTTCACGAGCTGGGGCACCGAGACGCCGCGCAAATACACCGACGACGAGATCCGCACCGCGCTCGACGCGCTCATCAACGAGCACCGCTACGGCGTTGTGCTGCGCGCCAAGGGCATCGTGCCTGCGACCGACGGCGGCTGGATCCACTTTGACTACGTGCCCGGCGAATCCGACGTCCGCCGCGGCAGCGCACAGGTCACCGGCCGCGTGTGCGTGATCGGGTCGCACCTGGCCGAGGATGCACTGAAGGAGCTGTTCCACATTGGCTGACACGAAACAGCAGGCACCGGATCTGCCGGTATACCTGTTCACCGGCTTTCTGGAGGCCGGCAAGACGAAATTCATCCAGGAGACGCTCGAGGACGAGCGCTTCCACAAGGGCGAGCGCACGCTGCTGCTGCTGTGTGAAGAGGGCGAGGAAGTCTACGAGCCGGACAAGTTCTGCGCCGGCAACGTCTTTGTGCGCAACATCGACGAGGAGTCCGACCTCACGGTCGAACACCTGAAGGCGCTGCAGGATGAGATCCGGCCCGAGCGCGTGCTCGTGGAATTCAACGGCATGTGGATGCTCGACTCACTCTACGGCAACCTGCCGGAGGGCTGGGCGGTCGCGCAGGAATTCCTGTTTTGCGACGCGACGTCGTTTTTGAGCTACAACGCGAATATGCGCCAGCTCACGGTGGACAAGCTCAAGAGCGCCGAGCTCGTCGTGCTCAACCGCTACAACGACAGCATGGACCGCATGGAGATGCACCGCATCATCCGCGCCATCTCCCGCCGGTGCGACATCGCGTATGAATACACCGACGGCAAGGTCGTGTACGACGACATTGAAGATCCGCTGCCGTTCGACCTTGACGCCCCGGTCGTCGAGATCGAGGACCGCGACTTCGCCATCTGGTACCGCGACATGTCCGAGGAGCCGAAAAAGTACGACGGCAAGACCATTGAGGTCAAGTGCCGCTGCCTTGTGCGCAAGAACGTGCCGAAGGGCTGCTTCATCGCCGGGCGGCACATCATGACCTGCTGCGTGCAGGACATTCAGTTCGCGGGCGTCATCTGCGTTTGGGATCGCGCCGACGAGATCCGCAACGACGAGTGGGCCATCATCACGGCCCGGCTGGACTACAAGTTCCACCGCGCCTATGGCCGCAAGGGCCCCGTGTTCACGGTGCAGTCCGTGCAGGAGGTCGAAAAGCCGGAGGAACCGGTGGCCACGTTCTATTAAACCGCGAAGAAGCCTCGCAGAGTTTGCCGCCCGCAGGCGGCAAAGAAAATGCAATCATTTTTTCCGGCGGCATGTACGGCGGAAAAAATACTTTTCAGGCTGCAAGTGTGGAATTTGTGCGCCATCGGCGCGCAAATTATGCGCACAGCAGACTGTAAACCTTTTGTCGGAAACCCCGAATGGGGTTTTCGACAAGTGAAAAAAATCAGCCGCCCGGTGGGCGGCTGATTTTTCTATGCCGAAATTCAGTTTGCCTTGTCCTCGGCCGTGGACAGCAGGACGCGGTCGTTATCGAAGACCTCGCCCGCCTTGGCGGCGAAGGCGTCGAGCAGGCCCTGCACGGTCATGTCCGCGCGCTCCGGGCCGGAGACATCGAGCACGATGCGGCCGGCGTCCATCATGAGCGTGCGCGTGCCGAGCTCGAGCGCCTGGTGCATATTGTGCGTGATCATGAGGCAGGAGATGCTGCGCTCCAACACGACGCTGCGCGTGAGCGCGAGCACCTTATCGGCCGTGACGGGGTCGAGCGCGGCGGTGTGCTCGTCGAGCAGCAGCAGCTCGGGCGTGACCATGGTGGCCATGAGCAACGTCAGCGCCTGGCGCTGGCCGCCGGAGAGCAGGCCGACGGGCGTGTTCATGCGGTCCTCCAGCCCCATGTCGAGCTGGGCGAGCGCGTCACGGAAAAAGTCGCGGTCGCGGCGTGTCACGCGGCGGAAGGGCTTATGCTTTTCCGGCGAGCGGAGGTAGGCCACGGCGAGGTTTTCCTCGATGGTCATGTGCGGCGCAGTGCCCTTGAGCGGGTCCTGGAACAGGTGGCCGATGCGGCGGCTGCGCTTGTGCGACGGCAGGAACGTGATGTCCCGCCCGTCGAGCGTGATCGTGCCGGCGTCGACGTAAAACACACCGGCGATGGCATTGAAGAGCGTGCTCTTGCCGGCGCCGTTGGAACCGACGATGGTGGCAAACTCCCCGTCGGCCAGCCGGAGCGAGAGGTCGGACAGGGCGCGCTTCTCGTTGACGGTGCCGGCGTTGAACGTCTTGGAAATATGGGAAACTTCAAGCATCGGTCTCGTCCCCCTTTCCGGACAGGGCGCGCAGCTTGCGGGCGTTGGACTTGATCTTCGCCAGATGGACGTAGTCCTTCATGTTCGGCGCGGCGATGGCGACGGCCACGATGACGGCGGACACGAGCTTGAAATACTCGGCCGAGATGTTCAGCCGCAGCGCCAGTGCGATGATGAAGCGGTAGACGATGCTGCCGAGCACGACGCAGACGACGCGCTTGCCCACGCTGCCGCGGCGGCCGGCACAGACCTCGCCGATGATGAGGCTCGCCAGCGCGATCGTGACCATGCCGGTGCCGAGGTTGATGTCGCAAAACTTGTTGTATTCCCCGATCAGGCAGCCGGACAGCGCCGTGAGGGCGTTGGCCAGGCACAGGCCGATCGTGATGGTGGCTTTCGGATTGATGGAGGAAGCGCTGACCATATCCAGACTGTCGCCCGTGGCGCGGATGGACAGGCCGAGGGACGTGCCGAAAAAGCGGATGAGCACAAGCACGATCACGGCCGCGAAGAGCGCGAGCAGGATCAGCCGGCTCCACTGCCCGCCGACAAGGCCCTTGAAGAGCGAAAACACCGTGTCGACCCCGGTGATGGACACGTTGGACGAAAAGCCCATGACCGCGAGGTTGATCGTGTAGAGGCCGGTGTTCGAGATGATGCCGGCGAGGATGCTCTCAACGCCGAGGCGCGTCTGCAAAAAGGCCGTGATGTAGCCCGAGAGCATGCCCGCCGCCATGGCCGCGAACAGCGCGAGGATCGGGTGGCCGGCGATGGTGAGCATGGCGCCCACGGCGCAGCCGAGCGTGAAGCACCCGTCCGTGGACAGGTCGGCGATATTCAGGATGGAAAAGCTGATGAACAGCGCCAGCGCGACGAGGCCGTAAATGAGGCCGACCTCGAGCGCCGTCTGCAAAACGGTCAGCATGGAACTCCCTCCTTCGGGATGTCAGATATCAGTCAAAATTCTGCTGCGTGGTCGTCTCGAGCACGGAGCTGCACTTGCCGTCAAACGCCTGCTTGACAGCCGCGAGGTCGTAGCCGAGGGCGGCGCAGCTTTCGGTGTTGATCATGGCAATGCCGTTATCGAACGTGGTCACGGGCAGCGTGGCGGGGTCTTTGCCGTCAACGAGCACCTGCACGACCATGTCGGCCGTGATGGTGCCGAGCTTGGTGTAATCCACGCCGTAGCCGACGAACGCGCCGTTGAGCGCGAAGGAGTCCGCGCCGCAGTACTGCGGGATCTTGGCATTGAGGAACTTCTCGTAGATGGCGAGCTCGGCGGTCATGATGGTGTTGTCGGTCGGGGTGAAGACGGCGTCGACCTTCTCGGCGATGAGCGCGTCGACGGCGGAGGTGACTTCATCGGTGGTGGTGCCGGTCTTTTCCACGCAGCGGATGCCCTTGCCCTCGAGGTAGGCCTTCGCGTCCTCGATCGGCTGCTTGGAGGAATCCTCGCTCTTGGAGTAGAGCAGGCCAACGGTCTTGGTGTCCGGGTTCTGGGCGAGCATCAGGTCGAGCAGGCCCTTGGTGTTGAGCGCGTCGCTCGTGCCGGTGATGCGGCCGCCGGGCGCGTCGAGCGAATCAACAATGCCGGCGCCGACGGGGTCAGACACGGCGGAGAAAACGATGGGGATCTCGGTGTCCTCGGTGGCGGACTGCATGATCTTCACAGCCGGGGTCGCGATCGGGACGATGAGGTCCACGCCCTTGCTGACGAGCTCGGCGCCGATCTGGTTGAGCGTCGTGCCGTCGGCCTGGCCGTTGTAGAGCGTGTAGTCGAACTTCACGCCCAGCTCCGTGGCCTTCGCGTCGAGCTCGGCCTCGATGGCCGCCTCGATCTGGTTGAGGGACGCATCGTCCACAAACTGGACGATGCCGACCTTATAGGTCTTGCCATCGGCCTTGGTGTCCTCGGTCTTGCTGCCGCAGGCGGACAGGCCCATGAGCGCGGTGACGGCGAGCACGCCGCCGACGATCTTCTGGAAAGTCTGATTCATAGTATATTCTCCTTCTATATTGAAAGCGGTTGGTTTTGAACTGTTCGGATACGGTCTGACGCGGCAAAAATTCTCCGGCCGCCACGCCATCGTCTGGTTTTGCGGGTCATCTGCATCCCTCCTGCGGTGATTTGAGCAATAAAAAAAGCCTCGTCCACGAAACGGTTCCATCCGTTTCATGGGACAAGACTGTAACTCCTGCGGTGCCACCCATGTTGGCGCTCATGCGCCCACTTTGCACGTACGATCATACGCTCCGCCGGATAACGGCCGCGGCCACCGTCGCCCCTCATGCTGCTGCAATCGGTTTGCCCTCACGAGTCCATTCGCCACCCGTCCGCTGCAGCGCTTCCACCGTCCGCTGCTCTCTGAAAGCTTCGTGAATGGGTACTCCTCTCGGTCATCGGTTTCTCGATGGTGTTACTCTACCACTTCCCGCGCCGGATTGCAAGCCCCATTTTCACGAATCTGCACCCGTTTTTCGGGAAATCTTTTGCGCATTGCGCACAAACGTCCCTGACCGGCGGTCAGGGACGTTTGCGTGTGTCAAACTCTGCGAGGCTGTTGGGGCTGTCAGCTGCCGCAGCGTTAATTTCCGGTGTAGACGAAAGCGTTCGGCAGCGTGCGCCCGGCGGTGAGCGCGGGGTTGGAGCTGCGCATGATGTACTTGCCCTTGTACCAGATCATGGCGCTGGTGCCGCCGTCGAGGTTCATGGCCTGCATGCAGTCGTGCTTGGTCATGATGGCCGCGCAGTCCGGCACGCTGATGCCGACCGACGTCGTGAGCCGGCCCTCAACGAGCAGGGCGATGATCTCGCCGTACTTCGACTGGCCGAGGCAGGCGCGCGGCTGCAGGTCGGAGAAGCCGCTGCGGGCGTTGACGACCGTCTCCCCGTCGATGATCATGGCGGGCGAGAACTCGACCGCGTCCGTCGTGTCGGGCGAGACCGAGGAATCGCTGTCGCGGATGTAGATGCGGTTGTCCTTATGCAGCTCGAGACGCTTGTAGCCATAGCCCATATGGCTGCCGTAGGACTTGCCGTTGCACATGGCGTAGCCCGCGAGGGTACCGCCGTTGCCGGTGCCGCCCGGGTCGATGAAGCCCGAGCCGGTCATGCCGATGACGCCGCCGTGGGCCTCGGCGATCTTGCCGCAGACCTGGCCGACGCTGCCGAGCGTGGACGCGGCCTGCAGACTCAGGCGCGACGGGTCTTTCATAATAACGAGCACGCCGCGGTAAGTGCTGCCTTTCACGCGCGCGATGAGGATCTTGTTGCGCGCGTCGATCGCAAGCACCTGCTCGCCCTGGATGGTGCGGATGCTGGTGCCGTCAGCCGTGAGGGCGGACTTGTCGATGTTGATGCGGCTCCAGCCGGCGGCGAGGGCGTCGGGATGCTCCTTGACATACGCCTGCATGCTCGGCACATTGACCTCCCAGAAGAGGTTGTAAAACGCGATCTCTTCCTTGCTCATGCCCTCGGTGTTCGTGAGCGTCGGGTTGCGGGACTCGGACTCGCCTTCGTCCCACTCGCTGTTGATGCCGATCTGCGCCTCCCTGGCGGCCTCCATTTCGGCGAGAACCTTGTCAATGACGCTGCGTGGGATGAACGCCGTGGCCAGCCACTGGTGGCTGAGCGTGTTCATGGCCGTCTGGATATAGGCCGTGCGCCACTTGGCGATGAACGGAATGTCGGAATAGACCGCCGTCAGATACAATCCGGCCAGGATGGCCAGCACGAGGAACAAAATGAGCAGCCGGCGGCCGAGGCTCTTTTTCTTCTTCGGCTTTTTGGCCTTTTTCGCCTTGCGGCCGTGCTTGCCGGCCGCGGCCGGGGCGGCCTG
>OLQT01002072.1_pt1 | contig 11339 bp, 10 predicted proteins | sample 1672651 | NCBI WGS metagenome assembly OLQT01 (sample SAMEA3136709, study PRJEB25190) | human gut metagenome | biome: human gut; feature: human-associated habitat; material: faeces | place: Austria | collected 2013 | reverse complement strand
CCACACCGTCATTGATGGCGATCAGCCGGACACCGCGCTGCCGCAAAATCTCCATGACCTGGCCGACTTTCAGATAGTCGCGCCCCAGGCGGCTCATGTCCTTTATGACGATGGCCTCCACCCGTCCGGCCTCGACTTCCTCCATCATCGCCAGAAAGCCGGGGCGGTCAAAACGGGTTCCCGATACGCCGTCATCGGTGAAGTGAGTGGGGTTCGGCAGCCCATTCCGGCGGGCATAGTCCTCTAACATCTTTTTCTGGTTGGAGATGGAATTGCTCTCGCCCTGTAATTCATCATCACGGCTCAAACGCTCATACAGAGGGGTGATTTTCTCGTTTCTCATGGCTGTACCTCCTGAAATGAAAATGCTCTAAGTGACTGCTTCACTAACCATGACAAAAACCATGATTAAGAAGTCACTTAGAGCATACATCTCCTTCTGTTTGCTGATCTATCTTACTTTGGTAACTTCACCTATGACATTTTTTCCTTACACCATAAAACGCTATCTGTGAAACACACAGGCAAAATAACTTTCATATACTACTTTATCATTTACAATCGTTGTATATCTCATCTTGTTTTCCTCATGTGTCATATGCTCTTTATCAAGAAGAATAAACCTCTTTCACCCTAAAACTACTCTTCCAGTTCCTCAATAGCATTCCGAAGTTCCTCAATCTCGTCTTTGGAAGCCGGTTCATCCTTATAAAAAGCGGTGATAAACTGCTTCAGCGAACCATTATTCCAGAATGCGACAAACTCCCTCGCCTGCTCGCTCTTATAATCTTCCTGCGTGATCAGCACTTCATAGGTAATGGTTCTTCCAACACGTTTCATCTGGATATAATTTTTCAGGCAGAGTTTTGCCAGATAAGTCGATACGGTCTGTGGCTTCCACTCTTTTCCGTATCCCTCATTTGCATTCTTTACGATCTCTGCCAGTGACATCTCATGGTCTGCGTCCCAGATACACTTCATCACAATTGTTTCTGCTGCGGTCAGTTGTTTTGCATTCATTTTCTTTTCCTCCCAAGTCTTTTTTATAAACTAAAATTTTAATTTTCATATTTTATACTATATGAATTGCTTCTATATTGCAATGTTTTTTTCTATGAAAAGATAAAAAGGACTGCAACACATTTCTGTGCGCAATCCTTTCTGAATGATAAATTATCAAAATGGCCTATATTATTTTACTGCGTCAAACGCTTCCTGCAGATCATAGAGGATATCGTCGATATTTTCTGTACCGATGGAAAGACGGATGGTGTTTGGCTTGATTCCCTGCTCTGCCTGTTCCGCCTCATTTAATTCCGCATGTGTGGTAGATGCCGGATGGATGACAAGGGATTTTACATCTGCTACATTGGCAAGTAAGGAGAATAACTGTAAATGATCGATAAACTCCTGCGCTTTTTTGTCATCGCCTTTGATTTCAAATGTGAAAATGGAACCGCCGCCGTTCGGGAAATATTTTTTGTATAATCTCTGCTGCTCCGGATCTTCGGAAACGGATGGATGATTTACTTTTTCAACCAGTGGCTGTTTCTCTAAAAACTCCACAACCTTTAATGCATTTTCCACATGACGCTCGACTCTTAAGGATAATGTCTCTAAGCCCTGTAAAAAGATAAATGCATGGATTGGAGAAAGTGTTGCCCCGGTATCCCTTAATAAAATAGCACGGATTCTTGTCACGAATGCTGCCGGTCCTGCTGCCGCTGCGAAGCTGACACCATGATAGCTTGGGTTTGGTTCCGTAAGCTGTGGGAATTTTCCGGATGCAGCCCAGTCAAATTTTCCACCGTCAATGATGACACCACCGATTGTGGTTCCGTGTCCACCAATGAATTTGGTTGCGGAATGAACTACGATATCTGCGCCGTACTCGATTGGACGGATCAGATATGGTGTGCCGAACGTATTGTCGATGACAAGTGGAATTTTATGTTTGTGTGCGATCTCTGCGAGTGCTTCGATATCCACTACTTCAGAGTTTGGATTGCCGAGTGTCTCAATGTAAACTGCTTTTGTGTTGTCCTTGATAGCGCCTTCTACTTCCTCTAAGTTAAAAGGATCAACAAACGTGGTCGTAACGCCAAAATCTACTAATGTATGTGCCAGCAGATTATAAGTGCCGCCGTAAATATTTTTTGCAGATACGATATGATCACCTGCCTGTGCAAGGTTTTCAATCGTGTATGTAACGGCTGCTGCACCGGAACCGACTGCAAGCGCTGCCACGCCGCCCTCTAATGCTGCAATACGCTGTTCAAAAATATCCTCTGTCGGATTGGTCAGTCTTCCGTAAATATTTCCTGCGTCACGCAAACCGAAACGGTCTGCTGCATGCTTTGAATTGTGGAATACGTAGGAAGATGTCTGGTAAATCGGAACTGCTCTTGCATCGGTCACCGGATCCGGTTCTTCCTGTCCAACGTGTAACTGTAATGTCTCAAATTTTAATTTTCTCTCTTTTAATGTGCTCATGTGTTTTTCCCTCCTTTTTCTATGTTTTCATTCTTTTTGCCTGCCTGTTTTTCTCAGGTTCTGCTGTTGGAATTATCATATCAAATCAATCGAAAAAGTGTTAATCCATAAAACCATGAGCCGATTATAGGGAAATCCTATAGCAGTATTATTCCCTGTCCTGTTTTTCCCTGCACTCCCTGCACAATCCATAAATAATGGAATTTTTGCATTGCAATATAAAACCATGATCTTTTAAAATATGCTCAGCGATCTCATCCATAAACGCACATTCCAAATGAATAATACAGCCACAGGAAACACATTTTAAATGAAGATGTTCCTCACAGTGATGTCCCATCTCCACGTACTGATACACCGCCTGGCTCCCCTTCTCTGCCACATATTTCATGACAGTTCCCTCTTTGGCAAGTTTATCCAGGTAACGGTAAATCGTTGTGATGTTCACCTCGTTATCGTGTTTTTTCAAATACTGGTCAATGTCCGTCACCGTCACTGTGCGGTCGCTGTTTGCCATGAGATATTCTAAAATTTTCTTTCTGCTGGTCGTTGCATAACCATTTCCTGCCATTTTTTCATCTCTTTTCTTTCTCTGTATATGCTTTCACTGTAGCAGATACAATTTTTAACTCTTTCCTCTTAATTTCATACTTCCGCGTATCAATTATTCATCTACATCTGTTAAAATACAATCCCAAGTAACTCAATGATCACGCCCCAGACAACACCGAATCCATAAAGTGCTGCCATAATTCCAGCGTTCTGCTTCCAATTGCGGTTCAAACGGAACAAAACCAAAAGTCCAACTCCGGCATTTACCAAAAGTCCTGACATCATCGCTCCTGCTCCGATAATTCCACTTAAATAGAGTTCCGTGATTACCACGGAGGATGCGCAGTTTGGAATCAGTCCGACAAGTGCCGCGATCATCTCTCCCACAACCGGAATATTCTGAAATACCACCGCAAGATGATCTTCTCCGATCATCTCAATTACCAATGTCAATATAAATGTGATAAGCAAAATGTATACAAAAATTTTCAAAGTATGTTTCAGCGCAGATTTTAAAACGCCATCCTCGCAACTGCAGTGTTCTTCCTCGCATACCACATGGATGTCCATATCTTTTTCTTTCTTTTTAAAAACATTCACATAAACCAGTTCTGCAAGAAATCCTGAAATGATCGCAATGCAGACTTTTGCTGCAAGAATTTTAATAATCGTTGCCAGTGCGACTGACTCTGAAATGAAAATCGGCAGCATCTCATCCGACGTGGACAAAAATACGGCAAGCAGCGTTCCCACCGTAATGACTCGTCCGGCATAAAGGCTGGCCGCTGCTGCCGAAAAACCACATTGCGGCATAATTCCAAGAAGTCCGCCCCTCAGCGGTCCGACTTTCCCTGCATCTTTAATCTTGTTCTGTACTTTTCCGCCTGTCGTGTGCTCTAACAATTCCATTAATAAATAAGTGAAAAACAGAAATGGAAGCAGCTTCACGCTGTCCTCGATCGTGTGTGATAATGTATGTTCTAAAATGTGTAACATAACAAACGCCTCCTGCATTTGGTTGTTTTAATCTTGATTTATTCAAATTGCAAGTTATTTGTTTTTGCATTTTGTGTGCATTTGCAAATTGTTTGCATTTTGACTGCATTGGTTATTATACACGCTTGGAGATGGTTGTCAAGGGGGATTTTTAAAAGAAAATCAAATATAATATGCAAAAAAAGATGACAAATGTTATAAAGTTCTGCTTGCCTGCAATTATCTCTCATGTTACAATGACAGAAAGCATATTTTACAAAATCTTTATGGTGCATTTGCCATCTATATTCTGGAAACGGCTGATTATCTCTGATAATCTCCGTAATTCATTCGTATCTATGCTTTCAATTACCCATTAACTAATTTAAAAGCAGGAGACGGATATCAGAAATATAGTTTTCTCCTGCCTGGACAGTTTTCCAACTGCCCTGCCGATCTCAGGAGGAATCATTTATGGCAAAACAAAAAAGAAAACTACAAAACACAAAGAAAACTTTCACAGTTAAAGTTCCCGCAGCCAACCGGAATTATAAGGACACCGTTTTTCGGATGTTATTTTCCAACCGTAAGAACCTGCTTTCACTCTACAACGCAGTAAATCAGAGAGATTATAAAAATCCTGATGACTTGGAAATCGTCACATTAGAAAATGCAATTTACATGGGTATGAAAAATGACCTGGCATTTATCATTGATACTAATTTATATCTGTACGAGCACCAGTCAACCTACAATCCAAATATCCCTCTTCGGGATTTATTCTATATTAGTAACGAATATCAGAAACTCGTGGATAAGAAATCTCTCTATTCTTCTACTTTGCAAAAAATTCCTGCGCCGAATTTTATTGAGTTTTATAATGGTTCAACGATATTGTCTGACTGCACTGAACTTAAGCTTTCTTCAGCATTTGAAAATCTGTCAGGCGAACCAAAGCTTGAATTGACTGTCACTGTATTAAATGTAAACGAAGGACATAATGCTGAATTGATGCAACATTGCAGCACTTTGAAAGAATATGCGCAATATGTCGCCAGAGTACGGCACTATGCTGCCAACATGTCTCTGAATCAGGCTGTAGAATGTGCTGTTGACGAATGCATAAAGGAAGGGATTCTTGCAGAATTTCTTTCCAAAAATCGTGCGGAGGTTATCAGTATGAGTATTTTTGAATATGATAAAGAATTGGAAGAGAAGAAATTGCGAAAGGCTGAGTATGAAGCCGGTTTTTCTGATGGTGAAAAATCCGGACATGAAACCGGATTCTCCGAAGGTCGTGAATCTGGATTTTCCGAAGGACAAAGCCATGCTGCAATTGAAACTGCCAGAAGGATGCTGCAATCGAACAAATTTACTATAGAAGAGATTGCAAAATTTTCAGGTTTATCCCAACAGGAAGTAGAAACTATTTCTTCTGACGCATAAGAAGAAGCAAGCCGCCACAAATGTGGCGGCTGATCCAATGATACACTATATTTTTATCCATATTTTGCTCTTTGTTTTTCTTCTTTTCTCCCTTGCCATCAATGCATATCGTATGGAAAAGATATTACGAAGCCTTCACCTGAAACGAAGGATCTTCCTCGATCAATTCAATAAATGCTTCTGCGACATCCGGATCAAACTGCGTGCCTTTTCCTTTTTCTAATTCCCCGATCGCATACTCCACGCTTAAGGCATCCTTATAAGCCCTCCGGGACACCATTGCATCAAAGCTGTCACACACTGCAAGGATCCTGCCTAAAAGCGGGATGTCCATTCCTTTGACACCACCCGGATAGCCTTTTCCATCATAGCGTTCATGATGGGATAAAACTGCCGGAATGACATAGTTCATATTCGGGAGGAAATGGATCATCTCAATGGAATTCTCCACATGAGTTTTCATTACCTCGTATTCCTCATCTGTCAGTTTGCCCTTCTTCTTTAAGATGCTTTCCGGGATACCGATTTTTCCGATATCGTGGAGCAGACCTGCCACTTTTGCAGTCTGGATATCATCCTTTGGAAGCCCCATTTTTGCTGCAAGCTTCATCGCATACCCGGAAACATTCTCAGAGTGTTCAAAGGTGAACGAATCCTTGGCATCAACTGCTGCCATCAGCGCAAAAATCGTCGGCGTTACCTGCTCATAACCTTTCTCCCTGCTCTGTTCCTGTCCCTCAAAACTCTTCTCGTAAATCTCGATACGGTTTTTACCATTTCCTTTTGCATAGAAGGCTGCCCGTCTTGCCTGACGGAATAATTTTCTTGCACTTTCTGCCATGTTTTTGTCCCATGCGATTCCAATGCTGAACGTAATCGGCTGGATGACTTTTGGCTTATCTTCTTTCTGTTCTAATATCGTATTCTGTATCAGCCGCGCAAACGACAATAGTATTTCTTTTCTGCTTTCTTCCGCAATAATAAGAAATTCATTGGAACCGACACGGAATACCGACATTTTGTCACTGCAGAGGTTCTGCACCTGGGATGCGCTCCACCTCAGGATCTGGTCTCCGGTCTCCTCGCCGTACAGATCATTGTATAACTTAAAGTTATCCATATCCAGATATATCATTCCTGTCGGATGTTCCTTTATGTCCAGATTTTTCATAAATTCACTGCAATAGCTGCGGTTATACAGACCTGTCAGTTCATCATGAATGGACACCTGATATACTTTTTCATAGGCACTGATATTTTTTAATGCGCCGGATACGCTGTTTGCGATCTGCCGGATACAGTCCGCCTCATCATAGATCAGCCTGTTTTTTCTGTGAAGCTCCACATATAAAAATCCATAAATTTTATCGTCATACTTAAAAACTGCGATCTCCGGTTTTTTATGAATGCCGCCGGTGCCACAGAATGACCTCAGCCTTGCCTCTTCCTCTATGTCCAGCACCCGGTCTCCGTCTGCCGTACACTCCACAAAATGGTCATCTCTTTTTTCAAAAATACGTGCATACGAGTCCGGTACTGCCGAACTGACGGTGCTTCGGATTTTCTGGTACAGTTCTTTTTTATTCAGGATCGAGGCCGCCATATCCTGAAATTCCACAAGGCTCTCCACAATGTGCTTTTTCTTCTGGTACAGGATACGCTCCAGCCATTTTCTGGCATAGCTCATGACCAACACCATCCAGAGGCACTGCAGAACGACAAACACTGTGATAAACTGTTTGGTAAAGCTGTCCGTCTGGCCGATCACATGGTCAATGTTTGGCTCCAAAATAATCATTGGAAGAAACGCTACAACTACTGCGATCAAATATACGGCACCTGTTGTCGCACGCATGGAGAATGAGAACAGATACTGTTTATAAATAATGTATACAAAACAGACCGCCATTCCCACTCCGCCAAGGGTATCGAATGGGAAATCACCGCTCCATGGCATCACGCACAGAATATTTCCACCCATGATGAGCAGTGTTCCTATTAATAATGGGCCGAGTTTTTTCCGGTACTCTAATTGTCCCCCGATTTTTTTATGGGCAAGCAGCGTTACATACACTAACAGAATTATCTCTGCTGCTGCCAGCAACCAGATGCCTGTTTTTGCATGATAATGGTAGGATATACCGCCATTCGCCATGATCTGCACTTCCGGCGGTGGGAGAATACAACCGGTAAAAACATTCAGCAGGACAACTGACACCGTCACAGCCATACAGCCATCCAGAAATCTGTCCTTTCCCCGGATGTCAAGATAATGGAACAAAAATCCATATATCAGTATCGGGATCGTAAAAAGTCCCATCAGTGATACATGATACCAGAACTGTATCCCCGGGCTGATCTGCAGTCTCATGAGCACAGCGCCGCCTGTCCAGGACAATAATGCCGACAGTATTGCCTTGAGATCTCTTACTTCTGATGATTTCTCTGCAACATTCAGAAAACAGAATAATAAAAACAGATAGCATATGAGTGCAGCCATTGGAATACCAATATATATATTTTTGATCAACACCAGATTCATGAAATGTTTCATTTTTCATTCTCCTTCGTGTGAAATATCGTATTTCCATTCGCAGTCTGCCGTCAGATACTGTCTCTGTACGCAGACATATATCATTATGTTACCATATTTTTACATTTCATACAAGAATCTGCACGCTTGTCCATTTCCGTTTCGGATCTGTCCCTGTTCCGTTTCAGTTTCCCTGCCGGAAGCTGTTTTTCTCCTTCGTAAGTTCCAGCATAAGCATAAGCACACTCCATTTCCGGTTCGATGGTGTAAGGACTGCTTTATAGTCAACCGGAATCTGTTTCCGGCGCAGTTCAAACAGTATTTTGTCAAAATGCTTTTCATTCACACCGCAGAATACCATAAGGCTCTCCTGTGGTGCGCTGCCGGTAAATGGTGCTATGAGCACGTTCTTTTTTCCCTCTGCGAGATCCCCGATACTCTGCCGCAAATCTGTGGTTTTGATCTCCTCCAGGCGGATTTTCATTGGCGCAAGCAGCTGTTTTACCGCTTCTTTTTCTTTTACCTGATAGATTAATATTTTTTCCATGTTTTTCTCTCCAGACTTAAGAAAAGCCAAACACAAAATATGTCTGGCTTTTTCTTTCATTCTATCATTTTTTATAACACTTCTTCAATAATTTTCTTTAAAGTGCCGGCAGAACTTTGCAGTTTTTCTGTTTCCTCCTCATCGAGAGTGATCGGGATCCGGTTTTCCACACCGTGCGCTCCCACGATTGCCGGCATGCTTAAGGAAATATCGGAAATCCCGAATTCTCCGTGCATCAGATTCGATACCGGTAAAATGGATTTTTCGTCGCGGATGATCGCCTCGCAGATTCTGCGCACCGCCATTGCAACTCCAAAGTAGGTCGCCTTTTTCTTTGCAATGATCTCGTAAGCACTGTTTTTTACATTCTCTGCAATACGCTCGGTCGCTTCGTCATGGTTGAAGTGTCCACGCATCTCGCAGAATGTATTGATCGGCACACCCGAAACAGTGGCGCTGCTCCATGCTGCAAGCTCGCTGTCGCCGTGTTCGCCGATGATGAATGCGTGTACACTCCGGCTGTCCACATTCAGATGCTCTCCAAGGTTGTATTTTAATCTTGCAGTATCTAACACCGTTCCGGAGCCAAGCACCCGGTTTTCCGGGAAACCGGACAATTTCAATGCCGTGTAGGTCAGGATATCCACCGGATTGGAAACGATCAACAGGATTCCTCCGCAGTTTCTTTTTGCAATTTCCGGAATGATGGATTTGAAAATACCAACATTTTTCTGGACAAGATCTAATCTTGTCTCATCCGGTTTCTGATTGGCGCCTGCTGTCACGATGATGATCGCTGCATCCACAATATCATCATAATCTCCGGCATAAATTTTCATTGGTCTTGCAAAAGGAAGTCCATGGCTGATGTCCAGCGCCTCTCCCTCTGCCCTGTTTTTATCAGCATCGATCAGAACCATCTCGGAAAACAGACCGCTTTCCATTAATGCAAATGCTGTTGCAGATCCTACAAAACCGCATCCGATCATTGCCACTTTTCTCTGATTTACGCTTGTTTCACTCATATTTTCGTCCTCTCTTTCTTTTTTCTGAAATATCTCCTGTAAGTGGAGACAATCGCAGAATTTTACTGTTATTCCAGGATTCTTCCGTCCGTAGAAATGGTCACTACCTGCCATGGAATGAATTTTCCACTGTTCTGCAATGCTTTTTTCGCAGCCATCTCAATTCCGCCACAGCAAGGCACTTCCATACGTGTTATTGTAACAGATTTGATGTCGTTGTTTTTGATAATTTCTGTCAACTTTTCAGAATAGTCCACATCATCTAACTTTGGACACCCGATCAGTGTCACATGGTCGCGAATGAATTTACGGTGGAAATCTCCGTAGGCGTATGCGCTGCAGTCCGCTGCGATCAGCAGTTTTGCGCCGTCAAAGTATGGCGCACGGACCGGTGCAAGCTTGATCTGTACCGGCCACTGTGTCAGTTCGGAACGGATTTCTCCTGCCGCCTGCAGCTCTGCGCTTCTGTCTGCATCTGCCTCTCTCCGGATGGCTCTCGCCTGACTTCCCGGACATCCGCAGGGGAGTGTCATCCCTTCTGTCTGCATTTTTTCCTGTAGCCTTCTGCGCTTATTTTCCTCCACTGCCTTTTCATCATACGCTGCCGCTTCGCGCTCCACAAAGGTAATCGCGGCAGTGGGGCAGGTAGGCAGGCAATCGCCCAGACCATCGCAGTAGTCATCGCGCATCAGCTGCGCCTTCCCGTTTACCATAGCGATTGCGCCTTCGTGACAAGCGGCGGCACAAGCACCGCAGCCATTGCATTTATTCTGATCAATTTCAATGATTCTTCTTTTCACAATAAAAACCTCCTTGCTTTTTTGTTTTCATTATAGTATGCTAAATTCAACAAGTCGGTTGAATTTTCAACGAAAAGAGGGTTTTTATGAAAGAATTTTTTCCCATCATCCGTTCCTCTCAGCTTTTTTCGGGCGTTTCCGAGGAGGAGCTGACCGCAATGCTCTCCTGTCTGGAAACAAGAAAGGAAAGCTTTCCCAAGGATGCCCTGCTGCTGCGCATCGGGGATACGGCAGATGCCATCGGTCTTGTGCTGTCCGGCAGTATTCTAATCATACAGGAGGACATCTGGGGCAACCGCAACATCATTTCCAAGGCAGGGGTGGGGCAGACCTTTGCCGCCGCCTATGCCTGCGCGCCCGGCTCTGTGCTGAATGTAAGCGTTGTGGCAGAAACGGCTGTTACAGTGCTGTATTTGAACATAAAGCGTGTGCTGCATGTGTGCTCCTCCGCCTGCGCGCATCATAGCCATATCATCCGAAATCTGCTTGGCGAGCTTGCAGAGAAAAACCTGCGCTTCAGCGAAAAGCTGACCCACATGGGGCAGCGCACAACGCGCGCAAAGCTGATGTCCTATTTTTCCGCAGAGGCACAGCGGCTCGGAAAATATGAATTTGATATTCCCTTTTCCAGACAGCAGCTTGCGGATTACCTCGCGGTGGAGCGCAGCGGACTTTCTCTGGAGCTTGGGAAAATGCGGGATGAGGGTCTGCTGGATTTTCATAAAAACCATTTCGTTTTGAAGGTATAACGCCAATAAAAAAGCAGAAACTCCTTTTTCGCAGGAGCTTCTGCTTTTTGTTTGCTTATTTCATTCCGTTTTCAGCGAAGCGGTGGAACAGCGCCGCAAGCTCGGCACGCGTAGCAGTGCCCTTCGGATAAAGGAGATTGCTGTCGCCCTTTACAAGACCGGTATTCACCGCCCACGCCATAGCGCCCATTGCATAATCGGAAATGCTCTCATAATCGT
>OLQT01002064.1_pt1 | contig 11359 bp, 11 predicted proteins | sample 1672651 | NCBI WGS metagenome assembly OLQT01 (sample SAMEA3136709, study PRJEB25190) | human gut metagenome | biome: human gut; feature: human-associated habitat; material: faeces | place: Austria | collected 2013 | reverse complement strand
TTTCCAGGTATCAGTCCCCAGTTGTTGGGAAACCTATCCCGGTTTTGGCAACTATCGAGGTACCGCTGTATACAGCCATGAACTTCAGGTCGGCGGTAACCTTCGCCTCGTTTTTATTGACCTCCAGCACCTCACCCAGCTTCATCACGAAGATGTCATTTTTATCCATCCCCATGGAAATCGCCAGATTCTTGTGACAGGAAAGGTGCATGAATTCCCCATGCACAGGCATGAAGAACTTCGGCTTTGTCAGCGCCAGCATCAGCTTCAGCTCCTCCTGACGGGCGTGACCGGAAACGTGGATATCCTCAATATCTCCATAAACCACGTTTGCGCCCTTTTTCAGCAGCTCATTCACCACACGAGAAATGCTTTTTTCATTCCCCGGAATGGCAGATGCACTGATGATAATTTTATCATCGGGCTTTACGTTAATCTGCTTATGCTCGCCGGATGCGATACGGGACAGGGCGGACATTGTCTCCCCCTGGCTGCCTGTCGTAATAATAACCAGCTGATCGTCCCGATAATTTCTTGTTTCGTTAATATCAATCAGCGTTCTGGGCGGAATCCAGAGATAATCCAGCTCGGATGCCGTTTTCACCGCATTGACCATACTGCGACCGATAATGGCAACCTTTCTGCCGTACATATATGCCGCATTGATAACCTGCTGAATACGATGGATGTTTGAGGAGAAGGTCGCAACCATGATACGGTTCTTCGGTGTTTCCTCGAAAATCTTCTCGAACACCTTCCCCACGTTCTTTTCGGACATCGTGAAGCCCCTTCTCTCTGCATTGGTGCTGTCGCTCATCAGCAGGAGAACGCCCTCCTTGCCCAGTGCGGCAAACCGCTGTAAATCAATCACATCACCGTCAATGGGCGTATAGTCCACCTTAAAGTCGCCCGTATGCACCACAACGCCCACAGGTGTATGGATTGCCAGTGCAACCGCGTCTGCGATAGAGTGGTTCGTATGAATAAATTCCACAACCATCTGTCCCAGCTTTACCTTTTCGCCGGGTACAACCGTATGCCTTGTTGTGGAATCCAGCATTTTATGCTCTCTCAGCTTATTTTCCAGAAGCCCCAGTGTCAGCAGTGTCCCGAATACGGGTACGTTAATCTGCTTGAGGATATAGGGCAATGCGCCGATATGATCCTCGTGTCCGTGTGTTAATACAATCCCTTTGATTTTGTCGATGTTTTTGGTCAAATAAGTCACGTCAGGGATAACCAGATCGATCCCCAGCATATCATCCTCAGGGAATGCCAGACCGCAGTCGATGATGATAATATCATCGCCATATTCCAGAACCGTCATATTTTTACCGATTTCATCCAGACCGCCCAGCGCGATCACCTTCAGGTTCATCTTGGGCTTTGCCTTTGCGCGGCTCTTTGTGCGCTGCTTCAGCTTTGCCGCCGGTTTCGCCGTCATCTTCGCAGTCGGCTCCTTTTTCGCCTTCGGCTCTGTCTTTGCCCTGCTGTCCGCCTTTGTCTTTGCTGTTCTCGTTTTGGTTTCCTTCGTGGAATCCTTTCCGTTTGTCTCCTTTGCGGATTTTTTCTCTGCCAAAAAACACACCTCCTTTTTTTGTTTTCTCTGTCATTTTCTTTATAGTATGGCGCAAAAAAGTTCTCTTTAAACGGCAGAATCAGCGTCCCTTTTCCAAAAAAGGGCAAACAGAAAAAGAGCAGTCGATACTCAACGATTACAAAAACATTTCCGCTCCGTTTTTCCAATCCGATGAGTGCTGCTGTTTTTCCTTCCGTATTCTGCTGTTTCTTTTTCCGCTCATTTTTGTATAAAAAGGGACCTTTGCAGACCGCAAAAAATCACCCTAATACATTCGTCAATCAGTCATCCGTTTCTACGGTATAATCCTCTGCCTTCTGGGCAAACAAATCCGCCACGCGGTCAAATTCCGCGTCATCCTCCACCAATTCATACGTCACATCATCCGTATTGATGGAAACCTCCTTCAGAATGATGGCATCTGTTTCATCATCATCCATCAATTCTGTTTCCACTACCAGAAGATAGCGTTCGCCGCCGCAGGCAACATTATCAATGATGGAAAACTCCACTGCATCACCATTTTCATCTGTCATAGTAACCACTTCAAATTCCAAATCATTGATTTCGTCATAAATATCCGCCATAAAATTCTCCTCTATTCTTATCCTTTCGCCTTACTGTCAAGATAACCCTGCAAAATATGCACTGCCGCCATCTTGTCAATGACGCTTTTTCTCTGATTATGGTTCAGCCCAACCTCACGCAGAGAACGCTCCGCCGCAATGGTGCTGAATCTTTCGTCCCAGAGCAGAACCTCTGCCTTGGGAAATCTTCTTTTCACGCGTTCGCAGAAATCCTTTGTTTTGACACATCTGTCCCCTTCGGAGCCGTCCAGATTTTTCGGATAGCCCAGAACGATTGTCTCTGCCTGGTATTGTTCCACCAGTTCTGCCAGTCTACGCATACATTTCTTAAATTCCATGGAGTTTTCCCTGCGGATAATCTCCACGCCCTGTGCCGTCCAGCCGAAGGGATCGCTGACCGCCACACCAATGGTTTTGTCACCAAAATCCAAACCTAAAATACGCAATTCGGCTCCTCTTTCTTTTCCCGACGATTACTCGTTACGGTCTAAATAATCCTTTACCAGCTCCTCCAGAAGTTCATCCCGTTCCAGCTTGCGAATCAGCACACGGGCATTCTGATAGCTTGTGATATAAGTCGGATCACCGGAAAGGATATAGCCTACAATCTGGTTGACAGGATTATAGCCCTTTTCTCGCAAGGCATTGCTCACTGCCATCAGGATTCGCTTTGCTTCGTTTTCGGGTTCTTTTTCCAATCTGCCGAAATATTGTGTTTCATGTAAATTTGCCATATTTTTCACTCTCCATTCTGCGGCATTGCCGCCCCCCTTATATCCCAAATATATTCACAGGAAAATTTCCTGTTATCTGTAAAATCAGTTATCTTTATGATACCCGAAATGTAATTCGATTGCAACCATATTCTCTTTACATAATTATTACAAATTCCTTTTCTTATGCCTCAACATCCCCGAAAAGCATTTCGCCCTCCGCCCTTGTGATGTGGGTTTTCGCAATGCGGTTTGTCAGGTCGGCTTCACTTCTGCCATGCACCTTCATGTAGTTCGTGGTATGCCCTTCATAGATGCCCTCTCCGACGGCTCTTTCATACAGCACCTCCGCATCCGTCCCAACGGCATCCGCCAGAAAGTCTGCCGCCATCCTGTCGCTCAGCTGAATGAGCGTATGGCTTCTCTCGGATTTCACCGCATTCAGCAGCTGATCCTTCCTTGCCGCCGCAGGTGTGCCGCGCTTGGGCGAATAAGGGAATACATGAATCTTCGCAAAGCCGATTTCCTCCGCAAAGGCATAGCTTTCCCTGAAATCCTCCTCGGTTTCTCCGGGGAAGCCGACAATGATATCCGTTGTCAGCGCAACCTTCGGCAGATATTTCCTGAGCGTTGCTGCCGCCTGCCGATATTTCTCCGTATCATATTTGCGGTTCATTTCCTTTAGGGTTTTATCGCAGCCACTCTGCAGGGAAAGATGGAAATGGTCGCAGACCTTTGGCAGTGCCGCCATGGTCTGTGCAAATTCCTCCGTCACCACATTCGGCTCAATGGAGCTGAAGCGAATCCGCTCAATTCCTTCCACCTCATGCACCTGCTTGAGAATATCCAGCAGCGAGGTATCCCTTCTGTCCTTGCCGTAGCTTGCCACATGGATGCCCGTCAGCACAACCTCTTTAAAGCCATTCTTCGCCAGACGCTTTACCTCAGCCACAACCTCCTGCGGCTCTCTGCTGCGGATCGGGCCTCTCGCATAGGGAATGATGCAGTAGGAGCAATACTGGCTGCAGCCATCCTGAATTTTCAGATAGGCTCTTGTTCTGTTTGCCAGCTTTTGAATGGAAAGCGGCTCCTTCATAATATCGGAAACGTGGTTTTCCACGCCGTTTGCCCTGTCATACTGCTCCACCATTTCCACAATCTGCGCTCTGTCCTTCGTTCCGATGACCAGGTTCACGCCTGCAATCTCCATCAGCTCTTTGGGCGCAGTCTGCGCATAGCAGCCGACAACCGCCACAATGGCATTTTCATTCTGCCGCTTTACCTTACGAATCAGCTGACGGGATTTCTTGTCCCCAAAATTCGTTACCGTACAGGTATTGATGACATACACATCCGCTTCTTCATCAATCCCCACAATTTCATAGCCCTTTTCTGCGAACAACTCCGCAATGGCTTCGCTTTCATACTGATTTACCTTGCAGCCCAATGCAAAACTTGCTGCTTTCTTCATATTAAAACGCTCCTTCGCGGCAGAAAAATTTCCTTTTACTCTGCCGCTCTCTATTATTCATCAATTTATTCTGAAAAACAACGGTAATATCTTCATTGCTACCGTTACATCCTTCCCGGAAAGCCAGACCAGATGCTCTCTGAGCATTTCCCAGCGTTCCTTTTTGGGCGTAACCTGCGCGCAGATGGTCTCCATGGCATCCAAATGCACCATGATATCCTCCCGCTCCGCAAGGGAAAGCCCCTGCATCATGCCGATTTCCAGCCGCACCGTTGTAAAATCCGCATTAAAATTCAGCTCCTCTCGCTCCTTGGCAATGGAATATTCGATTAAGCCTTCGTTGCTGTATCCATTTTCCCGAAACAGCTTCATCCGCTCCAGTAATGTCTGCACGTTCTCCCGATAATTCTCCGCCATATCCGCGATATCCTCATACGGCTGAATGACCTTCAGCCTCTTCGTGAAGCCCTCGATTCTTTCGGCATAATGCTCCAGAAGCAGGCGAAACAGCTCCTCCAAGGCATCGCTGTCATAGGAGGATGCCTCCCAAACACGTTCCACGCGGTCAATATCCTCGTCAATCATGGTTCGTATATCCTTTTCCTCCGGCATATCCTCCACCGCCCCTTCTGCATTTAAATTATCTTTTAGTATAGCATAAAAACAGGGGCTCTGGCAAGAAGCCCGCCCCGTTAAAACCGTTTTTTCGCAAAAATCGCAAAAACACTGCAAAAGAACGCCCGATTCCGATTGATTTTTCCCTTCCTTTATGCTATCATAGCAGTAAGAAAGGATTACCGCTTGTGGAAGGGCGGTCAGTCCGTAATAATGTGGTTGACCGTCTAACTTCTGTTAGGCGGTCTTTTTCTTATCATTTCTTATGCAAAAAGCATAAGGTGATAATTCCAATGATTACTAAGCTATATTGAAACAATTCAGCGTATGTAACCATAAACATCACCCCCTTTACAGGAAGTGACTGAACCGCCGAGCGATAATCCTCGTTTATACCATATCACATTTTTCTTTTTTCGACAAGCAACAAAAAAGCCGCATCCCCTATAGGTAATACGGCTCTCTTATTTTTCCGCTTATTTTTCTTCTTCGTCATCCTCAATGATTACAACCATGCCGCCCAATCTTCTGTTCAGCTCTTTTCTTGTAATCTTGATGATATTGGGTGTCACGCCGTCCGGCTGCTCCTCGATAAAGTATGCTTCCTCCTTATCGCAGTCGTTTTCATCCAACCAGCCGCTAAAATAGGACAGAATGGAACGCATAATTTCCACGCTGTGCCCCCAATAATCCAAATCCAGGAAAACCAGTCTGTTCTTCTCGCCGTTTTTGGAGAATTTACGGCTCTTGTAAACCATTGTAAACAAACGTCTTTCCTCTCCCTTATAGGTAAAATATACAGCCATTTCATTGCTTTCACCAAAACGATTCTCGTAACGGTTTACCTTTGCCTCGGGGTCAAAAAATTTCAAAATAAACTGATAAATCTGCTCCAGTTCAATCTCTTTTGTAATGTACCCATGCGTTTTTGCCGTCATTTGAAAGGCCTCCTTTTTTCCTACTTTCATCATTTCCGCATCAATATTTTGCGTACAAATTGTTTTTGATTCTGATTGCATTATACAGGAAGAAAATCCCCTTTACAAGAGCAATACCTTCCATGGAAAGCCAAATTTTCCGCCTCTTTTTTAGGCAGTTTTACGCCAGCTTTTCCAGTATTTTTTCCACCAGCTCACTGCTGCGCTTTGCCGCCAGAAGCACAAACTGCTCATAGGACATATTCGCCTGTTCGTCCGCGCTGTCGCTGATGGCACGAATGATAACAAAGGGAATTCGGTTCAGCCAGCAGGCATGCGCAATCGCCGCACCCTCCATTTCCGCACAATCCCCCTGCACATACCTTTTGATATGCTCCTTGCCTTCCTTTGTGCCGATGAATTTATCCCCACTGGCAACTCTGCCGAGAATCACATGATAGTTTTCCGCCGTTTCCGCCGTTTCCGCCGCAGCCTCCTGCGCCAGCTTCACCAGCATCTCATCCGCCTTGAAATAGCTTTCCGCCAAACGGGGAATAGTCCCAATAGGGTCGCCCAGCGCAGAAACATCCATGTCATGCTGTACCGCGTCCGTGGAAATGAGGATATCTCCAATGCCCAGTTCGGGGTGAATTGCCCCCGCACAGCCTGTATTGATGATATAATCCACACCGAAATGGTCAATCAGCACCTGTGTGCAGACAGCCGCATTCACCTTGCCGATGCCGCTGATGACCAGCACAATGCTGTTGCCGCAATATTTCCCCACATGGAAATCCAGCCCGATGATATTTTTTGTCGTCACAATCTCGATTTTCTCTTTTAAATATGTGATTTCCTCCGACATTGCACCAATGATGCCAATGGTTTTCATTTCGTTGTCATCTCCGTTTCTGTTGTCTCGCGGATATCTATCCGCATACTTCAGCCGTTTGGTTTTTATCTCGCATACGAATTATACCACAAACTGTATACACTCTGCAAGTCGAAGCCGATTTTCCCATCCTTCCGTTGCAAAAAAAGAGCATCTTCTGTATACTGAGGAGAGAAAAAGAAAGTAAGAGGTGTAACCAATGAACACAAAACCGATTATCGGCATTGCGCCGAATTATTCTTACGAAAAAAAGGAATATACCCTCAGTGAGGATTATGTCCTTGCCATCGAAAAGGCAGGCGGCTGTCCCATCGTGCTCCTTCCCCATCAGGCATTGCCCCCCTTTCTGGACGGACTTCTGCTGACCGGCGGCGGTGATATCGATCCGCTCCTGTTCGGAGAAGAGCCCCTTTGCCAGAGCGGCGAGATTAACCCCCTCCGTGATGCCTGTGAAATGCGCATCTGCGAGGCTGCGCTGGAAAAGAATTTGCCCATGCTCGGCATCTGCCGCGGCATGCAGGTCATGAATATCGTCAAGGGCGGCGGCATCTATCAGGATATCGGCGTGCAGGCAGGCACAACCCTCAAGCATATCCAGCAGGCACCCCGTTCCTATGGCACACACAGCATTTTTGTCGAGGACAACACCCTCTTAACCGACCTCTGGGAAAATAAACGCACCGTTGTCAATTCCCTGCATCATCAGTCCTGCTCCACGCTTGGGGAGGGCTTTATTGTCTCTGCCCGCAGTGCGGATGGTCTGATTGAAGCCATTGAGCATAAGGATAACCGCTTCGCCGTCGGCGTGCAGTGGCATCCCGAGGCAATGAAAACAGAGGAAATGGGGCTGCTGTTCTCTGCCTTCTTGAAGGCGGCGGCAGAATATCAACAGGCAAGGAGGTAAGAAGCATGGATGTTATCAATGATCTAACCTCGTCTCTTTCCTCTGATTTAAACAGCACGGAGCTTGCGAAGGATTTAGGGCTTGGCTTCCTTGCCAAATCCACAGCCATCAATGGTGCCGTCAATTTGGGCATCAAGCTTCTGGAAATTCTGTTCACGCTCTTTCTTTGCTGGCTCATGATTCGCATTTCCAGTAAGCTGGTCAATAAATTCCTGCGGACACAGGTACAGCGCGAAAAGCTTTCCATGTCCGAAAGAAAAGCAAAAACTCTCAGCACCGTCACAGGCAGCATCCTGAAATATGTGATTTATTTCATCGGGCTGATGTCTATTTTAAAGCAGCTGGGTGTTTCCTCAGAATCCCTCGTTGTCATTGCCTCCGCAGGCTCGGTTGCCATCGGCTTGGGCGCGCAGAGCATCGCAGGGGATATGATGGAGGGCTTCTTCATCCTCTTTGAGGACCATTACGCCGTCGGGGATATCGTCACCATTCAGGGCATTACGGGTACGGTCGAAAGCGTCACCCTGCGTTCCACAAAGCTGCGCGATTTCGGCGGCGCTGTGCATATCATCCCGAATGGCTCTATCGGTACGGTCACCAATAACTGCCGCGAATTTATCAACGCCGTTGTCACCGTCGGCATTGCCTATGGCGAAAGCATCGACCGCGCCATTGCCGTTCTGCAGGATGAGATGCAGAAAACCGCAGATATGGAGGCTGTGCTGGAACCCCCCACCGTTGCAGGTGTCATCGGTCTGGATGATTCCGCCGTTACCATTAAAATTGTAGCAAAATGCAAGGTAAAAATGAATTACGCTGTGGAAGCGGAGCTGCGCCGCCGCATCAAAAACCGCTTTGATGCAGAGGGCATCGAAATCCCCTTCCCTCAGCAGGTTGTCCATTTGATGAAGGAGGCGTAACGTATGGATTTTTCTGTCGGAGATATTGTGCAGATGAAAAAAAGCCACCCCTGCGGCTCTGCCCAGTGGGAAATCCTCAGAACCGGCATTGATTTTCGCATCAAATGCTGCGGCTGCGGACACATGGTCATGCTGCCCAGAGCAAAATTCGAGAAAAACGTGAAAAAAATCATTCCAAAAGAGCAATAAAAAAACAGGGTATCCGTGGATACCCTGTTTTTTTCTGTCGAACCCTCTCGGCTTAAGCCTTCTTCCGCATTGCATTCAGAATTGCCAGTACGCAAACACCGACATCCGCAAATACCGCCATCCACATCGTCGCAATGCCGGGAATGGAAAGCAGCAGCACCAGAATCTTAAAGCCCAGCGCAAAGGTCACGTTCTGGTTTACAATCCTTCTTGTGCTTCTTGCAACCTTCATGCCGACTGCCAGCTTACCGATATCATCATCCATCAGCACAACATCCGCCGCCTCGATTGCCGCATCGGAACCAATCGCCCCCATGGCAATCCCCAAATCAGCCGCCGCCAGTACGGGTGCATCGTTGATGCCATCCCCCACAAACGCCGTCTTGTCGCCTTCTGCGCCCTTCTGCTTTTCCATCCATTCCACTTTGTTTTCGGGCAGCAGCTCGCTGTGGAATTCATCCAGCCGCAGCTCCTCTGCCACAGCCGCCGCCGTTTCCCTTCTGTCGCCCGTCAGCATAACCATCTTCCGAATCCCCTGCTTGCGCAACGCCGCAAGGGAATCGGCAATGTTTTCCTTCAGCGTATCCGCAACCAGAATGTACCCTAAGAATTTGCCGCCCTTTGCAACATAAACCACCGTACCAATGCCGTTTGCCTTTTCATACGCAATTTTTTCATGCTCCATCAGACGGCTGTTCCCCAAGAGAACCGTTTCGCCGTCCAGCTCATAGGAAACCTTCCGCGGCGCCCACCGTAGCCGCCCAGCTCCTGATAGCCCTGTGCCGCAGGAAGCTCGCCTTTGTATGCCTGTACGATTGCCTGTGCAATGGGGTGATTGCTCATTGCCTCCCCGATTGCCGCCGGCTTCAGCACATCGCCCTTCACCTCTGTTACAGAGAATCTGCCCTTTGTCAGTGTCCCTGTCTTATCAAAAACAACCGTTTTCAGTCGGCTCAGCGTATCCAAATCGCCGCCGCCCTTTACCAGAATCCCGCACTTGGATGCCGCGCCAATCCCCGCAAAATACGTCAGCGGCACAGACAATACCAATGCACAGGGACAGGAAACAACTAAGAATACCAATGCTCTGCCAAACCACAGGGAGAAATTCCCAAGCCCTGCCAACGGCGGCAGAACCGCAACCAAAACCGCCAGCAGAACCACAATGGGTGTATAAACTCTTGCAAAGCGTGTGATGAATTTCTCCGTCTTGGATTTCTTTGCAGATGCGTTTTCCACCATTTCCAGAATCTTCATCACCGTAGATTCGCCAAAGCCCCTTTCTACACGAACCTTCAGACTGCCGTCCATATTGATGCAGCCGCTGAGTACCTGATCTCCTGCCCCCACAGAACGGGGCAGGGATTCGCCTGTCAGTGCCGCAGTATCCAGCATTGCATGTCCTTCCGTGATTACCCCGTCCAGAGGGATTCTTTCTCCTGCCTTTACCAGAATCATATCCCCCACCTGCACCAGAGAAGGGTCTACCTTCCTTTCCTCATCATCCACGATTAAATGTGCAAAATCGGGACGGATATCCAGCAGTGCCGTAATGGATTTTCTGGAGCGTGCCACCGCATATTCCTGAAATGCCTCGCCCACCTGATAGAACAGCATAACGAAAACAGCCTCTGCCATTTCCCCCAGATACAACGCGCCAATCGTAGAGAAGGACATCAGGAAGTTTTCATCAAAAACCTTCCCCTGTCCGATATGCTTCGCCGCACGCAGCAGAACATCATACCCGAAAATCAGATATGCGCAGATATAAAGAATCGTGCAGATCGTTCCCTCATGCAGGAAAACAGCCGCAAGGAAGAACGCAAGCCCTATGCCAAACCGCAGGAAAAATTTTCTGCCGAACACATTCTCATCCCCATGCGCATGGTCATGTCCACAGCCACAGCCACAGGCACAGCAATCGTCATCATCGTCATCCTCCTCACAGCCGCAGCCGCAATGCTCATGATGCGCATGATGATGCTCTGCCTTCTGCCCCTGCAAAAAGGCAACCTCTACCTCCGGCTCAAATTTATGCACCACCCGTTCCACCGTTTCCTGCATTTTCTCTGCCGAAGCATTTGGCGCAAGCTTTACTGTCATTTCCTGCCGCAGCAGATTGATGGAAACCTCCTGCGTTTCAGAAAGCTTAGAAAGCGTATCCTCAATCTTTCCCGCACAGTTCGCGCAGGTCAACCCTTTTAATGCTACCTTCATTTCAGACATAGTCACACCTCTTTTTTCGCTGTTTGCTTTCTCATTTGTTCGTTTGAATAACTGTTCATATAACATTTGAAAATTTAGGCTGTAATTTCCAGATATCCTTACACCTATATCATTACAGCCTATTCCTTTTTTATTCGTGATATCCACGCTTATGCCGCAGATGCGTCATGCCCTGCTCCAGAACCATCCGAATATGCTCATCGTCCAGAGAATAGAACACGGTTTTGCCCTCCTTGCGGTATTTTACAAGATCATTCTGCCGCAGTACGCGCAGCTGATGCGACACAGCGGATTGGCTCATTTCCAGTACGTCTGCCAAATCCCCCACATTTCGCTCCCCCTCCAG
>OLQT01002063.1_pt1 | contig 11360 bp, 9 predicted proteins | sample 1672651 | NCBI WGS metagenome assembly OLQT01 (sample SAMEA3136709, study PRJEB25190) | human gut metagenome | biome: human gut; feature: human-associated habitat; material: faeces | place: Austria | collected 2013 | reverse complement strand
CCCGGCCCGCGGAGCGCGGCTGGCTGGCGGGCATCCGCCGCGCCGGTCGCGTCGTGTCCATCGTGGTCACCTGGGCACTGGAAAATGCCCTCGATACGGCGGACTCCATGAAGAGCCGCGGCTATGGTCTGCCGAAGCGAACGGCGTTTTCGCTGTTCCGCTTTACGCTGCGGGACGGCATCTGCCTCGGCATACTGGCCGCGCTGGGCGGGGCCGTTCTGGCCGGGAGCCTGACCGGCGGGCTGAAATGGTGGTACTACCCCGCGCCCGGCGGCGCGGCCGGTGCACAGGCTGCGCTCTGGACGGCAGCCTTCACGCTGCTGGCCGCATTTCCCCTGATCTTTGACGCAAAGGAGGCGATCCAATGGCGGGCATCACGGTCTCGCACCTGAGCTTTACCTATCCGCAGGAGACGGTCTCTGCCCTGCAGGACGTCTCGTTTTCCGTGGAGGAGGGCGAGTTCCTCACGCTTATTGGCCCGTCCGGCGGCGGCAAATCGACGCTGCTGCGCGCGCTGAAGCCCGCGCTGACGCCGCACGGCAGCTTTACGGGAGATATTTCCTTCTTCGGCGAGCCGCTTTCCGCGCTGGACGCGCGGCGGCAGGCCGCCGAGATCGGCTTTGTGCTGCAGAAGCCGGACGACCAGATCGTCACGGACCGCGTGTGGCACGAGCTGGCCTTCGGTATGGAGAGCCTCGGCTTTGCCACGCCGGTCATCCGCCGCCGCGTGGCGGAGATGGCAAGCTTTTTCGGCATTGAGGAATGGTTCTCCCGCCCGGTGGAGGCCCTGTCCGGCGGGCAGAAGCAGCTTCTGAATCTGGCCTCCGTCATGGCGCTGCAGCCGCGCGTGCTGCTGCTCGACGAGCCGACGAAGGGCATGGACGGCGCGTTCAAAGAAGAATTCGGCGCGCTTTTGCGCGCGCTCTGCGCGCAGGGCACGGCCGTATGCGTCGTGAGCCACGATGTGGAATTCTGCGCGCAGTATGCCGACCGCTGCGGCCTGCTCTTTCGCGGCGAGGTCGTGACGGAAAACGCCGCGCGCGCCTTTTTCTCCGATCATTATTTTTACACCACGGCGGCCGCGCGCATCGCGCGTGAGGCCGCGCCCGGCGCGGTGCTGTGCGGGGAGGTCGTACAATGTCTCACCGACTGACGCGGCGCACCTGGGCCGCGCTCGGCATCCTGCTCGTGGCGATCCCGGCGCTGATGGCGGTGTTCGTGTGCGTGTGGGACGAGCGGAAGTACTACCTCACGTCGCTGCTGCTCGTGGGGCTGATGTTCGTGCCGTTCGTGCTGCGGTTTGAAGGCCGCAGACCGCAGGCGCGCGAGCTCGTGCTGCTTGCAACGATGACGGCGCTGGCCGTGGCCGGGCGCGCGGCGTTTTACTGGCTGCCGCAGTGCAAGCCCGTGTGCGCGATCGTGATCCTCACGGCCGTGGCCTTCACGCCGGAGGCGGGCTTTGTCACCGGCGCGGCGGCGGGCCTGATCTCGAACTTTTTCTTCGGTCAGGGGCCGTGGACGCCGTGGCAGATGCTCGGCTTCGGGCTCGTGGGCTTTCTCGGCGGCGTGCTGTTTGCCGGGCGGAAGGTACGGCTCGTGCCGCTGCTGCTCTACGGCTTTTTCTCGGTGCTCATCGTCTACGGCGTGCTGCTCGATACGGCGAGCATGCTCATGTACAACGCTGTGCCCTCGTGGCAGCTGTGGCTTGCGACCTGCGCATCGGGGTTTGTATTTAACCTCATCCACGCGGGTGCGACGGCCGTGTTTCTGCTCCTGCTGTATCAGCCGCTATTGCGTAAACTCGCGCGTGTGAAAGAAAAATACGGACTTCTGGAATGAAAAACCTCCGCATCCGATCGGATGCGGAGGTTTTTGCATGCATTTCATGCCTGCTGCCAGAGCAGGCGGTTGTCGTCAAAGACGGCGCGGAGTCTGCCGCTGTCCTTCAGCCACGCGAGGTAGGAGCGCACTGTGCTGCCGACGAGTACGTACTGCTCAAAGTTCATCACGAGATCAAAGCGCCGGAACAGCTGCTGCAAGACCGCCTCGAACGTCTGCGGTTTCTGGCAGAGCTCCGTGATGATGTCCGCGATCTCGAGCACCTTGTCGATGTTGTACTGCGCGAGCGGGGCGATGTCCTCCGTGGCCGCGGCGTGCGCGGGCACGAAGGCGCGGGCGGTGAGCGTCTTGACCATTTCGAGCGTGTTCAGGTAGGCTGCAACGTCGTAGAGGAAGCCAATCTGGTACTTTTCCAGCGTCTCCCGGCTCGACAGGCAGTCGGCCAGATACACCACGTCGTCCGGCGTGCGAAAGCCCACCATGTCGAAAAAGTGCCCCGGCAGCGAAAGCCACTCAAACCCCTCCGGCAGGCACGCCGGGGTCAGCTCCTGCGCGTCGCTGGGCTTGGCCATGAGGAACTTGTGCTGCAGCTCCTTCGGCGGATAGCCGCCGTAGAGAAACGACGGCTCGAGCACCGGGTGGCGCGTGAAATCGCACTCAATGCCGGGGGCGTAGACCTTGCAGCCGGTCTGGTTTTGCAGGTACTGGTTGCCGCCGATGTGGTCGGCGTTGGAGTGCGTGTTGTAGATGGCGGTCAGGTGCCAGCCGTTGGCGTCGAGGATCTGGCGCACCTTGCGCCCGGCCTCCTTGTCGTTGCCGCTGTCGATGAGGCAGACGTCGGTGTCGTTCAGGCGTACGAGGCCGATCTTGGCCGGGCTCTGGATGTAGTAGCTGTTTCCGGCCACCTGGGTCAGTTCATACATGGCGGTGTCCTCCCTTGTCAGACGGTGTGTTTGCGGATGAGCGGCTCTACCCGTGCTGCCAGCTGCGCGAGCGCGCCCGGCTCGAACGGGGAGCGGAAGCCGGCCTCGGCCAGCAGATCCGTCCAGAGCTTTTCGCCGCCCTGCTGCGACAGGTGCAGGTAGCGGGCGAAGGCGTCGTCATAATCGTCCTGCGACGCGAGCAGGAACTGGAACGCCGCCGTCTGCGCCAGACAGTAGTCGATGTAGTAAAACGGCGTCTCGTAGATGTGCATCTGGTACTGCCAGCGTGTGCCGCGCTCGAGATACGGGATGCCGCTCTGGTCGATGTACGGGCGGTATTTCGCCTCCAGCTCCAGCCAGACGGCGTTGCGCTCGGCCGGGGTAAGGTCGGGCTCGGCATAGACGCGGTGCTGGAATTCGTCCACCATCGTGCCGTAGGGCAGGAAGCTGAGCGCATCGAGCGCGTGCTGGAAGCGGTAGCGCTCCGCGTCGCCCGCCTTGGGGAAGAAAGCGTCGAGATACGGCCAGGCGAAAAACTCCATGCTCATCGAGTGCGTTTCGGCGGTCTCCATGCCGCCGCAGCCGAGCTCCAGCGCGAAGCGGTTGTCCGCGATCAGGTAGGCGTTGAGCGCGTGGCCGGCCTCGTGCGTCACGACGTCCACGTCGCCGGACGTGCCGTTGAAGTTTGCGAGGATGAACGGCTGCCGGAACTTCGGAAACTCCGTGCAGTAGCCGCCGCCCCACTTGTTCGGGCGGGACTCGACGTCAAAGGCTTCGTTTTCGCACATCATGCGGAAAAATGCGCCCGGCACGTCGCCCATGGCATCGTACATCTTCTGCGCCGCCGCAAACAGGTCGTCCTTGCCGCAGGGCGTCGGGTCGCCGCCGGGGGTGAAAAATTCGTTGTCGTAGAGCCGGAACGTGTCGATGCCGAGCCGCTTCGCGTTTTCCAGCCGCAGCCGGGACACGACCGGCACGATGTCGCGCACGATGTTCTCGCGGAAGGTCTGCACGGCCTGCGCGTCATAGCACATGCGCTCCATGCGGCAGTAGCCGAGCTCGATGAAGTTTTGATAGCCCATCTTTTTGGCCATCCGGTCGCGCACGTGCACGAGCCGGTCAAAGATATCGTCGAGCTGCGCGCTGTGCGCTTCCAGCGTCGTGCCGAGCGCTTCGTAGCACGCCCTGCGCGTGGCGCGGTCGGCGCTGCGGGCGTATTTCATCAGCATCGGCCGCGGCAGCTGCTCGCCCCGGAAGGGGAAGAGCATGCCCGCCATGAGCTGGGCGTATTCGCTCACGAGCTTGTTCTCCTCGACCATGTCGTCGATGATCTCCGGCGACATGCTCCGCCGCTGCAGCTCCATGCTGCGCAGCAGGATCGGCGAGAGCGCCGTCTCGAGTTCTTTTTGAAACGGGCTGTCGAGCACGGCGGAGGTGTACTGCAGCGCGAGATTTTCGACCTCCGGGCCGATCTCGTCGTAGTAGTCCTTTTCCGCCAGATAAAACGGGTCTACGGTGTTGATCGTGTAGCGCATGTACGACAGCGACTGCGCCGTGGCGTACTCCGTCGTGAGCGAGAGATATTCCGCCCGCGCGGCGAGGATCTCCTCGACGCTCTGCGCTGCCTTTACGCGCTCAATCACGCGCTGCAGCCCTTCGGTCATTTCCTCGCGCGTCACGCGCCGGTAGGGGAGTTCGGATACTTTCATGCTTGCTCCTTTCCAAGTTCCGCGGCCTCGGGGTCCGTGCGCAGGGTCTGCCGGGCAAAGGCGAGAAACCGCTTCGCCGCCGGGGACAGCTCCTCCGGCGCGGGCGCGGCGATGCCGATCTCGGCATACTGCGGCGGATCGACCGGGAGGATCACGATGCCGGTCGTGTCCCAGCCGCGGGTGATGAGTTGGTTGTTCAGGCTCACGCCGAGACCGGCCTGCACCATGGCAAAGGTGGCGCGGCTGTCCACAGACGTGTAGCGGACGTTCGGCGTGATGCCCGCGCGGGCGAACACGCGCGCGTTGTCCGTGTCCTGGTGCATATAGGTCGCAATGGTCGGCTCGGTTGCAAACGCCGCGAGCGGGAACGTCCTGCCTCCGGCCAGTGGGTGCTCCGGCGGCAGCCACGCGACCATGGGGTCGGCGTACAGCGGGATCCAGTCAAAGTCGCCCTCGCGGAAGCTCGTGATGCAGAAGTCGGCCGTGTGCTCGCACACGGCGCGCGTGAGCTGGCTGCTGTTGCCCTGCAGAACCTGCACCTCGATGCCGGGGTAAACTTCGCAAAAGCGGGCGATGCAGCGGCTGAGCCAGCCGTAGTACGCCCCGTAGACGCAGCCGACGGCGATCGTGCCGGTCTCGACGCCGCGGATCTCGGCTGCCTGCGCGTCGAGCAGACCGCTCCAGTGCGTCAGCTCCCGCAGCGTCGGCAGCAGCGTCCGGCAGGCGCGCGTCGGCTGCACGCCGCTGTGCGAGCGGCTCAGCAGAGGGAAGCCCAGCTCCTGCTCGAGCGCCGCCATCATCCGGCTCAGGCCGGAGGGGGTATAGTCCAGTTTTTCCGCCGCCGCCGAGAGGCTCCTGGCCTCAAGCACGGCCAGCAGTGCGCGGCATTTTTCCGTGTCCATAAGCTGCCTCCGTCCTTGCGTGATTCGCAAGGAACCGTTGAAACATTGTCTCTTTACGCAATGATATAACCGTGGTATCGTTTCGTCAAGACATTTTCGGGAGGAATACGGATGAAGACCCGGACCATGACGCGCACGCAGGCGGAGCTGCTGCTGGCGGCGGTCATCATTGCGCGCAGCACATCGTATGTGTTTACAAAAGTCGGCTTGCAGGACATGGGCAAATTCACGCTGCTGGCGGTGCGGTTTTTGTTGGCGTTTGCATTTCTGGCGGCGCTGTTCCGGCGGCGGCTGCTACAGATCGACCGGCGCACGCTGCTGAGCGGTCTTGCCATGGGCGGCATCTATTTTTGCGTCATGACGGCGGAGCTCACGGCACTGAAAACCGTGGAGACCTCTACCGTGTCGTTCGTGACGAACACGGCCGTCGTCATCGTGCCGCTCATTCAGGCGGCGCTCAGCCGCCGCTGGCCGGAGCGCCGTGTGCTGTTCGGCGCGCTGGCGTGCCTGCTGGGCGTGGCGCTGCTGACGCTGCGCGGCGGTCTCACGCTCGCGCCGGGCGTCGGGTACTGTATTCTGGAGGCGTTTTTGTATTCGGCGGCCATCCTCGTGACCGACCGGCTCACGCACGCCGGAGCGGACCCCCTGCTGTCCGGCGTGGTGCAGGTGGGCTTTCTGGGCGTGCTGGCGCTGATCGCGTCGTTCCTGTTCGAGACGCCGCACCTGCCCGGCAGCGGTACGGAGTGGCTGGTCGTGCTGGCGCTGGCACTCGTGTGCAGCGGCTTTGGCTTCACGCTCCAGCCGGTCGCGCAGAGCGGGACGACGGCGGACCACGCGGCGCTGTTTTGCGCGCTCAATCCCTTCGTTGCGGCAGCGCTGGGCGCGGTGTGCTTTCATGAGCACTTTGGTATTGCGGGCGTGCTCGGCGGCGTGCTGATTTTAGCCGGGATCCTGGTGTCCTGCTGGCCGCAGAAAACCGGCGGATGAAAAACAGAAAATGCCCCGGGTGCCAATGCATCCGGGGCATTTTCATGCTTATTCGTTCTGCGCCTGATAGGCACGCACGTAGGTCACGAGCGTGTCAACGGTTTTCTCGATGCCGAGCTTGCCGCTGTTGACGACGAGGTCATAGCCGCGCGCGTCGCCCCACTTCGTGTCGCAGTAGTAGTTGTGGTAGGCCTTGCGGTCGCGGTCAATGCGGCGTATTTCCAGCGCCGCCTGATCGGCCGTGAGGGATTTTTCCTTCATGAGCCGCTGACGCTTCTGGTCGGGCTTTCCGGCGATGAACAGGTGCACGGCGTTCGGGTTGGCGCGCAGCACATAATCCGAGCACCGGCCGAGCACGACGAACGACTCGCCGCTGTCGGCAAGCTCCTGAATGTGCTCGAACGTCTCGTGTGCGAGCGCATCCTCCGGCGCGTTGAAGTTCTCGCCGATGCGGCGCGACCACAGCAGGTGCACGGGCTTTTCGTCATAGCGCGCGGCGTCCTCGGCGTTGAAGACACTGGCCAGCAGCAGCTCCTTATCATAAAACGCGATGCCGAGCTGTTTGGCGATCTGTTCGGCGATGTACTTGCCGCCGCTGCCGTGTTCACGGCCGACGGTCACGATGATCTGTTTCACGATGCGTTACCGCCTTTCTGATGTAAAATTACAGGTATCTCAGGAACAGGCATCCCAGCGAGACCGCAATGACCAGCACGGTGGCCGGGACGCAGTATTTGCAGTATTTGCCCCAGCTGATGGGGTGACCACTCTTGGCCGACACGGACGTGGCCACGACGTTGGCCGACGCGCCGATGGGCGTGGCGTTGCCGCCGAGGTCGGTGCCGAGCGACAGCGCCCAGGCGAGCACGGACAGATCCATGCCCTGCGTCGCCGCGATGGACTGCACGACCGGGACCATGGTGGCTGCGAACGGAATGTTGTCGATCAGTGCGCTGCACACGGCCGACAGCAGCAGAATGATGAGGATGACGACCTTGATGCTACCGCCGCTGATGTTGGAGATGAACTGCGCGATGAGCTTGAGCACGCCGGTCTGCTCCAAGCCCGCGACGGAGATGAACAGGCCGATGAAAAACAGCAGCGTCTTGTAGTCCACACCGCGGATGACTTCCTTGACCGCAGCGCCGCCGTTGGTAAACACGGTCACCAGCAGCGTCAGGCACGCGACGATGACGCCGATGCACGAGACGGTCATGCCGGTCTGCGCGTGCGTCACGAGCAGCGCGACCGCGATGAGAAACACGATCACGTCCGCGACGAACGCCTTGCGGTTGGCGATGGCGGTCGCCGGAGCGGGGCAGACGGCGTCGGCCGGGCGGGCGGCCTCGCTCGCCTTGAGCGGCTTGCGGAAGCACAGCCAGAAGAAGATCAGCACGAACACAAAGCAGATGCCGATGATGACGCCGGTGTTTTTAATGAAGTCCGTGAAGGTATAGCCGAGCGCGGTGCCGATGATGATGTTGGGGGGATCGCCGCACATGGTGGCAGCGCCGCCGAGGTTGGCGCAGAAGACTTCCGACAGGATCATCGGGACAGGGTCAAAGCACAGGATCTGTGCCAGCTCCAGCGTGACGGTCGCAAGAAACAGCACGACCGTGATGCTGTCGATGAACATGGCCAGAAACGCGGACATGGCCATGAAGCACAGCAGCAGCGGCACGACGTGGTAGTGCGCGAGCTTTGCCAGCGACAGGCACAGCCAGCGGAAGAAGCCGGATTTGCCGAGGCCTTCGACCATGATCATCATACCGGTGATGAAGAAGATGGTCGACCAGTTGACGCCGGAGCTTGCGCTCTCCGAAGCGCCGTACCAGAAGTCGGCGCGGAAGATCGCACCGAGGTTCAGAGCATTTTTGATCGCGTCCCAGCTGTGCATGCAGATGCCGAACACGACCACGAGCACGAGGGCTGCACTGCCAAGGGTGACATACTGGCGCTCGAATTTGTCCATGATGATGAGCGCAAACATGCCGACGAAGATGACAGCTGCAAGGATTTGAGCAGTCATGGAAAGACCTTCTTTCTTGCTTGAAATTTGCGGGGAGTGCCGACGCAGAGGCATCGAAGAAAGAGGGTTGCTTCGCGGTGGTGTCCTTCCCCAACAGGAGAGGAATTTAGCGCGCTCGAAAGCAAAAGTCAAGGGCTTTTCGCAAATATGAGCGGGTTCTTATCAGACTTTTCAATGCTTGATATTACAGGCATTTATAGGCGATGATCGTCGCGCCGCCCTTGCCCTCATAGCGCTTGATCTGATACTTGTTCGGGAAGGCGGCCAGCAGCTCCGGCAGCTTGCTGTAGCCGTAGGCGCGCACGTTGAAATCGGGCTTGACGCGCTTGATGTACAGCCCCGAGGAGCTGACGTTGACAAAGCCGTCGGCGTCCTGATACTTCTCGGACGCGATGTGCAGCAGGTTGTGGATCTCGCCGATATTGGGCTTTTTCGGTTCCGGCTCGGGTTCGGGTTCCGGCGTCGGCTCCGGCTCGGCGGAAGGCGCGGCTTCGGCAGCGGGCTTTTTCGTGCTGCGGGTGGTCTTTTTCGTCTTGCGGGCGGGCTTTTTGGCCGCGGGCTCCGCGGCGTGCTCGGCGGCTGCCGGCTTTTCGTCTGCCTTGGACAGGTAGTCGATGAGGATGAAGTCGTCGCACGCATTTTTGAACGACTCCGGCGTCGTTGTCACGCCGGCGCCGATGATGTACAGGCCCGACTCACGCAGACGGATGGCCAGCGGCGTGAAATCGCTGTCGCTCGACACGAGCACGAGCGCGTCATACATATTGTTGTGCAGCAGATCCATGGCTCCGATGACCATGGCGATGTCGGTCGTGTTTTTGCCGGCAACGTAGTCAAACTGCTGCTCGGCGCGGATGGCGAGGCGCTTGAGCTCCGGCTCCCAGTTTTTCAGCGAGTCCTTGCGCCAGTTGCCGTAGGCTTTTTTCACGACGATGCGGCCGTAGGCCGACACCTCGTGCAGCACGGCCTCCAGCTTGGACAGCTGCGTGTTGTCCGCGTCGATGAGCACGGCGATTTTCTGGAAATTTTCCATAGATATTACTCCCAAACCGCCCCGTGGGCGGTGATTTTTTCTCCATTATAACGTTTTCGCGCGCAAAATGCAACGAAAGCGGGGATCATGCCCCGCTTTCCCTGCGCGCCCTATGCGCCCTCGTCCGCGGCCGCCGGGCACTGGAGGCCGTTGGGGTCGATGCTCGTGTCGCCGGGGAGGATCATCTGCGAGATCGGGATGATGGAATACCCGTCGGCGATGAGCGCCTCAATGATCCCGGCCAGTGCCTCCGGCGTGTGCTCGGCCGCGTTGTGGAACAGCACGATGCTGCCCGGCTGCACGCGCGTGAGCACGCGCGAGGTGATCTCGTCGCTGCTCAGGCCCTTCCAGTCAAGGGAATCGACGTCCCACTGGATGACGTGCATGCCCAGGCCGTTGATGGTGCTCACGACCGTGTCGTTGTACTCCCCGTAGGGACAGCGAAACAGCGTCGGCCGCGTACCGGTGACGGCCTCAATTTTATCGGCGCAGGTGTTGACCTCCGTCTGGATCTGCTCGGCGCTCAGCTGCGCCATGTGCGGGTGCGTGGACGAGTGGTTCATGACCTCGTTGCCCGCGTCCGCGAGCGCCTTGACCGACTCCGGATATTTGTCCACCCATTCGCCCACGACGAAGAAGGTTGCGTGGACGTTGTACTTGTTGAGGATGTCGATGAGCATCTGCGTGTCCTCGTTGCCCCAGGCCGCGTCGAATGACAGACTCACGACGCGGTCGTCGCGCTGCACGCTGTAGATGGGCAGCACGCGCTTGGCCGCGCTCACGCCCACGATCGCGGGGCTGTTGACCGCCCAGAACATGAGCGCAATGGCCAGCACCATCGCGCACACGCTCAGCAGTTTCCGGTGTTTTCTGACGGCTTGCCGCACTTTGTACATTGCACCACCTCCGGCTTTCTGCCTTCATCCTATGAGCAGGTGGTGCGCGGTATGCGCCGATTGGTTTACATAACTTCTGCCCATGCGCAGAAAAAACGCCCGCACACGAAACGGTGTGCGGGCGAAAACGCTCAAAACAGGCCGGTGATGCGGCCGTCGTCGTCGACGTCGATGTTTTCGGCGGCCGGGACTTTCGGCAGGCCGGGCATCGTGAGCACGTCGCCCGTGAGCGCGACGAGAAAGCCCGCCCCGGCGGACACGGTCACGCTGCGCACGGTCACGGTGAAGCCCGCGGGCGCGCCGAGCAGTGCAGGGTCGTCCGACAGGCTCGCCTGCGTCTTGGCGATGCACACCGGCAGGCCGCCGAAGCCGAGCGCCTCCAGCTCGCGGATCTGTCTGCGCGCGGCGGGCAGGATCTCCGCGCCCGCGCCGCCGTAGACCCGGCGCACGACAGCCGTGATCTTTTCCTCGACCGGTGCGTCGAGCTCGTAGGCAAAGCGGAAGCGGTTCTCCGTTTCGCACAGGCGCACGACCTCGCGCGCGAGCGCCTCGCCGCCGCGGCCGCCGTCGGCCCAGACGGTGGACAGCACGACGTTGACGCCCAGCTGCCCGCACAGCTCCGTCAGCAGTGCGATCTCGCGGTCGGTGTCGGTGGGGAAGCGGTTGATGGCCACGACGCACGGCAGACCGAACGTGTCGCGGATGCAGCGCACATGGTGCAGCAGGTTCGGCACGCCGCGGCGCAGCGCGTCGAGATCCTCCGTGCCGAGTTCATTCAGCGCCAGACCGCCGTGCATTTTCAGTGCGCGCACCGTCGCCACCACGACGGCGGCGTCCGGCCGCAGTCCGGCGAGCCGGCACTTGATGTCCAGAAACTTCTCCGCGCCGAGATCCGCGCCGAAGCCGGCCTCCGTCACGGCGTAGTCGCAGCGGTGCATGGCCATGCGCGTGGCGAGCACGCTGTTGCACCCGTGCGCGATGTTGGCAAACGGCCCGCCATGCACGAACGCCGGCGTGCCCTCGAGCGTCTGCACGAGGTTGG
>OLQT01002056.1_pt1 | contig 11395 bp, 9 predicted proteins | sample 1672651 | NCBI WGS metagenome assembly OLQT01 (sample SAMEA3136709, study PRJEB25190) | human gut metagenome | biome: human gut; feature: human-associated habitat; material: faeces | place: Austria | collected 2013 | reverse complement strand
GGCCGGGGATTGCCTGTCGTCACCATCCGGAACATCCGGGCGTATAAATCAGGGGAAGCCTCGGCGCTGTGCCAGCACCAGCAGGACCAGCGGGAATTCTCCGATTCCCCGCGCCGCCAGGGCGCTTCAATCCGGCATGCCTCCCGTCCGTATTCTTCAATCATGGTTAAGGCATACGTTAAATCCTCCGGGGCTGAATCCGGTAAATGCCGCTCCTGAAGAACATCGGCCAAATGGACGGCCACATGGGCACGCACGGCATAGCAGCACCCATAGGTTAAATGCCGATCATCCCCGGAAGAGTACCACAGGCACTCCGGATGGTCCGTCATCCAGTGCAGCCAGTCCCCATCTAAAAGCGCCGTGTCAGCATCCAGCTTGACGAGTATATCTTCAGGGGCTGCCCCTGCCGTCATGGAGCGCAGCACTCCCACAATGGCGCCGGGGCCGCGTAAATTGCCGCCGCGCATCCAGGATGTCTGATCATAGACGGCTCCCAGCTCTTCCAGGGCCTCCACCGTTCCGGCATCCACCGGAGCGTGGCAATCATCCAGCACCCGAACCAGGGCAGACGGGCAGGCCATCCGGGCGCACCTGGCCGCCGCTACGGCTTCCGGGGCGTCTTCCTTATACGTGAATATGTGAATTCTGATCATAAAAAACTACGGTCCCCACGGATAATACGTGCCGCCCCCTACGGGAAGCTGAATGGTGCCCAGGGCGTACTGGATTACATCGTCGCCTTTAATGACGGCCAGAGGGAAGGAATAATAAAACAGCCGGGACGGCCTTGCTCCGTCTATGGATGTAAGCATGAAGGGGTCCACCGTCCCCGCGGAGGAAATGACGGCCATGCCCGTGATTTCCTCGTTTTCATTCAGAATCAAATTCAGCCAGACTTCCCCTTCCATCATCGGCAAATCCTTGCTTGCCGGGGCATCTCCCAGCACGCGGCCATTCAGCATGATTTTCCCGGGCGTGATGGTGGCTCCCGTCTTCTGGCCGTCTTCATCGTATTCCAGCTGAACGCGGAATCCGTAGTCATTCGGCTCCGGCGTCGCGGATGACCAGATAACCTCTCCGCGGGGGCTGACGGTCGGGGCCTTGGGGCTGATGCGGGCGTTGGAATCGTAAGTCAGGGACAGGGCGGGATTGTCCTGCACCTGATCCTGGTTGTCCCGGTCATCCATAGCGGCCTGGTTGCTGTAAAGCTGCTGCTGTCGGTCAATCATGCTTTGCAGGCTCAAATGGTCGGGAACTCCCGTGGATATATACGTGTTGCCTGCGGATAAATCCACCGTGACGCCCTGAATGACCGTCCGCATGTCCAGCCAGGCCGGGTTGGCCCCTGCAATCGACAAGCGCCGCCCCAGCAGCAGGTCCGGACGGATGGCCGCCAGGGCGTCCACGCTTCCGGCCCAGGGTGCCACGCGGGTCATTTGGTAATAGGCGGCCAGGACGGGCCTGTAATTTGGCCAGTCCGCTTCGCCGCTCCCGCTGCCTCCGGACGGAGGCGGGAATGCAGAACCGTCCTCCGGGCCGATTGTCCCCTGGCGGTCCACCTTGTAATGCCGTTTCCGGGTGTTGGTGGTAACGCCGCGCCAGGTCAGCCAGTTGTAATACCTCGTCACCTTGTCCCCGTTAATCGTCACGGTTTTTTTACGCGGAAAGAGCAGCTCAAAACCTTTTTTTGGAGGGGAATCTATGTAAACGTATTGCTTGAAAATCACCTCACACCATTTGATGGTTGTGCAGGCTTCGCTTAATGAGCCGGAAACAAGTTCGTACCTGGTGGCGGTCGTGCTGTAGTTCCTGGCATCCTGCCCTTCCACGGCGGGCGTCTCCCGCTGGATCGTCCCGAACTGTGCCCCGGGAACCTTCGCCAGTTCCGGAATCTTTTTTGTCCACCATTCCCGGGCGTCCTCCGGCCCGGTCGGCATCTTTTCGCCCAGAACCATCATTTCCGGTTTGGCAAAATTGTATTGGGAGCCATCCACGCCATCCTCGTCGGTGTCGTCCGGGTCATCCCCCGTTCGCGGGTCGGACAGTTGCACGATCGTGCAGCCTTCCTGGTGCAAGTCCGCCCCGGCTGGGTGAACAACCGTGGACGTGGCGTACTTGCCCCGCGTCATCACCACCCCCACCGCGGGGGGCACCAGATCCACCCGTTCCGTCAGCTGGATTTTTGACAATCTGTGCGCGATCCGGTCCAGCGTCACCGGGTCCAGGCGGTCCCCGTCCGCAATGTGCAGCACGGGGCTGGCTCCGGAATAATCAAACCAGGCCACCATGCCGGGCCGGGAACTTAGGAATTTGCGCAGCAGGGAGGCGTGCTTGTCACAGGCGACATCCGTGTCCCATATCCAGGCGGAATCATCCACATCCAGCACATAATCCGTCACCAGCGCCCCGTGGGTGCGGGCGTTGTCCAGCACCGTCCGGAGGGCCGCCGCGATCTTGATGCGCCGTTTGACCGACGCCCCGGAGGATAGGCCGGAAAACGCCGCAAACGAGAAAGCAATCCTGCCCGCCCCGATGCCGGAGCCGAAAAACGTCGTGCCCTCCATCGGCTTCCAGTGGTCGCAAATTTCCACCTGCCACACGTAGCCGGACGCGGACAAGGCGGCATCACACTTGCGCACGGTGCCGTCCAGCACCGTCACGCCGTCCCACGCCACCCGCACGCGCTCTTTATAAGAGAAGGGGGCGGCATCCATCATTTCCCGGCCCAGCTGGAAAGACACCTGGGCCGCCGTAAAATTCCGCCATTGCCAGCTGCATGACTGGCTGGCCAGTCCCGTCAATTCTACTGTTCTAATGTCCATACCCCCGCTGTGAATCAATCTTGTTCAGGCGGCTTTTCAGCTCCGCCACTTCCGCATTCAGCTTTTGCGCCGTTTCCTGGCTCCTGGAATACCTGCCTAGTATCTCCCGCACCAGCTCCACCATGCCGTGAATCGCGGGCGTTTCGTCCTGGCCGCGGTCGTTGCCAAGAAGCATTTTCAGCTGGCTGGCCAGCTGGGCACGCTCGCCCTTGTCCACCTGTCCGTCCTGTAATGTTTTGCGCACAACGTCCTCCACCTGGTAAAGGATTTCATAGTCGGAACTTCCGGCCAGATCCCCCGCTTTCTGAACAGCCCCCTCCCGGTATTTCCGCATCCATTCCGTCAGTTCCATTGCTGCCGTGCTTTTGGCCTGGATGTCTTCAGGCAGGGCGGTTACTTTCCGGGCGGCTTCTTCCAGGCCCTTGATTTTCTGTTCCTGGTTTTCCTGTGTCTTTTTAGCGGTCAGGATGTCATTCATGGACTTCCAGGCTTGTTCCGCGGCTTTCACCATGCCCCGGTCGGCGTCGGAATTGTAAGCATTGCCGAATTTTTCTTTCAGGGCTTTTAAGAATTCATCAACCCATTTGGCATCATCCTTGTCCCGCTTGTCCCATAGCTCCCGGTCCTTATTCCGGAGGCGGCCAACCGTGTCCAGGAACTTGGTAACGCGCTCCTGGGCCTTTTCATTTCCCTCCGCGTATTTAGCAGCAAAACCGGAAAAGGAATCCACGCTTGCATTCATCACATCTGCGGCGGTGTCCATTGCTTTCTTGTTAGCATCCAGTTCTTTCTTGCGCGCCTCGGCAGCCTTGGAAAGAGCATCCGCTGCTGTCCGGGAAACAGTGGAATCACGCCGCTGGTTATCCTGCCAGGCCTCTGTCTTTTTCGTCTCCACCTGAACATCCTGATCAGCTTTTGCCTGGACGCCCTGCACGGCCAGAACGTTATTCAGCCGTTCTTTGGCCGTCGTCACAGCTTCATCTAAAGCTTCCTGCTCTTTGAATAAATCAGCCAAAGATGCTGTTCTGTTTTTGATTACCTCTCTGGCGACTTTTAACGCATCCGCATAAGCCATATACAAGGCATCCCCGGACTTGCCGCGCACGTCGCCCAGCAACCCCGTATTTTTGATGCCTTCCATCATATTGTTCAAGGCGGCTTCCTGCTGCTGTTTTTCTGCAATCAGCCGGGCCATCATTTCTCCATTGGTGGCGGATGGCATGCTGGCATCTTTCCGCATGCCATCCATTAAGGCTTGTACATGCTTCAGGGTTTCTTCGTCCTGATTCTTTTTCTGCTGTAATCCGGCCACCAGCGGGATGCCCACGCCGCCCAGCATGGCCGCTTTAGCCATTTCTTTCGGCGCGTCTGCAATTTCCTTTTCCAGCTTCTTCTTTTTGGCTGCCAGTTCCTGCCATTGTTTCAGGGCCGCTTCCGCGTTCTTGAAAGCGTCCGCCTGCTTGTAAAAATCCTCCGTCTTCAGGTCACGCACGCCTGCCGCTGCCGGGCTGGATTGGGTAAGCTCCTGCATGCGCCTGATCTGTTCCGCCTTGGCTTCGGCCAGTGCTTCGGCTTTTTTCACGGCATTTTCCGCCTGCTGCCGTTCGATAGCCCGGCGTTCTCCGGCGTCTTTGGCGTCGATGGCCGCCAGGGCATCCCGGGCCTGGCTCTCCGTCATTTCCCCGCGGATCTGTTTTTGCCTGATGATGCTCCGGTTCTTTTCGTTTTCGATGGCCAGCAGCTGGGCCTGCATTTCCAGGTTCCGGCTCGCCTTTTCGTCCAGGGCTTCGATCGTCCTTTTGCGGGCGTCGTAAGCGTCATTGATCTGTTTGACCAGGGCATGTTCCTTCTTCAGCGCCTGTTCCTGGTTCAATCTCCCCAGTTCGGCGCTCATTCCGGCCTGCCAGGCCTCCACCTTCGCCTTTCCTTTTGCCAGCACGTCCGCAAGTTGCGCGGAAACTTTTTTAGCGCCCAGGCCAAACGCGTCAATAAGGGCATTTCCGGCAGCCCGGCCCAGCCCCCAGGCTTCCTTTCCCAGGTTGAGGACATTGGTGGCGTTTTGCAGGCCGCCTTTGAACTTGCGCCATTCCTGCATTTTATCACCCGCCCAGGTTTGAACCTGTCCGGGAAATTTGGATAAGGCGTCAATGCTGCGCTGTAGCCATCCGGACTGCTGCTTGACGGCATCCGCAGCATGGCCCACCGTTTTGTCCGCGCCCTGGACCGTCGCGCCCAGCGCGTCCAGTCCGTCAATCCTCACAGTCCAGTCATTAGGCGTTGCCGCCTGTGTCTCCGGATAAGCGGGCACGGCCCCCGTCTGTCCCCCCACGCCTCCGGATGGAAGCGCCGGAACAGACTTGACCGCCCGGGACAATTCATCCATGCCCTTGCGTACCTGGTCCAGCGTCCCCTCCGGCTTGGTAGATGCGGCCAGGCTCTTGGCCAGCGTGGCGTCCATCCTGGCCAGCAGCGCGGCAATCTGGTCCAGCCGCGCCATCATCCATTCATTCCCGCCTTCCCGGGCGGAGGGGACAGGAAGGGGGGAATGATCCGGGGCAGCAGCCCCGCGGGCTACCTCTTCCACGGCTTTGGACACCCGGGCAATTCCGGACTGCATTTCTTCCAGGGCCTTGTCCGTCCGTCCCTGGGCGGGTGTGCCGTTGGCCGCCACTCCTTCCGCATGGGCAATCGTTCCGGCCAGACGGTCCAGGCCCTCCACTTGTATGGTCATCTTGCCGGGGGCGGATGCCCCGGAGAATGCCCGGGCATCCGCCACGGTTCCCTCCCCTCCGGAAATAAGTTCCCGCGGCAGCCCCCTGGCTGCCGTGGAAAGATCGTCCACCCCCTTGCGCACCTGGTTAATCCCGCTCATGTCCGCCCGGGTGCCAAGCGTCAGGGATATGTCAATATTGTTGTTCATCAGTTGATTTCTCCGGTCAGGGCAAATTTGAATTCTACGGCCTGCCAGGCCGCCCCGCGCAAGTCCACCCCGTACCAGTGTTCACTGGTCAGGGGGTACGGGCGGGGAGGGTCCACAGTGGCGGCGTATTCCCTCACGCGCTGGGGGCGGCCCTGGTAATAGCAGGTCAGCCAGGTGACGCGCCCCAGCGGGTGCAGCGTGAACAATTCCTGGACGTCCAGGCCCCAGGCACGGGCCGCCGCCGCTGTCGGGAACGGATGGGCCACTGTGAAAGACAGCTGCATCAGGGCGTTGCCCCGCGCCCGCTGAAGCATCCAGGAACTGCCCAGCACGCCGTCCCGTTGCACCTGGACGGAGGCCGTAACGTCCACCGGAGCCGCCATAAGATCCCCCTGTTTGCAGAGCGTGACCGCATCCAGGCCGTCCGGACGGTAAATCACCGTGTCTGTGGATTCATAGGCCATCATCAGGAATCAGGATTGAGTGAAATAGCGGAAAAACGCCACGGAGGCGGAATCCGTGATCACAAAAGCCGGGTAGTCCGAGACTGTAAAAATCCTGCGGCCTTTGGTCTCCGCATGGACGGCCTCAACGGTCAAAGACACCGCATCAATCATTGTATAGGCACCATCCTCCGCAAGGGTCAGGACATCTTTTCCCAGCCTTGCCCACACCTGCACCGCCTGCCACGGTTCCGCCAGTCCAACCAGCGCGGCAACAACGGCCTGCATGGCCGGTGCCTGCTCCGCCGGTATCTCGTCCTGCGTATAGCGTGCCGGAGGTCTATATCCGCCCTTGTCCTGATAAATGGGCGTCAGAGTGAATTCCTGCCATGTTCCAGGCTTCGGAAACTGAATTTGTATTTCTGCGTCGTTCATCATTAGAGAGGTATGTTAATGTCCACAAAATCAGCCGTTTCTTCGGCTTCAATATCGTTTCTTGCCAATGCTTCCAGCGCGTAATAAACGGGATTGATGTTGCCGGGCTGGTAGAGGGTGCGCACCGCAGACCCAACATGCATGTACACATCCCCGCTCGCGTTCCCCGGCAAATCAGTAACTATCGAACTAATCCCCAAGCCCGTTTCAAAGGCATTAACGCCGCGCACCGCCGCAATTTTATGCAGCTGCACCGTCTGCCCTCCGCCCGTCAGCAAATAGAGGCTGCCGTACGAAATATATTCGCTCTCGAATTTGTACTGGGATCGTTGATGATAGATAATTTTATTAACGATTGAAGGTATAGGCTCGTTATGCGTCGCGGGCACAAAACTTGTAGTAGTTTTCACCCTCCACCCTGCCGCCTCGGAAAGAGCGTAAATCTCACGCACCTTGACCACGTAGCCCCCGCGGGTCGCATCCCGTACATTATCAAATGTGATGTCCAGAATTTCGCCGCTGTTGTGGGCCAGATTATTGCCAGGTATGATACTGTACGATCCCTGGGTTAAATCAGATCTTGTCGTTTTGCTGCCTCGTCCGATGCCTATGGTAATTTTGCCTGCGCCGGGTATGCGCCACGGAATGGAGAATCCCGCAAAGTTGGAATAATTATGTTGACCGTTAGGCCCTGTGAAGGGAAAGACAATCGTGCTGTGAGTCCCGGCAGGCACTCTAACCTGCGCATACTGGCCGGGAATGAGAGCGGTAGTTGCCGCCGTCCCTGTCGCCGTAATGCTGCCCGTGTTGAGGTAGGCGTGCTGGGAAAAAATGTCCGTCACTCCGGCCAAGCCTGCGGCATGCAGGCGGTTGACCGCGCCCGTATCGGTCGGCGCTCCCACGGCAAGCGGGATGTTGATGCCTCCGTTGGCGTTGACGGTCCCGTCAAACGTGCCTCCCGCGGCGGTGATATTGCCGTCCAACGTCATGTTGCCTGCATCATCTACTTGAGGTATGGCCGCCAGAGCCTGCTGGGCCGCCGTGGCAGAGTTGGCTGCACTGGTGGCAGATGTTGCGGCATTATCGGCATCCGTGGACGCGGTGGCGGCGGACTGGCCAGCCGTCCGTGCCGCAGCCTCGGCGGTCGCGGAAGATTGGCGCACATCCCGCCCCAGGCTGTCCAGTTGCCGCGCGGTGGCCAGCGCCATCCCTCCCAGGGTGATGCCGTCGTCATAGTCCACTACCACGGTCATCAGCGGGGCCATCGTGCCGTTCACGGCGGGCGGGTTGGCCACCTCCGCCACCAGGCCACGCCCAGGGACGGACGGAGTAAGTACGGCGTGCATGCCCAGCGCGTAGGGCGTCATCTCCGTCCCCTCGCACACCTGGATAATAATGACATCCCCGCGCGTCAGGGGGACGCCTGGCGTAAATACCCACGTAGCTGTCTGGCCGCTGGTCAGGTTGGACACATAGGCGGAGGTGCCAATCAGGCTGTACGCACCGTTTACCAGCTTCCAAATCCGCAGGCAATACTGATTCAGGGCGGGGTCGGTGAAAAAATACACAGTGGAAATACTCGTCAGGCGGCAGCTGTCAGGCAGATGCCCCGCCAGTATCTCGTCTCCCCAGGTCATCGCGTAGCCTCCGACGATGGTCCAGGTGTCGGCGGCATCTCCGCTGGACAAGGTGGATTGCCCGGTCACCGCTTCCAATTCCACGCCCGCATCCTTGAGCGCGTCCGGCAGTTGTGCGGCCAGGGCGTCGGCTACCAGTTCGGACCAGTCGGCCAGCACCTCGTCAGGCGGCGCGTAATCCCCGGGCAGCAAGTCCGCCCGGACCATCACCCGGATCAGGCGGGACGTGCGCTGCGCCCCGTCCGGATCCACCAGCACCACCTCGCCGATCAGGTCAATCCGGGATTGATCCCCCATGACCTCCGCCAGCTGCACCGTATTAACGGACAGGCTGCCGACATAGGCAGTGCCCAGGGCATCCTCCACATGTTCCAGCCCCGTGGCGGCCAGCACCAGGGAATCGTCCCCCAGGGATTTTTTCACGGCCAGCACGGGCACCTCGTCAGAATTCGAGGGGTTGCCGGGGCCGTCCGTCAGGACGATGCGCAGCGGCATCTTGTCGCCCCGCACCAGGGCCATGTCAGTCAGCGGCACCTGGCCCGCCGTCGTCAGGGCCAGCGTGTTAGCATCTATGTATATAATCATGATTGGAAAGATGGAAGGGGGAAAGCGGAGCCGCCGTACCCGGACGGCTCCTGGATGGGCGCAGGGTTAATCCGCCGCCAGCTTGGCCAGCGCCAGGCTCGTGAACGTAGCCAGGGGGGAATTCTTGATGGATAGCTCAAACTCGCACGTCACCGGATCGGACGCGAAATTCGGGCTGTTGGTGAGGGATAAATCCCCCATCACGCAGAAATGGGCCAGCTTTTCGGCGTTATTGCCGGAGTTGCGCAGTTCTCCATACACCCAGCAACGGATGTTGCCGGAGGATGAAAACGGCGCGGCTTCCTGGTCATCTTCCAGGTTGTCCGCCACGCCGAACGCCAGCTGGATCGCTTCGGGCGTCACCTCCTGCGTCGTGAACTTCAGCTTGGACTGCTGGGCGATCGACAAATCGCGCATTTCATAAAATCCCGCGTCGTTCACGCCTTCCACCGTCGCCGTCTTCTTCTGGCGTTCGCTGGTAGCCGTCTTGATCTTGCCCAGGGTCAGCCACGGGCCAGGCTTTTCCGGGGTGGGAGCGTCGGGCTTGGCCCCTTCTCCCACCGTGTTTCCTGCGGTGACGGTTTCCCCGAATTTTGCAATGCGGATGATCATGCCTCCGATCAAATTATCGACAAATCTTTTTTCGTATGCCATGTGCTTGGTTTGGTTAATAGTTAATTGTTAATGGTTCGTCGTTCCGGCTCCGGTCCGTTAAAATACCCGGCAGCCGGCTTTTGCCTGTTCGAGCGCCGCAGCCTGGTCGGGCGTGACGTTCACCACCACTCCGGCCAGGTAGGTCATGCCGCTGATGTTGGTGCCCGTCCTGGTCACGCGCACTTTCACCAGTTGCGGCTTGGCCTGGCCGCTGACGCCTGCTTCCCCCGCGGCGGATGCCGGGGCCGTCTGTTCTTTTTCTGTCTTTGCCATGTTGTTGCTATGGGTTCAGGTTTTCTCGGATCGAGAGGAAAATCACTCTGCCGTCCACGTTCTTCAGTTCCGGCACTTGTTCCGTGCTTAGTTCTGTAATTTCCGCCACCCAGGGGGCTGTCCCGGCCAGCTCGTCATTGTGCGGGGACCATTTGCGCAGCCGCCGCAGCACGGCGGCGGTCAGGGCGGACAAGCGGCGGATCGTGGGGTCAGCCCCCACTTGCCCGGTCGTCATGACCAGGATGGCTGCCGTGGCGACAACCACGCCGGGGTCCGGCATGTCCACACCCTTCCAGGGCGGCGGCTGGGGTGCCTGGGGCATGACCGCGATGGCCGCATCATACTGCGCCACGGCCAGGGCAAGGTTGTTCACTTGGTCGCTGGCGTCAAACGGGTCCGGAATCACGTAATTGGCCAGTTCTTTTTTTCCGGCCAGGCGGTCGATCACCGCCTGGGCAAACACGTATTCGGGGCCGTCTGGTAGTTCATCATTCATGCTTGTTCAATCGGTTGGAAATTCTAGTTGCCAGGGTGTCCACAGCGGAGGTTTTCACGGCGTCGGTCAGTTCCGCGTCCGACGGCAGCACGGTGCGGTCGGGGTCGTGCGTCACGGATTTCAAGAGCAGCCCCAGCGGCGTTATTTTCTGCTTCCAGCCCTTGTACATGCGCTTGCGTTCCTGGACGCGGGCCAGGTAGGGCATGCGGCTTTTGACGCTGTACAAGACCATGATTTCCTCCTGGGGAATTCCGGCCTCGGCCAGCGTGATCCGGCGCTTGCGCAAAGGGGAATCCGGCCCGGGGACAAGCAGGCTTTTGGTGGGGCGGCCCGTCACGGGGGAGATGCGGCCAGTCGCCCGGACCGTGCCGCCCAGCAGGTGCAGGCGCACCCCCGTATGGCTTACCGTCACGCGGGCCGTGCGGCCCTCCATGTGGCTTTCCGTGGCTTCCGCCGCCCCGGCCCAGTAGTTCCGCGATCCGGTCTGCTGGGATCGGTCGATAAAATGATTCTTCAGCAGGTCGCGCAAATCGTCCCCGGCGTGCCGGGTCATGGCCTGCAAATCCTCCGGCGTGACCATCCTGGCCAGGGCAACGGACATGTCCAGATTCACCTGTAAACTGATCATGCCCGGCCTCCTTCCATGATTGCCTTGTCCCCGCGGATGCTCACTTGCACATCCAGGTTGCGGCTGATCCAGTCGCGCAAATCCTGATCCACTCCTTTCATACTCGCCTCGGCTCTGTTAAAATCTTCCCGTCCGGATGCCGCGTCCTGCAAACCGTCCGCCGATACGGATTTAACCCCCATCCCGCTATTAAAGTCAAAAGGCGGGTAGCCCGTCCCCCACCGGGACAGCAGCTGCCAAATCCGGCTGGACACCAGGGCACGTTTTCCTTCGGCATCCACGCCCAGCCGTTCCGCGGGGGAAAGCTGCGCATACGCATCTTTCCAGCGCGTGTCCCAGTCCCGCGGTTCTTTCCTGGTTCCCACCCGGACCAGCTGCCAGGCGTGGGGCCTGTCGTCGGCCAGCAGGTTTTCCTTCCACGCAAAATTTCTAGCTTGCGCCACGGTCTGGTCAAAAATCAAATTCTGGCGTCCGGGTGTCGTCATGTCCCGGATCGTCC
>OLQT01002044.1_pt1 | contig 11452 bp, 9 predicted proteins | sample 1672651 | NCBI WGS metagenome assembly OLQT01 (sample SAMEA3136709, study PRJEB25190) | human gut metagenome | biome: human gut; feature: human-associated habitat; material: faeces | place: Austria | collected 2013 | reverse complement strand
ACCGCTCGGGTAAGATAGTCCGCATGAATACTTCAATTGACATTTCCCACATCCGTAACTTCTCGATCGTTGCGCATATCGACCATGGCAAGTCCACGATCAGTGACCGCATCCTCGAGCTCACCCATACCGTCGATGAGCGCGACATGGAGTCGCAGCTGCTTGACACGATGGACATCGAGCGCGAGCGCGGCATCACGATCAAGTCCAATGCCGTCCGCGTGTCCTATGACGCCGACGACGGCGAGACGTATCAGTTCAACCTGATCGATACGCCGGGCCACGTGGACTTTACCTATGAGGTCTCGCGTTCGCTTGCCGCTTGCGAGGGTGCGGTGCTCGTCGTGGACGCCACTCAGGGTGTCGAGGCGCAGACCGTTTCCAACGCGACGCTCGCCATGAACGCCAACTTGGACATTGTTCCGGCCATCAACAAAATCGACCTTCCTTCGGCTCACCCCGACGAGGTCAAGACCGAGATCGAAGACGATCTGGCCATTCCCGCTGACGATGCCGTGTGCGTGTCGGGCAAGACTGGCGAGGGCATCCACGATTTGCTGGAGTCCATCGTCTTTTTGATCTCGCCTCCCAAAGGCGATGCAAATGGCCCTCTCAAGGCACTTATTCTGGATTCGTACTTCGATGAGTACCGCGGCGTCGTCGCCACGGTGCGCGTCTTTGACGGTTCCATCAAAAAGGGCGATACCCTGCGCATGATGCAGGCCAAGGGCGACTTCTTGGTCGACGGCGTGGGCGTCAAGCGCCCTGCCGAGACGCCGGTCGATGCTCTGACCGTCGGCGAGGTTGGCTATGTGGTCACGGGTCTGAAGGACCCCGAGGCTGTGCGCGTGGGCGATACCCTTACGTGGGCTTCGAACCCCTGCCCCGAGCCGCTGCCGGGCTACCGCGAGGCCAAACCCATGGTCTACACGGGCCTGTTCCCCATCGACAACAAGGACTATGAGAACCTGCGCGACGCGCTCGATAAGCTGCACGTCAACGATCCGTCGTTGGTGTGGGAGCCTGAGACGTCGGTGGCGCTGGGCTTTGGCTTCCGCGTGGGCTTCCTGGGCCTGCTTCACATGGAGGTCGTCAAAGAGCGCCTGGAGCGCGAGTTCAATCTGGACCTGATCGCCACGAGCCCCTCGGTCGACTACCACGTGTACAAGACTGACGGCGAGATGGTCGATGTCCGCAGCCCGCAGGATCTGCCCGAGGCCACGCGCATCGAGCGTATCGAAGAGCCTTACCTCAAGGCAAAGATCATCTGCCCGCCCGAGTATACGGGTGCCGTCATGCAGCTCGCTATCGAGCACCGTGGCGTCACGACCGATATGATCCACCTGACGAGCAAATCGGTCGAGATGCGCTTTGATATGCCGCTCGCCGAGCTCATCTTGGACTTTTTCGATCAGCTCAAGAGCCGCACCAAGGGTTACGCCTCGCTCGACTACGAGTTCAACGAATATCGCCCCTCCGAGCTCGTCAAGCTCGACATCCTGCTTTCGGGCGACGAGGTGGACGCGCTGTCGTTTATCGTGCACAAGGATAAGGCCTACGGTCTTGCCCGCGGCCTGTGCGACAAGCTCAAGGAGATCATCCCACGACAGCTGTTCGAGGTGCCTATCCAGGGCGCCATCGGCAACAAGATCATCGCCCGCTCCACCGTTAAGGCACGCCGCAAGGACGTGCTGGCCAAGTGCTACGGCGGTGATATCTCGCGAAAGCGCAAGCTGCTCGAGAAGCAGAAAGAGGGCAAGAAGCGCATGAAGGCCATCGGCTCGGTCGAGGTTCCGCAGGAGGCTTTTATGGCGATTCTTAAGGTGGACGAGTAGGTCCATGGCGCTTTCTGAATACAGCAAGCGGCTGCTAGGTGCCTATGCCGAGCAGCCGTTCCTTATGGCTCCCATGGCGGGCGTAACCGACCCCGCCTATCGCATCATGTGTCGCCGCCGCGGCGCCAACCTTGCCTACAGCGAGATGGTGAGCGTTGCGGGCCTTGCCTATGCCAGCAACAAGACGTGGCGCCTGGTGTTGCCGGCCGACGAGGAGCAGCAGATTTGTGTGCAGCTCTTTGGTTCCAAGCCCGATCAGTTTGCGAGTGCCGTCGCTGCCGTCGAGGAGCGCGTGGGCGATCGCCTGTCATTGATTGATATCAACATGGCCTGTCCGGCTCGCAAGGTCGTTACCAAGGGCGAGGGCTCGGCGCTTATGCGCACGCCCGACCTGGCCGAGAAGATTGTCGAGGCAGCGGTGGGCGCGGCGCATGTTCCCGTGACTGTGAAGATCCGCAAGGGTTTTTATGCCGAGGATCGCAACGCCGCAACGTTTGCCCAGATGCTCGAAGGGGCGGGCGCCTCTGCAGTTGCCGTGCACGGTCGTTGTGCCACGCAGCTCTATACGGGCCAGGCCGATTGGTCTGTCGTCGATGAGGTTGCCGACGCTGTCGAGATTCCCGTGATTGGTTCGGGCGATGTGTTCTCGGCCGAGGACGCTGCTGAGCATCTGCGAGGCTCGGGTGCCAGCGCAGTGTTTATCGCGCGCGGCATCTACGGCAATCCGTGGGTGTTCGGCGATGCCCGAGCCCTTGCATTCGATGGCACGCCGGTTCCTTCTCGCTCCTCGGTTGAGCGCCTGGAGGCTCTGCGTGAGCACCTGACGTTGACGCACGAGCTTCTGCCGCTTATGTCGCGCGCCCGTACGTATGCAAGCTGGTACTTAAAGGGTATGCCCCATGCCGCCGCCTGGCGCGCTCGGGTGGTGCGTTGCTCCACGTACGAGGAGTTTATGGCGCTGGTCGATGATATCGAGCGCGACGTGGTGGCCTGCGAGGCCGCCCTTGCCGCCGGCGAATCGGTGCCCGCTCATCCGCTGGAGGCCTAACGGTGGCCGTTACCGCGCTGTATGTGCACGTGCCGTTTTGCGCTCAAAAATGCCGCTATTGCGACTTTGACTCGCAAAGCGTGGCCCCGTGCGACCTGGATGCTGCGCTCGATGCCTATTTTGAGCACCTGTATACGCGGCTCGATGCCTTTGGCAACGCTGGGGCACTCAGGCAGATCCGCACTGTCTACGTAGGCGGCGGCACGCCGTCGCTGGCAGGGGAGCGCCTCGTGAAACTTGCCCGTCGTATCTCCATGTGGTGCAAGCCCGTTGAGTTTACTTGTGAAGCCAATCCAGAATCGCTGACGGCTGGGCTCGCCACCGCGCTTGACGAGGCAGGTGTCACGCGCATCTCTCTGGGCGTGCAGACGCTGGACAATACCGAGTTGGCTGTCATTGGCCGTATCCATGATGCCGAACGGGCGCTTGAGGCTATCGCGACGGTGAAGGATGTTGGGCTCGATGTTTCGTGCGACCTTATGTGTGGGCTTCCCGGACAGACTATGGCGAGCTGGCAGTACACGCTCGATGGCGCGCTTGCGGCGGCCCCGCACCATGTGTCGGTCTATCCACTCACGCTCGAGGAGGGCACGCCGCTTTACCGCATGGCGTGCCGTGATGAGTCGCTTGAGCCCGATGAGGATTTCCAAGCCGCATGCATGGACGTTGCGCGCGAGCGGCTGAGTTCGGCGGGCTACCATCCGTATGAGGTGGCGAGCTACGCGCTCGATGGGCATGAATGCGCCCACAACATTGCCTATTGGACCGGACAGGGCTATTTGGGTTTGGGTCGTTCTGCCGCGGGTATGCTCGATGCCGAGGATTTCGATCGCTTGGCCGGGCTGTATCCCGACGTGGCCCCCCGTGGTGACTTTCATCGCGTGCGTCTGGTCCAGCGCAACGATGACGCGACGGCGTTTGAGGCCGAGTACCTTACGCATCGCGAGGCGGCAGCAGAGGACCTGATGCTCGCTTGTCGCATGACGCGCGGTGTCGCGTCCGATCTGTTGGTTCGCGCGGCTCGTGTCATCCCTGCTGAGGAGCTGACAGCGGTTTGTGACCGCGCTCTTGAGCTTGGGCTTGCCGCTTGGGTGCCCGCGCACGGTGATACTCATGCGGAGCCTATCTCCTCTGCCGATGTCATCGCTGGCCGCTCCTGTGCCCGCCTGGCGCCGACCCACCTGGGCTGGCTCGATGGAAATGTTCTGTTCGAGCTGTTTTGGGGTCTAGCCTAGGCCGCTCGGGTAGAATTACCGCAATATATACGCTGCTGTGAGCAGGAGGTTGCCGCGCATGGCGACGATGAACGAAAAAGATTACTACGAGATTTTGGGCGTCTCCAAGGACGCCACCTCGCGTGATATTCAAAAGGCTTTCCAGCAAAAGGCCCGCAAGCTCCATCCGGACGTCAATAAAGAGCCGGATGCCGAGGAAAAGTTTAAAGAGGTTTCCGAGGCCTACGCCGTGCTCTCGGACGAGCAGAAGCGTGCGCGTTACGACGCCATGCGGTCGGGTAATCCCTTTGCCGGTGCACCGACGGCTTCGCCCTATGGCGGTGGCTATGCCGGCAGCGCCGGTTACGGCAATCCCTTTGACGGCGGTTTCCCCTTCGGGGGCGCCTGGGGCCAGCCCCGTCGCGGCCAGGCGGCCTACAACCCCGAGAGTGGCGCCAACGTGGTCGTCGATATCAAGCTCGACGCCAAGGAGGCTAAGGGCGGTGCCCACAAGACCGTTCGCTACACCCGCTTTGACACCTGCGGACATTGTGGCGGATCGGGCTCCGTTTCGTCAGAGCATGCCCACACCTGTCCGAGCTGCGGTGGTCGCGGCCATATCGATGTCGACCTGTCTTTCCTGTTTGGTGCGGGCACGTTCCAGACGGTTTGTCCTGAGTGCGGCGGTTCCGGCAAGGTCGTTGCCGACCCGTGCCCCGATTGCGGTGGCAGCGGCCGTGTCCGTGTGACCTCCGAGCAGACGATTGAGTTTCCCGCCGGCACGCATGATGGCGACGAGGTGCGCGTCCCCAACATGGGTCACGCCGGCACGAACGGCGCTTCGGGCGGCGATCTGGTCGGTCGTGCGCACGTTGAGGCCGAGCGCCTGGAGGGTAAGGCTCGCACCGGCTTCTACCTCATGGGCATCATCGCTCCGTTTTTGGTGCTGTCGGCCATCTCGGGCGTGTTCTCCGCCTTCGCCATGATGTGCTTCATTCCGTTTGCCATGGGCTTGTTCATGGTGCTGTCGGACGGCGTGCTTCATCGCAGCCTGCTGTGGTGGAAGCGCGGCGCGATGCAGTTTGCCAATGGTTTTGCCAACGGCTTTATGTTTGCGCTCGTGTCGGTCTGGTTTGCGAGCTGCTCGCAGCAGGCCATGCTTTCGCCCTACGGGATGTAATAACATCAAACCCTCTGTTTGCGCCCGGCCCAGCTTGGGTATAGGACGCACTGTGACAATAATGAAAGTTGGAAGGATTCGGTCGTGTCGGAAAATAGGGATTACTACGAGGTACTTGGCGTTGACAAGGATGCCGACGCGCGGACGATTAAGCGCGCGTTTCTAAAGAAAGCCCGTACGGTACACCCGGATGTTTCGGACGACCCCGAGGCCGAGGCCAAGTTCAAAGAGCTCAACGAGGCCTATTCCGTTCTTTCCGACGAGCAGAAGCGTGCTAACTACGACCGTTACGGCACCGCGGACGGCCCCGGTGGCTCTGGTTATGTCGACATCAACGATATCTTTGGTGGCATGGGCATGGACGACCTGTTCTCGTCGTTCTTTGGCGGTGGCGCCGGTGGTGGCGCTCGCAGCCGTCGCGAGCGTCGTCGCGGTCGCGATATGGCCATCTCCCTTTCGGTGACGCTCGAGGAGGCGGCGCTCGGCTGCAAAAAGACGATCAGCTACGACCGTCTTGCCCCTTGCGAGGACTGCAATGGTACCGGTAAGGCCGAGGGCGCGACCGAAAAGCAGTGCAGCCGCTGTCACGGCACAGGCTATGTGACGACGGTCCAGCGTTCTTTCCTGGGCCAGGTTCAGTCCTCTTCGCCCTGTCCCGACTGCCACGGCGAAGGCACGGTCATCGATCATCCCTGCGAGACCTGTGATGGCCAGGGCCGCACGCCTTCTCACGAAAAGATTGACATCGATATTCCCGCCGGTGTTTCGACCGGTCGCCAGCTGCGCGTGAGCGGTTTTGGCGAGGCCGGCCTTCGTGGCGAGCCGTCGGGCGACCTGATCGTCAACGTGCGTGTCGCCGACCACGAGCGTTTTAAGCGTAATGGGGATGACCTGTATCTGGTGAGTGATATCTCGATTGCACAGGCCACGCTCGGTTGCGAGATTGAGGTCGAGGGCATTATGCCTGACGAGGTCGTCAAGGTTACGGTTCCCGCCGGCACACAGTACGGTGACACCGTGAGCGTCAACAATTACGGCATGCCGCGTATCGGCGGTGGCGGTTCGCGCGGTCGTCTGATCGTGCAGCTGCGCGTGGTCGTCCCCACCAATCTCTCCAATAAGCAGCGCGAACTGCTTCGCGCCTTTGCCGACGAGATGGGCGATGACGTCACCTCCGGTAAGAAGTCGGTGACCGACCGTATCAAGAGTGCCCTCGACGACATCCTCGATTAAGGAGCCCGTGTGCTCGCACCCCATATTTCCGTCGTCAACCTCGGATGCCGTGTCAACCGGGTTGAGTCCGACCGTATCACTGCCGATCTTATGCGCCTGGGCTTTGCGATGGTGGAGCCCCAGGACGCCGATCTGATCGTTATCAATACCTGTGCTGTGACGGGGGAGGCCGAGGCCAAGACCCGCAAGGCCGTCCGTCACGCCCTGGCCTATCCGGGCGAGCCTTACGTGGTCGTAACCGGCTGCGTCGTCAACCTGCATCCCGAGGAGCTGCTGGAGCTCTCCGATCGCGTGATCGCCGAACCGTCCAAGATAGACGTCGCCGAGCGCGTCTGCGAGGTGCTGGGTGTCGAATCCGATAGCGTGCCCGCCTGCAGCGATGGCGACGTGGTCGATGCACTCGGTCGTTCGCGGCTGGGCGTGAAGATCCAGGATGGCTGCAACCACCGCTGCACATATTGCATTGTGTGGAAGGCCCGCGGCCCCGAGCGCTCCGTGCCCGTCGAGTCCGTGCTCGAACAGGTGCGTGAAGCCCAGGAGGCCGGCGTGCCCGAGGTCGTGCTGACCGGCGTGAACCTAGGTGCCTATGACGGCAAGAGCGCGACCGACGAACATGTCGAGATAGATGAGCTGCTCCAGGCCATCATGGAGCGCACCGAGATCGCCCACGTGCGCATCTCCTCGGTGGAGCCCATGGATATTTCCGAGCGTTTGCTCAAGGTGATGGCTCGCTATCCGAAGCGTATCGCGCCGTTTTTGCACCTGCCCGTGCAGTCTGGCTGCACGGCGACGCTGCATCGCATGGGTCGTCCCTATAGTGCCGAGGCCTTCGAGGATACGGTGCGCATGATTCGCGCCAACCTGCCGCAGGCGTCTCTTTCGTGCGATGTCATCGTCGGCTTCCCCGGCGAGACGGACGAGGAGTTCGAGGAGTCGCTGGCGTTGTGCCGTCGCGTGGGCTTTTCGCGCATGCACGTGTTCCGGTATAGCAAGCGCCCCGGCACCCTCGCCGCCGACATGCCCGACCAGGTACCCCCTGAGGTCATGGCCGAGCGCAGCCGTCGCATGCGCGCCGCCGCACAGGAGCTTGCGATCGCCGATGCCCGCCGTCGCGTGGGCACGGTCGAGCGTGCGGTGCTCGAGTATGGCGACAACCTGACGCTCGGCTCGTTCCATCATGCCCGTCTCGATGATACCTGTGGACTCACAGCCCCGTGCCTGCTCGATGTTGCTATCATCGGAGTCGATGATTCTGGCTTGGTCCATGCACGCAGGGAGGTTCATGGAAGCCTCGAAGATTAGACTTACCGTTCCCGAGGGTATCGACCCCTCGCGCGTTTTGGGCGCCGGCGATGGCGCCCTTCGTGCACTCGAGAACTTGGTGCGCGCCCATGTGGTTGCCCGCGGTGACAGCGTTGCCGTGAGCGGCGATCCGGACGAGGTCGAACTCGTGGCGCGTTTTTTCGAACACGCCTTTCGTGAGGCCGCTGCCGGGCGCACGCTTTCTGCCGATGATGTCTCGCGCTGTCTGGCGGTTCTGCGCGACGGCGAGCATGATGCCTCGTCGCTGCGCGATGACGTGCTGCTATCGTATCGCGGTCGCGTCATCCGCCCCAAGACGCTCGGCCAAAAGCGCTATGTGGATGCCATTCGCTCGCATACCATCACGTTTGGCCTCGGTCCTGCCGGTACTGGTAAAACCTATCTGGCCATGGCACTCGCCGTCGCCGCGCTCAAGCGCCATGAGGTAGGTCGCCTGATCCTGACGCGTCCGGTTGTCGAGGCGGGGGAGAACCTCGGCTTTTTGCCCGGCACCCTCGAGGAAAAGATCGACCCGTATATGCGCCCGCTCTATGATGCCCTCTTTGACATGATGGATCGCGAACGCACCGATGAGCTTATGGAGCGTGGCGTGATTGAGATCGCCCCGCTCGCCTACATGCGCGGTCGAACGCTGAGTGATGCCTTTGTGGTGCTCGATGAGGCACAAAACACGACGCCCGAGCAGATGAAGATGTTCCTGACGCGTCTGGGTTTTAATTCTAAGTTCGTGATTACCGGCGACCTGAGCCAGCGTGACCTGGTGGGTCGTCGAGGCGGTCTTGCCGACGTTGAGAAGATTTTGGGCCGTGTCGACGATGTGACGTTTTCTCACCTGGAGCGCGCCGACGTGGTGCGCCATGCCTTGGTGGGCCGTATTGTTGAGGCCTATGATGCATACGACGATGCGCGTGAGCAGCGCGCACACGATCGAAAGGAGTCCCGTTGAGTGTATTGATCAGCAACGATGCCGAGCTCGATACGCTGCTCGATGCCCAGGAGGTGGAGCACATCAGCGGAGTTGTGCTTGCCGCCGAGGGTGTTGAGCGTGAGGTCGAGATTTCCCTTTCGTATGTCGATGAGGACGAGATGCACGAGCTCAACCACGAGTGGCGCGGTATCGATCGCACCACCGATGTCCTCTCGTTTGAATGCGACTCGGCCTTTGACGAGGATATTCCCGCCGACGAGACGCTCGAGCTCGGTGATATTATCCTGGCCCCGCAGGTTATTGCCCGCCAGGCCCCCGGCTTTGGCAACAGTCCCGCCGACGAGTGTCGCCTGATGCTCGTGCATGGCATGCTGCACCTGCTGGGGTATGACCATATCGAGGACGACGAGGCCGAGGTCATGGAGGCTCGCGAGGATGCCATCCTGCGCGACCTGGCGCTTGAGCGCGGCGAGGACCCCAAACTCGTCCACGTCGGCCCCATAACCAATCATGCCCATGACTAGGAGCCGTCTATGATTCCCGGATCGAACAAGGACCATCCGTCCTTTTTAAAGTCGTTCTCATACGCTATGGAGGGCTTCGTCACCGCCGTCAAGACCGAGCGCAATATCAAGGTCATGCTCGTGGCGGGCGTGTGCACCGTCATTGCCGGCTGCATCGTGGGGCTCGATATTGCCGAGTGGGCTACGGTCATCATCTGCTGCGGCCTGGTGATTCACGGCGAGCTGTGCAATACCGCCATGGAGGCGATTGTCGACCTGGCGACCCAGGAGCTGCATCCGTTGGCCAAGCGCGCGAAGGATATTGCCGCCGCCTCTGTATACGTTCTTTCCATTACCGCCGCGATCGTGGGCTTGCTTGTCTTTGCGCACGCGCTCGACTTTATTTAGAAAGGGATTCCCATGTCCGACAATATGCAGCCTACCGATGAAGTTTTGGATGACGAGGTCCTGGACGAGGCTGAAGGTGCCGATTCGTTTGACGAGGTCGAGGAGTTCGACCCGTTTGAGGGTATGAGCGACGAGGAACTCGATGCCCTGTGTGACGAGGATGAGAGCCTCGCGGGTTTTGGCGACGTGGAACCCGGTTTTCGCAGTGGCTTTGTGGCCCTGGTCGGTCGCCCCAACGCCGGCAAGTCCACGCTGCTCAACGCCTGTTACGGCAAGAAGGTCGCCATTACCTCTCCGGTGGCCCAGACGACCCGCCGCCGTATGCGCGCCGTGGTCAACCGCCCCGGTTACCAGCTGGTCTTCGTTGACACGCCGGGTATCCACAAGCCCAAGGACGGCCTGGGCTCCGAGCTTAATAAGAGTGCCCTGTTTGAGCTCAATGACGTAGACGTCGTCGCGTTTCTGATCGACGCCACCAAACCCATCGGCAGGGGGGACGCCTGGGTCGCCGAGCGCGTCAAGAATGCCCGCTCCAAAAAGGTCCTTGTGCTCACGAAGGCCGACGAGGCCGACCCCGCACAGGTCATGGAGCAGCTTAAAGCAGCCCACGAGCTTATGGAATACGACGATGAGATCGTGACGTCGTCGGTTAAGAGCTTTAACGTCGATGCGTTTATCGAGACCGTCGCTCGCTTTTTGCCCGAGGGCCCGCGCTGGTTCCCCGAGGACATGGGCACCGACGCGTCCGACGAAACCCTCGTGGCCGAGTTTGTGCGCGAGAAGGTCCTGCGTCGCACTCGCGACGAGATCCCTCACTCCGTGGGCGTCATCTGTGACGCGCTCGAGCAGACTAAGAAGGTCCTGCGCGTGCACGCCACGATTTACGTCGAGCGCGAAGGGCAGAAGGGCATCATCATCGGCAAGGGCGGCGAGATGATTAAGCATATCGGCATCGATGCCCGTCGCGATCTTGAGCGTATCTTTGGCACTCAGGTCTTTTTGGAGCTCGACGTGAAGGTTAAGGCCGGCTGGCGCGATGACGAGGCGCAGATCCGCCGCTTTGGCTATAACGCCGAAGATTAAGCCTCCGCGTTCATGGCAGGCTCTCGCACATATCGCACAAAGGTGCTCGTCCTCGACAAGACCAAGCTCAAGGAAACCGATTTGATCTTGACGATGCTCGACGAACGGGGGCGGCAGGTGCGTGCCGTGGCTAAGGGCGCACGTAAGCCTGGCGGTCGTCTTGCTGCCCGCTGCGAGCTTTTCTGTACCGTCGATATGCTGCTCGCGCATGGACGGTCGCTCGACGTGGTTTCTCAGGCCGAGCTTATGGAGGCGCCGCTCGGTGCTGCTCCTGACTACGAGACGACCTGTGCCTCCAGCGCGATTGCCGAGGTTGCGCGTGTGTGCTCGTTCGAGGATGCCGAGGATCCATTTACCTTTGCCATCACACAGCGGGCGCTTACGCTTGTCGGCAGCGGGCTCGACTCGGCACATATGGACCTGCTCGTGGCGGCCTTTGTCTTTAAACTGCTGTCGCACGTTGGCTACCGACCCGATTTTTCGGCATGCGTGCTGTGCGGAGACCCCATGCTGTCGTATTTTTCGCCCCAGGCGGGCGGGCTTCTGTGCGGGTCGTGCGCCTCGAGCGTGCCTGGCGCCGAGTTGGTCTCAACCGGCGAGGTTGCATGGCTTCGCGCCCTCATGTCTATGACGTTCGATGCACTCATGGCCGAGCGAATTGACCCGCATACGGCGGCGTTCTTGCTCGGGCTTTCGC
>OLQT01002037.1_pt1 | contig 11494 bp, 8 predicted proteins | sample 1672651 | NCBI WGS metagenome assembly OLQT01 (sample SAMEA3136709, study PRJEB25190) | human gut metagenome | biome: human gut; feature: human-associated habitat; material: faeces | place: Austria | collected 2013 | reverse complement strand
CAGTAAAGCGGAGGATAAGAAATGAGTGTAGACAATTATCTTGACATGCTTCAGGATCTTCAGAGAGAATACCGGAGAGTCAGCAACAAAATCACGATCAGCACTGACGAAAATCCGTATACAACAGAGCTGGCAGGACTGCATTCCGATGCATCAGAGTGGTGCCGCAAGATCACCGCACTTCTGGGAAACAGTGAGGACTCTTACGAACTTCGAAGATGGGAGAGAAGAAGAGCCGAACATCTGGACAAGTCCAAAAAGATTCTGGATCATCTCAAAAATAAAAGAAACGAAAATATTGCGACCGGAAGCAAGTCTCCGGAGAATGAAGATGCAGTGGACGAGAATGTCCGGAAAGAATGGTTCCGGGAAATGCCGAAACAGTCTTTTGATGATGTTGCCGGCATGGAAGATATGAAGCAGGAACTTAAGAAACATGTCAAAAATGCAGACAAGAAAGGACTCTTTGAACTGTTTGGAATGGATGCCATGACAGGATTTCTTTTCTATGGACCTCCGGGATGCGGCAAAACCTATCTGATCGAGGCATTTGTCCATGAACTGATGAAAGACGGCTATAAGTACATGAGCATTGAGTCTGGTGATATCCTGAGCAAATATCAGGGTGAATCCGAAAAGAAAGTCAAAGATGTCTTCCGGACAGCGGAGGAATCGGCACCATGTATCCTGTTTCTGGATGAAATCGACAACCTGTGTGCAGACCGCAATACACCGGAGCTGCCACCACATAAGGTTTCTCTTACGGAAGCATTTCTTACCGCGTTTAACCATATGAAAAATTCCAAAAAAGAAGTCTTCTTGATGGCGGCGACAAACTTTCCACAGAAGATCGATATTGCCATGCTCAGCAGAATGAAAATGGAAAGAGTACCGCTTCCGGATCAGCCGGCGATCACCCATTATCTTGAATTCAAATTCAACAAGTCCTCGATCCAGATCGATGACAGTGTGTCCTGGGCAAAAATGGCAGAGGATTTCCGAAACTGCAGCTACCGTGATATTGATGCACTGATTAATAACGTCAAGCATGAACTGATCGCGGTAAGCGATGAGCAGGGATTAAATGATGAAGAATCGGTAGAGGCAGTAGTTTCAGGAAAAATCCGCCTGAATGCAGAAATCTATCAAAGAGCACTCAAAAAAGTAATCTTTGCACCGATCAGCGATTACATGCAGGAACTTGATGCGTGGGAAGCCAAAATGAACATCAACAAAACCACACAGGCGGATGACGGTGATGAAGATGACGACAAAGGCAGCAAAGGAGAGAGTGCTCCAAAACAACCACATACAAGGAAAGCTTTATTCAGAGGCAAAAGTACCCAGAGTGTATTAAATGAAAGCAGCGATCATTTCCACAGCATACCGCAGGATGGAAACATGTTCAACAGCAATCCGTTTGAGGATATCAAGAATGCGTTTATTTTCAACGAATGCAGATGCCCTGCCACGGTAGCCCACCAGGAATCCGGAGAGCGCTATCTGGAAGAACTGGAAAAAATAAAAAAAGAGATCGAAGCAGCAGGAGATCTGTCAGTTCTGGAGGCAATAAATAACGAAATGAGCGCAGTCAGAAATGCACTGTACTATCCTGCGGATGAGTTACATACCGGGTTTGGTGGAATGAGCGGCACAGCGTTTGATGAGGCCTATGATCCTTTCTTTACCCTGCAGCAGGGCCAGTCTGTAGAAGGATATCAGGGAACCTGCGGAATCATTGCATCCTGCAATATGGTGAACCAGCAGACCGGAAGCAGAATGACAGAAGCAGATGGAGTGGCAGAATTTGTGTCGGCAGATATCTGTAAACCTGGCGGCGGTACGTCAACGGAAAACAGGGAATGCTTTATCCGAAGCAAAAATCTTCAGTTTGAAGGGATCATACAGGACTGGGTAGAAATTGATACAAAGGGAATGCTCTGCCCGGATGTAGAGGAAATGAAACAGCGTTTCTGTGCAGGGGAAAGCATTATGATCGGTCTGAAAGCACAAGATCTGATGCAGGAAGAACTTTCCAACCGTGAGAAGGATCCGATACGGCAGCTGGAAATTTCTATCAAACTTGCTCAGGATCCGGACAGTGTTCCCCTGGAAGAGATCGTGGATGCATTTTATCCGGAGTACAGCAACCATATGGTAACGCTGGCCGGTTTTTCCAGCGAGTCAGACGGAACGGTAACCGGCTTCTGGCTTAATGATACCGGCGGCTGGACGCAGATCACAAACAGGATTTTTATTTCCACAGAAAAATACAATCTGATGAGAGAAAATACAATAGGTTTTTGTGTCGAGTTTGTAAAAAAATAAATAACACTTATATATCAAAAGAAAACTCCAGGTGAGTTTTCTTTTGATATATAAACCAGGAGAAAATGATATGGGACTGCAGTGGGAAAAAAGGATCATACAGGAATATCAGAGTGAAATTACACTTGACGATCTGGCAGGAAGAAAAAACTGGATCAACTATTTAAGATTTACACTGGATCCGGAAGCTGACGGTGGAAATTGTCTGCTGTTTATCGGAGAAGCGCACACTGGCAAGAAAACGCTGCTGCGGGCAGCGGCCGGTGAATGGGCGGTACAGGGATATGAGATTTATGAAGTCTACGGGGAAGAACTTTCCAGAGATAAGGAAGTACTCAGAGAACAGATAGACACAATCTATGACAAAATGACAGAGGGCAGAAAAATCCTTCTGTTTTATTCCCTGGACAAAATAAAAAGCAGAGAAGCAGGGAGAATGCTGGCATTTGGGCTGGAACAGATCAGCAGGAATGCAGAAAATACGACAATACTGGCTACTGCACAAAGTGCAGAGAGACTGTCTGAACGGATGCTGAAGCTGTTTACGATATGCCCGGTCGGCAGGTTTAAAGAAGAGGAACTGACAGAAGCTATGCAGGCCTTTCTGGCGTCCTGCTGTCCGGAAGGCGAAGAAGAACAGAAAAAGATCAGGGAAGCCCTGAAAGACCGGAACTGCTGGGAACTGGAACGTATTGCAAACCTGGCAGTAAACTATGCGGTCCTGGAACTGACAGATGGTCAGAACAAAAACATGGAAGAAGTACAGAATCTTCTGGAAGAAGAAAAACTGAAAGTTACTTTTGAACAGATCCAGAAAGCTGCAGAGGATATTGCATCCGTCCGGTGGAAAAAAGAACCAAAAGAGAAAAAATATGTTTATATGGACAGAGTATTCGAAAGACCGGCAGTGCAGGAAAATGTTGCAGAATCATCGCAAAGCCAGAAGGATGAAATAATCCCGGATGATAAAGTTACAGGTTTAGATGGACTGGGAGAGAAGAATTTAGATGAGAGTATTGAGCAGGCCACACAGGTTCTTGAAGCAGGAGATCCTACAGAGGGTGAAATAATGGAACAGATGGAGGCAAATGGAGAACTGGAAAAACCTATTGACCTTTCAGGAATAGAAGTAGTTGATTAATACAGGGGAGAATGGTATGTCAGAAATCAAAATAAAAGAAGTGATGGAGGAAATCTACCATAAACTTCAGGATGGAGATACGCGCCTGAGTGAAGAACAGGCAGAAACCTACAGAGAGATTGTGCTGAAACTCTGGAAGAGTACAGAGGACGAAGTGCCGTTTGAACTTGGAAATATAGATGCCGAGATCATCAGTATGCTTGGATTTTTTGAAAGCGCGGTGATCCGGGGAAATCTCAAAACAGCGAATCAGGTTCTGGCGGCAGTGACAGAAGGAATACGATTTGCCAGACTTCCGGTTGCGGGAGCCACAGCTTCGGAGAAGGAGCGCATCCGTAAGAAAAGAGAGGAAACGCTTCACAGACTGAATCTTTTACTCAAATTCCAGGATCATTATGATGAACTTGAGATTAAAATCCGTGCAATACAGGAAAAACAGGAGGAATACCTGACAGAGATTCATCTTGCAGAAAAAGAGGTAGATGCATATCAGGAGGAAAAATCTTATTACGAACAGAAAGTCAGCCGCGTCATAAGTGGAAAAGAAAGGCTCACGCCGGACACAAAGGAATTCGTAAACAAGGTAAACCGTCTGGCAGAAGCCAGAAACAATTATAACAGGCACAGAATTCTTAAGGAAATCCTTACAGAAAGAAGCCAGATCCTGCTGAATTCCATCCACACGATCAATCAGATCGCCTTTGGAAGTGTAGAAATCCTTGGACAGGAGACCATGGAAGACCTTAAACACACCATGGATCAGTACGAAAAAAATGTAAATGACCAGAAAAAACAGAACAAAGAAATCAAATCCATCATCGGACATATGGACAGAATTCTGGACAGCGCCGCAGAAATGGCAGACGAGTCCTGCACAGGAAATGATGAATTGGCCGCCGACTGGGAAAAATTGAAGAAAAAACAGAAAGAAATGAAACGAGGACAGGATCATGTGGAGATGCATACGCTGTGAAAAAGAAAATCAGGATGTTGAAGAAAAATGCACAGGCTGCGGGCATGGAAAGACGATGAATTATATTCAGCACAGAACCCTGTCAAAAGTTTCAGAGTACACAGCTGAAAACTGGAGAATATCGGTGGATCCTTCAGAAGATTTAAGGAAGCAGGGAATGGAACACCTTCAGAAAGCCATAGAGATTTTTGAAAGAACAAATACGGACACAATTGATATCTGGAAGATGACAGTGGCAGAATTAAAGGAGTATTTCGAAACAGGCGGCATAGCTTCAGTAAAAGAAAAGCCTGTATTGATGGCAGATAATGATGAAAAATATGTTTTCAGGTCTGATATTCTTCGAGAAAGCATTCATAAAATAGAATTCGTAAAAATCAACAGAAATCAGGTGCCAAACAGTGCCTGGGACGTATCAGGAGATAAAAATGGAACAGTCTGGGCATGGACAGAGGACGCTGGAAGAACTCTAAAAATAGGAGCAGAAAACCAAATTTATGCAAATCCTGATTGTAAGGGAATGTTTAAAAATTATACAGAAGTAAACGAAATAGAATTTAATAATATGCTTGATACGGCCTGTGTTATAAATATGTCCTTTATGTTCTTGGGCTGTAAAAATCTTATGGAACTGGATGTAAGTGGATTTGATACAGCAAATGTTACAAATATGAAAGCTGTGTTTTATGATTGTGAAGGTCTGACAAAATTGGATGTGAGCAGATTAGCAACAGGAAATGTAACGGATATGTCCTATATGTTCAGGGGCTGCAAAAATCTGACAGATCTGGATGTAACAGGATTTGATATATCAAGCGTTACAAATATGAACTATATGTTTTATGGCTGTGAAAATCTCAGAGAATTGGCTGGAAGAGAACTTATTGAAAACCATCCGGTGGATAAGAACGATATCTTTGGAGAATGCAGGAATTTAAGGAAAAAATCGGGGATTTTCAACAGACATTAGTCAGTCCTGAGATGGCAGGGCAGACTTTGCAAAATTGCTGACTGTAGATCGAAATAATAAAAATGCTTGAAGACGTGGGAGAAAAGTATGTGGAAATGTATACGCTGTGAGAAGGAAAATCAGAATGTTGAAGAAAAATGCACAGGCTGCGGACATGAAAAGACGATGAATTATATTCAGCACAGAACCCTGTCAAAAGTCTCAGAGTCTGTAGCTGTAAACTGGAAAATACCCATGGATTCCCCAGAGTATTTTATAAAACAGGGAAGCGTATACATTCAGAAGATCATAGAGTGCCTGGAAAAAACAAATGCGGACCAGAGCGACATGTGGGATATGACATTGTCAGAATTAAAGAAATATTTTGAAACAGGCGGCATAGCTCCAGTAAAAGAAAAGCATGTATTGATGTCGGACAATAATGGAAAATATGTTTTAGGCTCAGAGATTCTTCGAGAAAGCATTCATAAAGTAGAATTCGTAAAGATTGACAGAACCCAGGTGCCGGACAGCGCATGGGATGTATCGGCAGATAAAAACGGAACCATCTGGGCATGGACAAAAGCGGCAGGAAAGATTCTTAAAATAGGAGCAGAGAACAGAATTTATGCGAATCCGGACTGTGGGGGATTTTTTCAAAATTATAAGGAAGCAGAAGAAATAGAATTTAATAATATGCTTGATACGGCTCGTGTTACAAATATGGAAGATATGTTTAAAGGCTGTAAAAATCTTTCAGAACTGGATGTAAGCGGATTTGATACTACTGGTGTTACGAATATGGCAGGTATGTTTTCCTGGTGTGCAAATCTTACACAACTGGATGTAAGCAGATTTGATACAGCAAATGTTACAGATATGTCAATGATGTTCCATTCCTGCGAAAATCTACAGAATCTGGATGTAAGTGGATTTGACACGGCACATGTTACAGATATGTTTTCGATGTTTTGGAGATGCAAAAGCCTGTATGAACTGGACGTGACGGGATTCGATACCGCTTGCGTCACGGATATGAAAAGCATGTTTTCGAATTGTGAAAATCTTACAAAGCTGGATGTGAGCAGATTCAATACCGCAAATGTAACGGACATGTCCTATATGTTTTTGTACTGTAAAAATCTTACAGAATTGACGGGAAGTAACACGGTCGAAAATCGTCTGGCGGATAGAACGAGTATGTTTACAGGGTGTGAACTTCTGAAAAAAGCAGACTCTGCAAAGAAAAAGCAAAAAACAATTCAGGTACAGAATCAGAGTGAACTGGACAGAAGATTAAAACAAAGAACTTATGAGGGGAACAGCATCAGGGAAATCTGCAATAAGTTTCTCTCATACGAAGCGAATCAGATCGTTGACAATGCCCGGAGCAACAATTTAGATCTCATAAATAATCTGCAGATTTATCAGAATCACAACATTTATCTGATCCACGATGATACCTGGCGAAAAAATGGACAGAGTGGTTTTGCACTTACGGAGCAGGGAATTTATACAAAAGCTTTATTTAAAGGTGCCAAATTTCTTTCCTGGAAAGAATTTCAGGAATGCGGGTCTATAAACATATTCGGAGATGAAGAATTAATAGCCGGGGGCAAATGTATTGCTTTGCTGAGCGGTGACAGAAGTACACTTTTGGAGCTTGAGCGGATGTTTATTTCAATCCATGAATACCTGAACCGCGGGGCAGACATGTGATCGAAGAAAAAGGGTTCTGATACAGGTGGAATCTGTGGTTTTGGAACCGCGAATATTTGATTGATTAAAAATTTCAGAAAGACGAGGATACAGATTATATGTGGAAATGCATACGCTGTGAAAAGGAAAATCAGGATAGTGAAGAGATGTGTGCAGCCTGCGGTCATGAAAGGGCTATGGACTATACCGGTCACAGAACGCTGTCAAAGATTTCTTCATCTGTGACAGATAACTGGAAAAGCAGTCAAAGCGATCCGGAATATTTTAAAGCTGAGGCGCTGAAACATTTAAAAGAGGCGGCAGAGCTTCTGGAAAAATCAGGTTTCAGTGGAGCCGCTGCAAAGATAAATGAAGTGATTACAGAGGTAGAACAGTATTCACCCAGGCAAAAGCTTCAGATGGATTTTACCATGATACTTAGAATGTACCTGGAAAAGACACAGGCATTGCAAACAGAGAAAAAAACAGAATTCAAGAACAGGAAACAACAGCAGAGAACAATTCGTGTGCTTAATCAGGAGGAATTGGATAACCGGAAAAACCGTAGAATTTACACAGGAAACAGTATCAAAGAAATATGTGAAAATTTTCTGTCCTACGAAGACAACGAATGGATTAACGGTGGTTATTTTAAAAATGTAAAAATAGAATTTTCAGAAGAAAGTTTCCTGTTTTTTGGTGATAGTGAAAAAAGCGGTTTTGCAATCACAGAAAAAGGAATTTACAGCAAAGATACAGTAGGAACAGCAGATTTCCTTTCATGGGAAAACTTTGGGGAAGCCAGGGTAATGTACCCGGGCAATGGAGTGCTTAAAATAAAAGGAAACAAAATTGCAAGCATAGCTTATTTTACCTGGGACAGAGAAAGCTTTCTTCAGATAGAAATGCTGTTTATTGCGATTCATGCATATTTGAATAGAAATACACCCTACATTGAGCAGGATACTGATATCGTAAAAAATAAAACCCCGAATATCAGAATCGTAGAGAATCATCACCCAACTCAGCAGGATACAAATCCATTTCGTATTGGAGGTCAGAACGTACTGGGGAAAGATACAAACCCTGTAGACCAGGAAAAAATAGAAATTCAGAAACAGCAGAACTCAAACGCATTCCGTTATGGAGGTCAGAACGTACTGGGAAAAGATGCAAACCCTGCAGGCAGTGAAAAAACAGACACTCAGGAACCATCAGCAGTAATTTATGCGAGAGATATTTTGCTGAATGACGGGAAAGTTTATGACGGCAGCAGCATAGCAGAAATCTGTCTGAAGTTTCTTTCCTATGAAGAGAATAAAGGGATTGATACAGGTCGGAAAGACAACATCATAAATATACTGAAAATCCCGTCCGGTGATACGATTTACCTTATACATGACGACTCCTGGTTTAAAAGAGGAAAAAACGGTTTTGCAATCACAGACAGGGGAGTATATGTCAAAGATATTGGTGAGGCGGCCGATTTTGTACCATGGGAAGAATTCAGAAAATGCAAAAACATAGAATCAAAATCCTGTTATGTAACAGCAGATGGAAGAAAAATAGCTTATATTACAGGTGGCGATAGACTGAGATCACAGGTAGAGAGACTCTTTATTACAATTTATAAATTACTGAACGAAAAAGAAAATTGATAAATTTTGGAGGAATATAAAGAATTATGTGGAAATGCTTGCGTTGCGAAAAGGAAAATCAGGATTCAGCAGAGAAGTGCGCGAGTTGTGCTCATGAAAGAACCATGGACTATATTCAGTACAGGACGCTGTCGAAAGTTTCAGAGACTACATCAGTAAACTGGAAGAGGACTGCCAGTATTCCAGAGGGTATTGAGAAACCTGTATTAATGGCAGATGAGGATAGCACTACAGTTTTTGGAAGTAAGATTCTTCGTAAAAATATTCGGGAAATAGAGTTTGTGAAAGTCAAAAAAGAAAAGGTACCGAGTGGAGCATGGGATGTTTCAGAAGATAAAAAGAAAACAATACAGGCATGGACAGAGAGTACAGACAAAGGACTGATTCTCAAAATTGGATCTGAAAATGGAGTATATGCGAATCCGAACTGCAAAAGCCTTTTTTCGGGTTATTCAAATGTTAAAAAAATAGAATTTAACCATTTGTTTGATACAAGTAAGGCAATATGCATGGAATATATGTTTTATGAGTGCGGAGAGTTAGAAGACATAGATGTAAGCAGATTTAATACCGGCAATGTTACAGATATGGCATGCATGTTTGCTTTTGACAATAAATTAAAAAAGCTGGATATGAGTCAATTTGACACAGGTAAAGTTACAGATATGGCAGGTATGTTTGCAGATTGTTTCGTATTGGAAAGTTTACAAATAGATGGATTTGATACCGGCGAAGTTCTGGATATGACAAATATGTTTCAGGATTGTTCTGGACTAAAGGAGATTAATACAAGCGGTTTTACCACTGGAAATGTTGTTGAGATGGGTGGTATGTTTGGGGGCTGTTCTGGACTAAAAGAGATTAATACAAGCGGATTTGATACGGGGAATGTTATTAACATGGAATATATATTTTTCGGTTGTGAGAATCTGGTTAAAATAGATACAAGTAAATTTATTACGGATAAAGTATCAGATATAACAAATTTGTTTGAAGGCTGTAAAAAGCTTGGAAATATGGAAATTCTTAATTCTGTCGAACTTAATGAACGAAAAATTCATAGAAATTATGCCGGAAACAATGTTGAAACAATTTGCAAAAAATTTCTTTCATATAAAGACACAGAGATTGTTGATAATGCACTGAATAATAAAAAGGTGCTTATAAATGTATTACAGATTGAACCGGGAGATAAAATTTATATTCTTCATGATACTTCCCTGTTTAGAAGAGGAAAAAGTGGTTTTGCTGTCACAGACAAAGGAATTTATGTGAAAGAGCCATGGCAAGATACTCAGGTTGTATATTGGAAAGACTTCAAAAAATATACAAAGATAACAAGAGACAGAGGCGCTATTATAGCTGATGGGAAAGCTGTGGCACACTTTTCAGGCAGTGAAGAAGTATTGCTGCAACTGGAAGTAATGTTTGATGCAATTCACAAGTGCTTAAACCATAGAATTCTGGGATAAATGTTTGTTTTGGTGTATACTGATAATAATCAGAATTGGAAAGCGGGGAATATAAAGATGCCAGCGTATGATGTAGCGTATCTGGACAGCATGATCAAAAAGCACAGATATTTATTTAAACTGATCGGATGAAACTGCGAGGGGAATGCTTTTGCGGTGATTGACAGGTATCTGCGAGGAGAATACCGGAAACGAATGGATGAAGGTAATCCATTATACCTTAATAAAACTCCGAAGCAGATTCTGGGGGATATGGGTATTCGAATACAGCCAGATCTGGAAATCAGTGACAGATATGACGAATTTATTCTTGCGTGGATGGCAGACATTTATACTTATCTTCAGTGGAAATACGCGCTTCCATCGGAACAGATCGCAGAAAAAATTTTTCCGGAAGATCTTTACAAAAAATATTACCCACTGCATGAGACTTCAATAGAAAATGCGGTGGATAAGCTGAAACAGATTTATTCGTTATGACAGCCAGTTAAGAGAGAAGGCAATGCGTATGGAAAAGAGTATAAAATGTCCCGGATGTGGGCGGGAATATCAGGAACAGATGGCGCAGTGCGCCTGCGGATGGGATTTTACGGAAGATTTTGTTTTGTATCCGTCAGTTAGTCGAATACCGGAAGAATCTGAACAGTTTCATATAGTTGAGGATGCTTATACAAAAAAGATTCAGGAGATAATGGGCAGGGTAGAAGCCGCATATCAGGCGAGCCTGAATGAGTCGAAGGAGCTGAGTAGGATAGCGCAGGATCTGGAAGAAGCCGAAAATCTGATAAAAACAATCATTCGCCGGGACGGAAGTGACGAAAATTTTGAGTGGTTTGGAAAAATATATATGCAGAAGACTCTGATTCAGGGGAAACTTCAGAGACAGTCGAGTATGGAAATAAAGAGGAATCTTTCTGGAAACAGGAAAAATCTGGATAATGAGGAGCAGGATAAATTTCTCAGAATATACCGGGAAGCAGAGGAAGGAAGCAGAGACGCTCAGTTTGCAGTCGGATATATGTATGAACAAGGCGAAGGAACGGAAATTGATTATAATGAGGCGGCGAAATACTATTCGATGGCGGCGCAGAAAGGACATGAGGGAGCACAGCATAATCTGGCGGTTTTGTATTATACAGGTCGGGGTGTAAAACAGGACATGAGACAGGCATACGAATGGTTTTATCGGGCAGCCAGAAGCGGAGTAAACATTTCAATGTGCATGCTTGGGAGTATGTACGAGAACGGCGAATATGTAAAGAAAGACCTGAAATC
>OLQT01002035.1_pt1 | contig 11497 bp, 8 predicted proteins | sample 1672651 | NCBI WGS metagenome assembly OLQT01 (sample SAMEA3136709, study PRJEB25190) | human gut metagenome | biome: human gut; feature: human-associated habitat; material: faeces | place: Austria | collected 2013 | reverse complement strand
CCCTGCCGTTTTACATTTGACAGTCCTCTGCTTTTCCGCTATAATATATTTTCCATAAAACAACCGGCTTTTTGAGGTGAGTCCTGCGGCTTTCATCGTTTGATGGTGCATAGGACTCCCCTTTTTCATTGTCCAATCTATCAGGAAAGGAAGAACCACCGACCAATATGAACACCATCAAGCGTTATTTTACTCAGCATTTTACACCCTCAGAAGGCAAGCTGCTTTTGCTTATGCTGCTGACTCCCGTCACCGCTTTTTATCTGATGCAGTTTGCTTACAGCGGCAGCCTGCCGTGGGACTACCCTGCGGGCATCCTGCTGGCAAACTATCTTTGCATCGGCGCTGTCCACTTTACCCTGTGCGCTCTGACCAACTACATCGTCCTCTGCTGCTTTTTGACCCACCTGCTGTGCTTTTTATGGGGGACTGCCAACTACTACGTTTCCCTCTTCCGTGGCACTCCCATCCTGCCATGGGACTTCACCGCCTTGGGCACCGCTGCTGCCGTGGCGGACAGCTATCAATTTTCCATCAGCCGTCAGATGGGCATTTCCCTGATTTTACTGGCGCTGCTCTTCCTGCTGCTGCGCCGCCGGATGAAAAGCGGGCGTTTTCGTCCCTCCAAAAACCGTCTGCGGGCAAGGGCTGCCTATCTGTGTGCCATCGTTGCCTGCGCCTATCCGGTTTTGCAGCCCAACGCGCTGGAAACCTTCGGTGTCCGCACCGACGTCTGGGACCAGTCCGGCTCCTACTCCAAAGATGGCGCTCTTGCTGTTTTTCTGCGCAACACCCAATTCATGTCGGTCGAACCGCCGCAGGACCCTTCTGCACAGAACGTCCAGCGGATTGCGCAGCAGGTCGCTCCTGTCGAACCGGCTGTTTCCACCGATACCCGTCCGAACATCATCGCCATCATGAACGAATCCTGGGCAGACTTTGAAAGCTTCGGCAACCTTTCCCTGAGCGAAAGTGTCACCGATTTCATCGACTCGCTGGACAACTGCATCCGTGGACATTGCTACACCTCTGTCTTTGGTGCGGGCACCAGCGCCAGCGAATTTGAATTTCTGACCGGCAACTCGATGGCGTTCCTGCCTTCCGGCAGCATCCCCTACCAGCAGTACATTCTGGAGCCTTCCTCCTCCTTGGCTTCGCTGCTCAAAGAAAACGGCTACCGCACCCTTGCCTTCCACCCGGGCGAGCGCACCTCCTGGCAGCGCAATCAGGCTTACCCGCTGCTGGGCTTCGACCGCTTCAAATGCGTGGAGGATATGGACGTTCCCATCACCGAGGAGCATGGCTATGTCAGCGACCAGTCCTCCTTTGAGCAGATTATCTATGAATTTGAGCACAAATCCCCGCAGGAGCGGCTGTTCCTCTTCAATGTGACCATCCAGAACCACGGCAGCTATACGGTGGAAAACTATCCCGCACAGGTACAGCTGACCGACCAACCCGGTCGCTACCCGATGGCAGAGCAGTACCTCACACTGGCAAACAAGACCGACGAATCATTCAAGCTGCTGGTGGACTACTTCAGCCGCCAGCAGCAGCCGACCATCATCCTGATGTTTGGCGACCACCAGCCGTCGGTGGAGCAGGAATTTCTGGACAAGGCATACGGTGTCACCCAGGACCAGATGACGATGGAGCAGTATATGGGACGCTATCAGACTCCCTTCCTGATTTGGGCAAACTACCCGCTGCCGCAGACCGAGCTGCCGGTCAGCAGTCTGAACTTCTTGGGTCAGCACCTGCTGTCCCTTTCCGGCATCCGCAATTCTGTTTACGGCGATTACCTCTCCGGCTTTGAGCAGCAGTTCCCTGTATTTACTTTTGTCGGTTATATGGATGCAGATGGCAAAGCGTACAGCCACCTGGAGAGCAACCGCTACGATTCTCTGATCGAGGACTACCGCGCCTTTGCCTACAACAACCTGTTTGGCGCACAGCAGCGGTGTGGCTCCTTTTTTCAGCCGCCGCAGTAAATCCTGCTGCAAACAAAACCCCTCGGACGACTTTTGCACAACAGCAAAAGTCGTCCGAGGGGTTTTCTGTTCTTTTGTTATTTTAAAGTAACGCCCGTGTAGTAGTGGGTCAGGATTTCCTCATAGTCCCAGCCGCGCTGCGCAAAGTAATCGGCGCCCTGCTGGCTCATGCCCACTCCGTGACCATAGCCGTAGGTGGTGAAGATAAACTCTCCATCGTCATATTCCACCTCAAACGCCACCGAAGGAAGTGCAAACTCCATCAGCTCCTCGCGTACCTCGCGACCGCTGAGCCTTCTTCCGCAGACACGGATGGAATCAACATATCTTCCGTTAATGTACTCCTCATCCTCAAACCATTCGTCCGGGTCGCTGTAATCGTATGGGTCCACATCCAGATTATCCTCGATGTACTGGGCAATCTCCTCCTCCGAGAAGCGTTTGACGGCACCATACGCTTTCAGGGTGGTGTCGCCGGGACTTTCCACGCTGCGCAGGTAAGGCAGATAGCCTCCCCAGACATTTTCCGAATCGACCGAGTTGCCCGCATTGGAAGCACAGTAGGTGGCATTGATATATTCACCCTGATAGTACAGCGCTTCACCGATTACCTGCTCGACCGCATCCTCGACCTTGGCGGAAACGCTGCTCTTTGCCGGCAGGGATGGAATGGTCCCCTTCTGATTGTTGTAGCGAATGTAGGTATATGCCGCTACTGCCTGTGCTTTGAGCGCCTCCTCGCGAAAGCTGGCGCCCATCTCCGCCTCTACCACCCGTCCGACGATATTCTGTGCCGAGCCTTTGATCGTTTTGCCGTTGACCTTGATGGCAAGGGTATTTTTGCTCAATGCTTTGGAGCTGCTGCTCGAGCTGCTCTGTTCGGAAGATTTGCGCTTGAGGGTAGTGCCCCCGGATTTTTCGCTGCTATCCATCTTTTTCTTGGTGCTGCTCAAACCCATGTAATCCTCCAACTGGCTGTACAGCTGCTCTCTGACATCCTGGCTTGGCTGCTGTTGTACATTCTGTACTTGTATCATCTTGCTTGTTCCTCCTTATATGGTATGGATTAGGAAGCGCTGTGCAGCGCCGCCTTCAGCTGTGTCTCGTCCGGTTTGCTTCCGCCAAACAGCTGGTACCAGACATCGGGATAGAGTGGATTGGGATTCATCACCGCCGCCGAGGTATCCACCGATGCGCTTTCGCCCTTTCTCACCTTTCGTGCAACCACAACAAAGCGCGCATCCTTAAACTCATACGAGCAGGTGGACAGGGTCAGCAGTTGGTCGTCCGAACGGACATCCACCCCGGTGTTGATGATGCTGCGCACCAGCACGCTGTCGATGTAGTCCTGCGTCTGCTGCGCGTCCTGTGCATCGATGAACTCGTGGTAAGGAAAAATCTTCCCATGCTCGGCGTGGGTATTGGTGTAAAAGACCGAAATGATCTTGTACTGACCGTCGTGGTAAACGCTGTTAAAGTCAATCACCGGATGCTCCTGATAAAAGCTCAAGTCGGTGTATCCTTTGAGGATGTTGAACATCTGCCCGTCGGTACGGATGTTGTGTCCATAGACAATGACGTTGGTGCTGGGCTTTTGCAGGTCATCCGACGCATCTACAAACGGAACGGCGTGTTCGCTGTACTCCCCTTCAAAATTCATCCGGTAGTACTTGGTGTTGTCGGTGGTCTGCACCACCGGATAATCCAGCGCGGTGCCATCGATGCTGATCCAGCCCACCGTGTCGGGATTCAGCTCCCACAAAGCGGCAAAGTCCTTGCTGTACCCCGAAGGATAACCGGCAGGTGCAATCAGGGTCGGTGTATCATAGACATCCCGCAAGGTTTGGTAGGCGCTGCGGTTCTGGGCAGACTTAAAGTAGTAGTATCCCAGATAGCTGACCGAACCGGCAAAGACCAGAACAAAGACGGTCAGCAAAGCCTTGACAATCAGCGGTCGTCCCCGCGGTTCGTCCCTTTCGGCAGTTTTCTTTTCCTGCCTGCGGCGCGCTTTTTCCTGTTTGGCAGCCCGCTTTTGTTCCTTCCTGCTCACCGGCTCAGAAGAGGGCTGTGGCTGCCAGCTTTCCTCTTCGTCGTCCTCTTCTTCATACAGGTCGTCATCCCAATCGTCGTCATACGGCAGTTGCTGCATCTGCGGCGCGGGTGTTCCGCTGTAGTCCGGCGTTGCCTTTTCCGATGGGTTCATCTGTGCGCCGTCGGTAAAGCTATCGGGATTGTACTTTTTCTGCTGCTTTTTTTCCACCGCGCGCAATCCCTTGGTCCCTACGCCCGAAAAGGTGCTGACCCGCCCGCACTCGCTGACCAAATCCTCCAGAAAGCTGTTGCAGCAGCTGCGGGAGAGCTTTTCCTCCTCACGCAATGCAATCAGCCGCAGCACCGGATGGTCCGGCGTGCCGCCCAGGATAGGCAGAAAATTCTGCTGCCAGCGGCGGGTACGCTCGATGTAATCCTCCACCGCCTCCCGCTTGTCCGCGCGGATGGGAATATCCGAGGTGACCGCTCCCGGATAAAAATGGCGGAGCAGAGCGCCAAACAGTCCGTTTGCCACCTGGCGCAGTACCTCCTGTGCCGAGCCGCTGACCAGCGCAACGCAGGTGTTAGGGAAAAACAGGACAAAGCCTGCCTGTCCGCAACCCGGGTCGCTCAGCGGCAGGGCATCCTGCGGCATCATCGCTCCCTGCAGCAGCCGGTCGCTGGGCATCCTTCCCTGATTTCCCAGATATTTGCGGATGTCCGCAGCCGCCCGCTCATTTTGGTGCAGCGGTTTGTTGAAGCCCTGCGCAAGGATTTCCCTTGCCCGCAGCTGCGGCGCATGGTCGACCAGCAGCACCAGCTGACAGCTGCGCACCGAGGCGCTGATCTGTTCAATCAAACGGCTGCGGTCGCTGACCCTGACCTCGTCGCTGAAATCAAGACCGAGCAGCTCAAATTCTTCTCTCAGGGTCGGGTTTTGCTGCATCAGCCGGTACAACGAGTAGCCGGTATCAAGCAATAATACCTTGTGGTTCACCAAACCGCCCCTTCCTTGTATCAATCGTCCGAATATTCCCCTTGCAAAACAGGACAAATCCGCCCTTTTACCAGGGGAAATCTGCTTTTTATTATAGAGGAAAGGGGGAGTTTATGCAAGAAAACTTTTGTTAATTTGAAAAATTATCTGAACCTTGTAAAAAAATCCCCCTTCCCTCCTGTTTTGCAGGAAGAAAGGGGGATTTTCTATTGCATTCGCTTTGAATTAGCGTCTTTTTTCTCTAATCTCTTCGCAGATCATCTGAACAAATTCATCCACGCTCATTGCACCGCCATCGGTGCCTTTACGGGTACGAACCGATACGCTGTCGGTTTCTGCTTCCTTCTCGCCGACAACCAGCATATACGGAATCTTCTTGAGCTGCGCTTCACGAATCTTGTAGCCCATCTTCTCCGAGCGCCAATCTGCTTCGACACGGATGCCGGCTGCCTGGAGCTTTTCAAGAACCTTCTGTGCATAGTCGTGATGCTTTTCACTGATTGGAATAATCATTGCCTGTGTTGGCATCAGCCAGGTCGGCAGTGCACCGGCATATTTTTCCAGCAGCAGCGCCAGTGTACGCTCATAGCAGCCGATGGAGGTGCGGTGGATAATGTATGGGAAGTGGTCCTTTCCGTCCTCACCCACATAGGTCATGCCGAATTTCTGTGCCAGCAGCATATCGATCTGGATGGTAATCAGGGTGTCCTCTTTGCCGAATACATTCTTAATCTGAATATCCAGCTTTGGTCCGTAGAAGGCAGCCTCGTCGATACCAACCTTGTAATCCAGACCCAGGTGGTCCAGAATCTTCTTCATTGCTCCCTGTGCTTCTTCCCACTGTTCCGCAGTACCTTCATACTTGTCGGTACGGTTCGGGTCCCACTGGCTGAAGCGGTAGCTGACATCCTCTGCCAGACCCACCGTTTCCAGACAGTATTTTGCCAGCTCCAGACAGCCGCGGAACTCGTCCTCCAGCTGGTCCGGGCGCAGGATCAGGTGACCTTCCGAGATGGTGAACTGACGCACACGAATCAGACCGTGCATCTCACCGGAATCCTCGTTGCGGAAGAGGGTCGAGGTTTCGCCCAAGCGCATCGGCAGGTCGCGGTAAGAGCGAGCGCGGTTGAGGTAGACCTGATACTGGAACGGGCAGGTCATCGGGCGCAGTGCAAAGCACTCTTTGGTTTCGTCGTGTGGGTCGCCCAGCACAAACATGCCATCCAGGTAGTGATCCCAGTGACCGCTGATTTTGTACAGCTCTCTCTTTGCCATGTACGGGGTTTTGGTCAGCTGGTAGCCACGCTGTGCCTCGGTATCCTCGATCCAGCGCTGAAGCTGCTGGATGACCTTGGCGCCGTTTGGCAGGATAATCGGCAGACCCTGACCGACCACATCGACAGTGGTGAAATATTCCAGCTCACGACCGATCTTGTTGTGGTCGCGGCGGCGGGCTTCCTCCTGCTGCTGCAGGAAGGCATCCAACTCGCTTGCTTTCGGGAATGCCACGCCGTACATACGGCACATACTGTCGCGGGCAGCATCGCCGCGCCAGTATGCGCTGGTTGCCTGTGTCAGCTTGACTGCTTTGATCACGCCGGTGCTCATCAGATGCGGTCCGGCACACAGGTCGGTAAAGTCGCCCTGTGTATAAACGCTCAGTTCCCAGCCCTTTTCGGCATATTCTTCCAGCAGCTCCAGTTTATAGTCCTGTCCCGCAAAGAGGCTTCTGCCCTCTTCCACGGTGATGATGCGTTTTTCAACCGGGATATTTTCCTTGACAATCTTTTTCATCTCTGCTTCGATTGCACCAAACTGGTCAGGGGTGAACGGTTTTCCCCCGCCGATGTCATAGTACCAGCCGCTTTCCAGAGCAGGACCGATACCGAACTTGGCTCCCGGGAACAGATGCTGGATAGCCTGTGCCATCACATGGGCAGCGGTGTGCCAGAATGCCTTTTTTCCGTCCTCGTCATCGAAGGTGCAGATTTCCAGCTGGCAGTCCTCGGTGATTGGGGTGCGCAGGTCAACCGCTTCGCCGTTGATTCTGCCGCAGCAGGCTGCTTTTGCAAGACCTGCGCCCAGCGATTTGGCTACGTCGATGACTGAAACGCCCGACTCAAATTCCTTTACGCTTCCGTCTTTGAGTGTAATGTGAATCATAGAAATATTCCTCCTCTATTTTCTTTCTTCCAGTTTTCGATTTTGTTGCGGGAGATTGTATCTGTTCCCTCTTTTTCTTCGCCGTTCTTCCAAAAAACGGACCACATCAAAAAATTCCGGGTAACGGTAAAACTCCCTGTGTCCTGCCATCTGCTTGAGCTGGCTGACGCTCACCCATTTGATCTGGCTGACCTCTTCGGTCTGCAAAACAGCCTCTGCCGTGTCAAAATCCTGTTCGACCACAAAGTTTTCCGACAGCAGCTTGCCGCGCACCTTGCGGTTGAGCTTGTGCACTTGGGAGGGCAGGATGTGGATTCCAATTTCTTCGAGCGGCTCACGGATGCACGCCTGCTGCGAGCTTTCTCCTGCCAGCACACAGCCGCTGTGGGTTGCCCAGGTGCCGGGGAGGTCCTTTTTCAAGTCCGAGCGCTTCTGAATCAGAATCTCGTCTTTGCTGTTGACAATCCACACGTCCACCACCATCACATACTGTCCGTCGGACAGCGGCTCTCCTCTTACAAAGGTTTTGCCGGTGCGGTTTCCGTAGATGTCATAGATGTCGCAGACCTCGTCCGCCTGCTTTTCCCGGATGACGCCGGTATCATGGGTTTGCGTGTCCTCCATCGGCGCTCCCTCCCTCCTTGTCGCGGATTTGCCAAAAAGCATTTAAAAAAACAAAAAAGCTTCATCCCATATCCTGGGATGAAGCAGATTTCATTCGCTCCACGGTTCCACCCGTATTATGCCCTTGCTTTCCAAAGAAAGCGGACATCTCTTTTTCGACCTGTAACGCTGTCGATGCGTCGCATTTGGAGCAGGCTGCCCTTTTCATGCGCTCTCCGGGGTGGTACCGAACGGCGATCCGACGCGGGTGCTTTCAGCTGCATCCTGATGATGCCGCACCTTTCTCTGTTGCGCAAAATCCTGCCTGACGGCTTCCCCTTCTACGATTTGCGGGATGTTCTTTTTTATTTTGCTTTCATGTTACCACCCAAACCCGTAAATGTCAACATAAATTTCTTGACAAGTCTTACTCTAACAGATAAAATAAATATATACCATTCATCTTTTGGAGAAAAGATGACGGTACCCCATGCGACAAAGCGGATTGCGTTCCGCTTTTTTGGCTGCCTGATTTTTTCGATTGCAGCAGAATCCACCCTCTTTCAGAGTTTTTTCTCAAATTGAGATCGAATACACATTTTGAAAAGACCCCTTTTGATGCACGGCGCCTGCGCTGCCTATTTTTGCAGCATACGGCGTGCTGTCTGGAATTTGTTTTCTTTTTATGCCCATTTGTGATTGCAGATAGAAAAAGTCAATATCGAAACACAGGTCAATTCGCTTCTTTCTCCCCCTTGCCGCAGTTTTTACCGGTGCTGTCCGGTCGTTTGGGTCAGGGTGTTTTGAGGAATCACTCTGAGCGTGTCCTTTTTTATTTTACAAAGAAAAGGATGGGTTCGGATGTTTTGTTGTGTCTTAAAAAATGGGCACCGATTTTCAAAATCACCCCCGGGCGGTGTGTCCGGCTCCGAGCAGATTTTGCTCACAAACGATAGAAGGAGGAATAACAGTTCCATGGACCCGATTTTTACTTATCTTGTCTGCATCCTGATTGCACTGGCAGCAGGCGCAGTGGTCGCATTCCCGCTGGGAATCCAGTACCGCAAAAAGGTGGCGGAAGCCGAGTTTGGCACCGCTGAGGAGGAAGCAAAACGCATCATCAGCGACGCCATCAAGGACGCTGAGGTCAAGAAAAAAGAGGCGCTGGTGGAGGCAAAGGACGAAATCCACAAGCAGCGCACCGAGGCAGAAAAAGAGGTCAAAGAGCGCCGCAACGAGGTGCAGCGTTTAGAGCGCCGCATCCAGCAGAAGGAAGAATCCATCGACCGCAAGATGGACAATCTGGAGAAAAAAGAGGAAACCCTGCAAAATAAAATCAAAGAGGCAGAGGGTCGCCTGAAGGAAGCCAACGAAATCAAAGCCAGCCAGTTTGAAGCGCTGGAAAAAATCTCCGGCTACACCGCAGAGCAGGCAAAGGAATACCTGCTTTCCAATCTGGAGAACGAGCTGGTACACGAAAAGGCGGTTAAAATCAACCTCTATGAACAGAAGTTCAAGGATGAATCCGACCAGAAAGCAAGAGAAATCATCGCAACTGCTATCCAGAAATGTGCGTCCGACTATGTGGGCGAAGTGACCGTATCGGTCGTTCCGCTGCCAAACGATGAGATGAAGGGACGCATTATCGGTCGTGAAGGACGAAACATCCGCACACTGGAAACGCTGACCGGCGTTGACCTGATTATCGACGACACACCGGAGGCAATCACCCTGTCCAGCCACGATGCTGTTAAACGTGAAATTGCCCGCACCGCTCTGGAGCGCCTGATTCAGGACGGAAGAATCCATCCGGCACGCATCGAGGAAACGGTAGAAAAAGCACAGCGTGAAATCGAAAACAAAATCAAGCAGGACGGTGAGCGTGCGGTTCTGGAGACCAACGTTCACGGTATGCACCCGGATATGATCAAGCTGCTGGGGCGCATGAGATACCGTTCCAGCTACGGTCAGAACGTATTGCAGCACTCCATCGAGGTGGCTCATCTGGCAGGCGTAATGGCTGCCGAGCTGGGCGCAGATGTTGCTACTGCCAAACGCGCCGGTCTGATTCATGACATCGGTAAAGCCCTGACCCACGAAATCGAGGGCAGCCATGTCAAGATTGGCGTCGACCTTGCCAGAAAGTACAAGGAAAGCCCAGCTGTCATCCATGCTATTGAAGCACATCACGGCGATGTAGAGCCCAAAACACTGGTTGCCTGCATCGTACAGGCTGCTGATGCCATCAGCGCAGCAAGACCCGGCGCAAGACGTGAGAACCTGGAGAACTACATCAAACGTCTGGAAAAGCTGGAGGAGATTGCAAACTCCTTTGACGGCGTTGAAAAGTGCTTTGCTGTTCAGGCAGGTCGTGAAATCCGCATCATGGTTCGTCCTGAGGTCATCAGCGACGACCAGATGACCATTATCGCCCGCGACATCGTCAACAAGATTGAATCGGAGATGGAATATCCCGGTCAGATCAAGGTCAACATCATCCGCGAAAGCCGCGCTGTTGATTACGCAAAATAAAAATTCTTCTATTGACCGCTGCCCAAAGGACAGCGGTCAATTTTTTTGATACCGGTCTTGTAAATCAGACATAAAAATTGGCACAGCAGGTTTAATCTGCTGTGCCAATTTTTAAAAAGACAGCGAAAGGAGCCGTCAAATATTTTCCAATTCCTTTTGCTTTTGCAGGGCAATCTCCTGATTTTGCAAAGCTGCCTGCGCATACCAGTACTTTGCCTGCTGCATATCGCGCTGTGTGCCGATTCCGTCCTCATAAAAGGATGCCAGATTGCATTGGGCATCGCGGTCCCCATGCTGTGCGGAACGCTGTGTCCAGTAAAATGCCCGTTCAAAGTCCTGGCAAACCCCCAGCCCTTTCAGATAAAAATATCCAACCTGACATTCTGCCAGCGGATACCCCTGCTTTGCCAGCGCAAGGTGTCCGTCAAAGCATTTATCATACTGCTTGGTGTTCCAGTACACCTCGATCAAACGGTTACATTCTTCCAGTTCGGGAGATGGTTTATAATACCCTGTTGCCATCGCAACCACTTCCTTTCCGTTGCAAAATTTTCGGAATCTGCACCAAAGGAAATTAGTCCTCTTTGAGTTGGTACTGCTCAATCAGCTGCTGCATATGCTCTGCACCGTTGACCAGGATGACCTGATCGTCCACCACCAGGCAAGGGATGCCTGCACGATGCTGCTCTCGCACCTCCTGCATTTCCGGCGCGGTGTCGCGGACCTTCAAAAAGCTCTTGAGTTTACCAACACCTTCGCAGATGTCGACGTACATATACTTAATGTTATTCTCTGAAAGAACCTCTTTCACCGGTGGGCAGCCGCCTCATGTGCCGGTGCCGAACAAAATAATCTTTCTCATAGCACTCTCTCCTTGCTTATCGGTTGATATTGGATAGAAAAAATGTATCGTTTTCTTTTATTATATAGACTTTATCAATCGTTGTAAAGAGGATTTTAAACTGTTTTCCGGCTTCTCCCGCACAAAAACGACCGGCTTTGCTCGACACCGCTGCCGATTCAGAGTATAATGAAAGGGTAACTTTCCTGCTTTTGGCGGGAACAGAGTAAATCTATCGGAAGGGAAGGCTTTTTCCATGAACGAACGACTCAACTCCTTTTACCGGGAGCTAAAAGATAAAAAGGTGTCCTTCATCGGTTTGGGACGCAGCCACCGCGA
>OLQT01002031.1_pt1 | contig 11507 bp, 7 predicted proteins | sample 1672651 | NCBI WGS metagenome assembly OLQT01 (sample SAMEA3136709, study PRJEB25190) | human gut metagenome | biome: human gut; feature: human-associated habitat; material: faeces | place: Austria | collected 2013 | reverse complement strand
CACACATTCTGTCCTTTCAAAAGCCGCAAGTCCCTCTCCCGTCAGTTTGATCATCGCTTCTTTCATCGTCCAGACACGCATAAAGGCCTCATCCTGCCTATCTGATTTCTGAATATATAAGCGTTCTCTATCTGTCATTTTTCGAAGAACACTTTTGGGATAGGGCCTGATCCTTTCTGCATCAATGCCTATCGGTATATTTCCTACCGCACACACCACCAATCCACCGGTGTGACTGATATTAAAATGGACATCCGGCAAATCGTGAAAAAGTGGCTTGCCGGATGGCCCATATGCAAATATCAGACTTTCTTCTTTTGACAGGAAATCCTTGGATACTCCTGCTCTGAGAAGTGCTGTTTTTAAGAGCTGACGGCCGACAGCATGCTGATATTTGCTCTCCTCAACGACCGTCATGCCATTTCTGTCATAATTTGCAAAATAAATATTCATACACTATACTTCCACAGAAAATTCGACAACTGCTTCTCCATGTCCATCCTGAATCATCAGCCGTCCACTTCCTTCTTTACCGATTGAGCGTACATAAGTGCCCGCAAAGCCGTTTTTCATAACAATCACCGACGGCCCGATCAGTTCAATATCACCTTCTGTCTTCAGTACCAGCGGCGTCTCATATCCATACAGATGCTGACCACTCTCACCGACAGCTTCAATGTGCACAGTTGCTGCATCGTAGCTGCTTTCTTCCATCATATGCTGACGATCCGTTGTAATCTGCAGTCTGACTTCAGGTGTCGGCGTAATACTTGTCCCGGCAACAACCGTATCATCTTTGATGGCCTCAATGTGCCATGTCACCGCGTATCTTCTGGAAAATGCCAGCTCGGATTTCTGTTGAACAAACAGCTCTTGATCCTTCTCGGATTGTTTTTTCAAAAAGACTCTATTTGACGTTTCTTTCTGTTCTTTTGGTTTTTCTCCTGTACGAACAATTTCAGACAGATGTTCAACAAAAATCGGCGGATGTACCAGATCTCTGAATACCGTTTCATCCGGATAAAATTCACCAATCAGCTTTTCGTCACAGTAAAGTAAAATATGGTCTGCATTGGTCATGACCATAAGCCGGTCATCCATCGGCAAAACTGCTGCGCATACTGGTTCGTCCTCCCGCTGACTCTTGAAAAAAGCAGCCGCCATCTTCGGATTTCTAAACGCATCCATAAGCCCTCTGCTGCAAATGCCGTCACTGCCGCTGTACTTGCGGCTGACCGGATAATCTGCCATAACAGGCGCCAGACTGCCTGCAAAACTGTCATTGCTCTCCACAGCCCGCCACACGCTTGCCTGCCGCATGGTCTGTCCAATCAAATCATTTATTTCTGTGCCGACTTTTGTCTGCACATTCAGAGACTTGTGCCCGGATAAAAGGCAAGTTTTCGACAAATCCTGAATGATATTTTCACTGCTGATAGAAACACTGGCAGCATCCTCACTCATATCATCATACAAATACACATCTTCATAAAAATGACTGCCTGCAAAATCTCTCTCACCGCCTGTCTGCCGATAGACATCCAGTTCTCTGGCCAAACGGCTTGTCTTATAATAAAGTGCATCTTCATCATCAGAATCACTGATACGCGTATCCCACAGGATCACAGATGGATGATTGCGATACTGCATCACCATTTCACGGACATTTCTCACAGCAATTTTCTTCCACCGTGTATCGCCGATAAACTGCCAGCCCGGAATTTCTGGAATGACAAGCAGGCCAATCTCATCGCACCTGTCCATAAAATACTGCGACTGTGGCCCCTGCATCGTCCGCACCGCATTCGCTCCCAACTCGAATTTCAACAAATCCGCATCCAGCTGCTGCGGTGATTTCGGCATAGCATACCCCACATAAGGCCAGCTCTGATATCTGCTAAAACCGCATAATTTCAGGATACGTCCATTCAGCCAGAATCCCTCTCCATCAAAAACAGCTTCCCGGAATCCGACTCTTACCTTCTTCGTGTCTACACACTGTCCATCTTTCAGAAGTTCCACCGTCAGTACATAGAGAATCGGCATATCCACATCCCATAGCATCGCTTCCGGCACTGTATAGGTCAGACAGGACGTTCTGAAATGCACATCCGCTGTTTTTAAATCCCAATGCTGAAGATCTTCACCCTCCAAAGGAATCTCTGTCCAGGTATCCAGATGAGCAGCCAGTCTCAATCCTTCCGTATACGCATTCAGCTTAATTTGTGCCTTTAATATCTTTTCATCGGTTCTGACATCCGGGGTGGCTGTATAAATATCTTCTATATAATATTCATCCTTCACATCCAGATAAACATCCCGATATATGCCGCCGTAAGTCAGTGACTCTGTCACCGATCCAAAAGGCGGCTGATTCAGCTTTTCTCTGCTGTCTAAGCGCACAGTAATCACCTGTTCACGTCCATCCGCAAGAAACGGTACAATATCCACCGAAAAAGCTGTATATCCACCATAATGTTTCATCGCCAGCTTCCCATTCACATAGACGGCGGCTTCATGGGCTGCCCCTTCAAAGGTCAGTATCAAATGACCTCCGCGCCATGCATCTTCTACTATCAGACTGCGTCTGTATCCGCAAAGCTGCTGCACAGACATTTCATCAAAATTGCTGTAGGACAATTCACACACACTGTGTGGAATCCGCACCTTCCGAAGTTCTGACAGATCAGCCTCCGGGTTCAACAGATCCTCTGTATAATTTCTTGCAAAATACCAGTTGTCATTTAAATATATTCTCTGCATTAATCTCTCCTGCTCATTAAAAGCCGCACAGCATGTATCCCATCAGTTAGATGGCCCGTGTAGCCTCTTTTAACCAAGCCTGTTCTTCTTCATTCAGATGCGGTCCGATGACCTCGTAAATCTTCTGATGATAATCATTCAGCAGCTGCCTTTCACGCTCTGTCATCAATAACGGATCTACACCATCCAGATCAAACGGTACAAGTGTCACGGTATCAAAGTACATAAACTGACCGTATTCATTCTTCTCGCCCTTCATGCAGACCATCAGATTCTCATGCCGCACACCGAATTTATCCGTCAGATAAACCCCGGGTTCATCTGACGTCAGCATACCTTCTTCCAGAACACAGCCTTCATTGCGATTCGGCAGCATTTTCCAGCGGAAGCCATTCGGACTCTCATGCACATTCAACAGATAGCCAACACCATGACCCGTACCGTGATTATAATCCATGCCGATCTGCCACAGAGGTTCTCTTGCCAGATAATCCAGATTATAACCTTTGCATCCGTGCAGGAAACGCGCACCTGCAAGATTCAGATTGCCCCGAAGTACCAGTGTAAAGAATTTCTTCTCCTCCTCTGTCAGCTTACCCAGTACAAAAGTACGTGTGATATCTGTTGTTCCTTCCAGATACTGACCGCCTGTATCCATCAGAAGTAATCCCTTTGGCGCCAGCTTGGCATCTGTCTCCGGTGTTGCAGAATAATGCACAATGGCACCATGTTCCGCATATCCGCTGATGGGTTCAAAACTAGGTTCAAGATAGCCTTCCTGCTCTTTGCGGAAGCTTTCCATCTTCTCTGCAGCACTGATTTCTGTCATTGGTACTTTGCCAATATTCTTCTTCAGCCAATACATAAATTTTGTCAGGGCAATGCCATCTTTGATATGGGCCTGCCGAATATTCGCTACTTCCACCGGGTTCTTGATGGCCTTCGGCAGCAATGTCAGATTCTGTTCATCAACCTTCTTCGCAGATTCCGGCATTCTCTCAAGTATAGCATAGTTAAGCGCTGAACCATCGTAGATCACGGTCTGGTTCTCTGTCAGTTTTGCCACATCCTCATAAATGCCATTGTATTCAAAAAATTCTACACCGGCGTTCTCCAATGTCTTTCTGTCCACTTCCTTGAAATCTGCGGCATTGGTATAAAGTCTCAGACTATCGGCACTCATCATCAGATACGCCAGAACAACCGGGTTATCCTGTACATCGTTGCCTCTGAAATTCAGTAGCCATGCAATATCATCCAGAGAAGTCAGTACAAACCAGTCCGCTTTCTTCTCTACCATTTCCTGACGGATCAGGGCAATTCTGTCCTCTCTGGACTGGCCGGCATAAGCAATATCCAACAGCCATGCAGGCTCTGCAGAAAGTGCCGGACGCTCAGTCCAGATTTCATCCACCAGATCATAGCGGCCATTGACAGACGCTCCTTTTTCACTCAGTCTGCGTACATAGTCCTGACCATTTCTGGCATTGACCGTTCTTCCATCAAAGCCAAGGCACTGTCCCTTTTCAATGTGTGACACAATATAGTCTTCAATAGTCGGCACACCTTCATTGCCCATCTTAAACAATTCAATGCCTGTATCCGCAAGTTGTGCCTCCGCCTGCAGGAAATATCTGCCGTCGGTCCAGAGTCCTGCAAAATCCTGTGTCACAAGGATGGTTCCCGCTGAGCCTGTAAAACCGGAAATAAAAGCACGGCATTTAAAATGCTCACCTACATATTCGGAACCGTGAAAATCCTCCGAACCGATCAGATACATATCCATTTTGTAAGCAGTCATCTTCTCTCTGAGGGCTGCCAATTTTTCTCTTACTGTCATCTTATCTTTTCCTCACTTTGATGTCATTCTTTATTCTGCACTGCAGCCGGACTCAGGATCTGCGCCCAAACCCTGATGCAGACATCCTGTTTAAACTGCAATAGCCGCTTCCAGGGCCAGCTCTACCATCTCCGCAAAAGCAGTTGCTCTTGCATCTGCATCCAGTTCTTCCCCCGTTACAAGAGAATCAGAAATCGTCAGCAGACAAGCTGCATTCCGTCCAAGCACTTCTGCGTTATGGAACAGCGCAAAAGATTCCATCTCAACGCAAAGCAGCCCCTCTTCATCAACCATCTTGCGAAGTACATCATTGGCATCCGCTTCATGATAAAAAACATCACTGGAATGAATCGGACCTGAAACAAGCTTCTTATTCATCTTCAATGCTGTATCCTTGATCTGTCGATTCAGCTCTTCTGACGGATACTGCCAGTTCTTCATATCCAGGCTCTGTGCCTGACCATATGTGGATTCACTCCAAACAGCATCTGCCAGCACCACATCCAATACCTTCAGTTTATCTGTATAGGCTCCTGCGGAACCGATACGGATGATCTGCTCTACTCCATACTGAGAAAACAGTTCATAAGAGTAGATTCCGATGGATGGCATTCCCATACCACTTGCCATGACTGTCACTTCTTTTCCTTTATTCGCAGGCAGACAGTGAGAGAAAATTGTAGTATCTTTACCTGTTCTTGCCATCAGCGCACTGTTGATCTGGTAAGGCACTGCAAGGCGGATACGCTCCTGCTCTTTTCTTTCCTCACCCATAGAATACCACACGTCTGTATACAGCATATCAGCGCCTTCTACTACATCCAGCTTATCAGATACTGTTACGGTAGATCCTGCTTCTTTCGCCAGCTTCTCACAGGTCTCTACTAACCATGTTTCCGGCCACAACTGCTTCGGAGCTGAAATTGCAACATCAATACCAACCTTTGCACAGGCAACCATCAGACTGTTCGCTACGTTGTTACGTCCATCTCCAAGATACACTACCTTCAACCCCTTCAGGTATCCGAAGTGCTCTTTCAGTGTCAGCATCATTGCTAACGGCTGTGTCGGGTGCCACTGATCTGTCAGTCCGTTCCAGACAGGTACACCACTGTGTTTAGCCAGTTCTTCCACATAAGAATGGTCAAAGCCACGGTATTCGATACCATCAAACATTCTTCCCAGTACACGGGCTGTATCTTCGATACTCTCTTTTTCACCAAGCTGCAGTTCACTTCCTGCAAGGTAAGTTGCCAGAGCACCCTCTTCCTGTGCTCCAATAGTGAATGAACATCTGGTTCTGGTGGACGGCTTTTCGAAAATGAGTGCAATGTTCTTATCCTTTAGGCTATTGCCTCTGATGCCTTTCTTTCTCTTCTCTTTCAGATCCTGCGCCAGATCTACGAGATACATAATCTCCTCCGGTGTAAAATCAAGTAATTTCAAAAAACTGCGTCCCTTTAAATCCATGTCTTTTTCCTCTTTTCTTTATGTTTTATTCTTCTGTCGTATCTTTTCCAATCTCAGTCACGGATTTCACCAGTCCGGCGATTCCCTGAATTTCAGATGGAATAATGATCTTAGTAGCCTTACCGTCTGCCGCCTTGGCAAATGCTTCCAGGCTCTTCATTGTAAGCACTGCCTCATCTGCTCCTGCTTCCTTCAGAAAACGGATACCGTCTGCATTGGCCTGCTGTACTTTCAAAATTGCCTCTGCCTGACCTTCTGCTTCTTTGATCATCTTTTCCTTCTCCGCTTCCGCGCGCAGAATTGCTGCCTGCTTCTCAGCCTCTGCATCCAGGATTGCAGATTCCTTATGTCCTTCTGCCACCAGGATCGTAGACTTCTTCTCGCCTTCTGCACGAAGGATAGCCTCACGTCTCTCACGCTCAGCTTTCATCTGCTTCTCCATCGCATCCTGGATCGCTGCCGGCGGAATAATATTCTTAAGTTCTACTCTGTTCACCTTAATGCCCCACGGATCTGTTGCCACATCCAAAGAAGCTCGCATCTTAGTATTGATCGTCTCTCTTGAGGTAAGTGTCTGGTCAAGTTCCAGATCTCCAATAATATTACGAAGTGTTGTAGCTGTCAGATTCTCAATCGCCATGATCGGATTCGCCACACCATAGCAGAACATCTTCGGATCAGTGATCTGATAAAACACAACCGTATCAATACGCATCGTTACATTATCTTTGGTAATTACCGGCTGTGGTGCAAAGTCTACTACCTGCTCCTTCAGATCCACACGTCTTGCCACACGGTCAACGATCGGAAGCTTCACATGAAGTCCTGTTCCCCAGGTTGCCTGATAAGCACCGAGTCTCTCTATTACTAATGCCTGTGCCTGCCGTACAATACGCACACAGGATACTACAACTCCAATCACAATCAAAAGAATCAAAATTCCTAACATACTGAAAATACCTGCCACCATAACTAATCCTCCTTTGCCTTTACAATCAACTTAACTCCCTGGATTCCCTGGATCATCACAACCGTATCTTTTGCAATGAAACCAGACATCTCTTCTGTCTTCGCCGACCAGATCTGCCCGTTCACTTTTACCTGTCCTGATGCATGCAGCGTATCCACATCTTCCAGCACCAATGCCTGCTGCCCGATCAGACTTTCCACATTCGTTTTCTGTCTGTTCTGGTTAAAATACTTCACCGCAATCGGTCTCGTCAGTACCAGCAGCAGAACCGATACGATGATAAATACCACAACCTGTACCGGCATCCCAACGCCTAACACTGACATCAGAAGCGCCGCCAGCGCACCTCCGGCAAACCAGATCGTTGTAAGTCCCATGGTCAGAAGTTCGATCACAATGAGTACAATAAATATAATCAACCATCCCATTGTCTCCATAAGAATCCCTCCTTCGATTATGGTTCCATAACGGTTGGTATCATTATAATTATTCCAACTTCAAAAGTCAATGCCGACGTTGGCGCCCCGCTTCAAACATCACTACCGTAGCTGCGATTGCCGCATTCAGGGATTCCACCTGACCTGCCATTGGAATCTTAATATATATATCCGCAAGTTCAGCTACCTGATCTCTGAGACCGTTACCCTCGTTGCCCACAAAAAATGCTGATGGTGTGCGATAATCCGGCTCATCGTAGGCAAGCTCTCCTTCCAGGTGTGTTGCATAAGTACGGATACCATGCTCTTTCATCTGCCGAATCACATCCGTTACATTCTCCACATACAAAAACGGCACGCGAAATATAGATCCCATCGTTGAACGAATAACCTTCGGATTATACACATCCACACAGTCGGAGCTCATGATAATCCCTGTTACAGCTGCCGCTTCCGCAGTCCGTAATATCGTCCCCATATTCCCTGGATCCTGAAGATTATCTAACAGCATGATAAGCGGTACCTGTTCCGGTGCTTTAAGTTCCTTTTCAAGCCACGCTTCTCCCTGATTCTCCTGTGTCACCACACACAACACGCCCTGAGGTGTCTTGGTATCCGACACAAAATTCATCACGGTATCTGTCAGCACCTCCATCTGGCATCCACTCTTCTTATGCTTTGCATCCACCAGTGCTTTTTCCTTTTTATAGAAATGTTCGGTCACATAGATTTCCAGAAGTCTGTCCTCCGGCACTTCCTCGAACATCCGAAGTCCTTCTGTAAGAAATACCTTTTCTGTATCTCTGGCTTTCCTTTTCTTTCTCAAATTCACAAGTCTTTTTACCTTTGCATTGGATGTACTGGTAATCATAGTATTCTCCTAAATCTTCAAATAAATAAGCGGATTCCTGTTGGAACCCGCCCGAATAACTGTTATCAGAACTATTACTACATCTTGAATCTGTATCCTACACCCCAGATTGTCTCAATATACTGCGGGTTGGATGTATCCATCTCGATCTTCTCACGGATTTTCTTAATATGAACCGTCACCGTTGCTATATCTCCGATGGATTCCATATCCCAGATCTCGCTGAACAGTTCATCCTTAGTATACACATGATTCGGATGACTTGCAAGAAATGTGAGCAGATCAAATTCTTTTGTGGTAAATGCTTTCTCCTGACCATTAACCCACACTCTTCTGGCCGTTGTATCGATCTTCAGACCGCGGATCTCAATGACCTTGTTCACCTCCGCTGCGCTTCCGATCAGTCTCTCATATCGTGACAGATGTGCCTTAACTCTTGCCACCAATTCACTGGGACTGAACGGCTTGGTCATATAATCATCAGCTCCCAGACCCAGACCCCGGATCTTATCAATATCATCTTTCTTCGCAGATACCATGATGATTGGTGTATTCTTCTCTTCACGAAGCTTGCGGCAGATTTCAAATCCATCCATTCCCGGAAGCATCAGATCCAGGATTACCAGATTATAGTCCTCCTCCATTACTTTCTGGTAACCGATCAGTCCGTCATTCGCCACTTCAACATCAAACCCGGACAGTTCCAGATAATCCTTTTCCAAATCTGCAATTGCTACTTCATCCTCTACTATTAATATCTTACTCATGAATCGGTACCTCCTGATATTTTCTTAATACAAAATACATGGTCGTACCAGTGCCTTCCCGGCTGGTCGCCCAGATCTTGCCACCATGCTCCTCAACGATTCTCTTTACAATAGACAAGCCAATGCCGCTTCCTCCCTTCGAAGAATTACGAGATGCATCTGTCCGGTAGAATCGTTCGAATATCTTCGTCAGATCCTTCGCTGCGATACCTTTACCATTATCTTCCAATTCCACCTGCACAAAATCTCCTACATCCTTCACACGCAGATTGATCATGCCTTTCGCTTTGTCCATATATTTGAGTGAATTATTAATAATATTGTGAATCACTCTCTTGATCTGCTCTGCATCTGCGATGATCTTCACATCACCTTCTACGTAATTAAAATATCCAAATTCTACATTCTTAGACTCAAGTTCCATGGAAAGTTCTTCCGCGCAGTCGTCAAAATATGCATTAACCGGGATAGTATTAAAATTATACGGAATACGATTCGTATCGATCTTAGAATACAACGTCAGCTCATTGATCAGCGTGTTCATCTCATTCGCCTTGTTGTAGATCGTCCGTACATACTTGTCAATCTTTTCCGGTGTATCTGCCACGCCATCCATAATACCTTCTGCATAGCCCTTAATCGTGGTCACAGGTGTCTTCAGATCGTGAGAGATATTGCTGATCAGTTCCTTATTCTCTTTATCAAACTGGATTTTCTCCTCCGCGCTCTCCTTCAGACGTATTCGCATATCTTCAAAGTTCTGATATACCTGACCAAATTCATCATTATCAGCTTTTGGCATCTCAAAATCCAGATTGCCATTCTTAATATTCTCCGCAGCCTTCTGGATCTTCGCCACCGGTCCCATGACTGCTCTGTATATCCACACGATCAGTGCTGCGATTGTAAAAAGCAGGATCAATACCACAATGATTACAATTTCTCTCGCCATCGCACGTACTTCCGGCATCACAGTTCCCACATCCGTAACAAGAAATGCACTGCCCTCTTCACCATCTTCATACTGAAAATCAATCTGCTTTACAAGCGCCTGCGCTTCACCTCCAAGATAAATACTGTTCTCCGATGGAGTTCTGTTCTCATCATATTCCGGCAACTGGCTGATCACTGCTTCTGCTTCATCATAATCTGTACCCACATATGCCATCATGTCATTCCTGCGCACCAACAGATAAGACTTCTTCTCTTCCAGTTCCTGATTAATCTTCTCCAGAAATGCCGCATCTTCCATCTTCTGTGGTGTCCGGTCGATCTCATCACACAATTCTCTGTACGGCTCCATCGTCGACTGTCCAAGGGTCTTGATTGAGTTGGACAGGCTCTCTACCGAAGTCTCACTGATACCATATGTCTTTTCTATACAATTCATCTGGTACTTTCCCACCGCAAATATAACACTTCCCGATAGAATAACCGGCAAGATCACGACTGTAAGAAATGCTACCACCAGTCTCGTCTTCAGCTTCATAATCAATAACCTCTTTATCTAAAAGTTATTCTTATCATAGCACAAAAATGGGTGCTTCTCACCAAAGCACCCATAAACATTTCTAAACTTTTTATAAAACTCCAGGCAACTATTAAGAAGCTCTTGCGCACAAGAAAAGCAAATCCGTCATGCTTGCATGTAAGGATTGCTTTTCTTGTGCGCAAGGCGGCTCGAATAGAGCTGCCGCCACCCATATGAGCAGAATTAGCTGCACAGCAGCGGGAAAGCACGAGCACTCGTGCGATTCTGCGAATATATAGGCAGGTTCTTAATAGCTGTTCTTCTATTCATCTCCTACAGATATGCTTTCAGTGCATCCACCTTGTCTGTCTTCTCCCACGGAAGATCGATATCTGTACGTCCAAAGTGTCCATAAGCCGCTGTCTGTTTGTAAATCGGACGTCTCAGATCCAACATCTTGATCATGCCTGCCGGACGGAAATCAAAGTTCTCTCTCAGGATCTCAACCAGCTTCTCATCCGATACTTTTCCTGTGCCGAATGTATCTACTCTGATGGAAGTCGGACAAGCCACGCCGATTGCGTAAGAAAGCTGGATCTCACACTTCTTGGCAAGTCCTGCTGCCACGACATTCTTAGCCGCATAGCGTGCTGCATAAGCTGCTGTACGGTCTACCTTTGTGCAGTCTTTACCTGAAAATGCACCGCCACCATGACGTGCCATTCCGCCGTAAGTGTCTACGATGATCTTACGGCCTGTCAGTCCGCTGTCTCCGTGAGGTCCGCCGATTACAAAACGTCCGGTTGGATTCACAAAGAACTTGGTATCAGCATCTACCATATCAGCCGGGATCGTCTCATCAAATACGTATTTCTTAATATCCTCATGGATCTGCTCCTGAGTCACCTCCGGATCATG
>OLQT01002030.1_pt1 | contig 11511 bp, 10 predicted proteins | sample 1672651 | NCBI WGS metagenome assembly OLQT01 (sample SAMEA3136709, study PRJEB25190) | human gut metagenome | biome: human gut; feature: human-associated habitat; material: faeces | place: Austria | collected 2013 | reverse complement strand
CAGATATCGGAATTGATTTAGGTACAGCAAGTATTTTAGTATATATTAAAGGAAAGGGTGTCGTGCTAAAAGAGCCTTCCGTTGTGGCATTTGACCGCGATACCAACAAGATCAAAGCAATTGGTGAAGAAGCAAGATTGATGCTTGGTAGAACACCGGGCAACATCGTGGCAGTACGTCCGTTACGTCAGGGAGTTATTTCCGATTATACCGTTACGGAGAAGATGATCAAATATTTTATCCAGAAGGCAATGGGTAAGAAGAGTTTTCGTAAACCACGCATCTCCGTTTGTGTACCAAGTGGTGTAACAGAGGTAGAGAAGAAAGCAGTAGAAGATGCAACTTATCAGGCAGGAGCAAGAGAAGTTTCTATTATAGAAGAACCAATTGCAGCAGCCATCGGAGCAGGAATTGACATTGCAAGACCTTGCGGAAATATGATCGTAGATATCGGAGGAGGAACTTCTGATATTGCAGTCATCTCTTTAGGCGGATCTGTAGTAAGCACATCCATTAAGATCGCCGGAGATGATTTTGACGAAGCAATCGTCCGTTATATGAGAAAAAAACACAATCTTCTGATCGGTGAAAGAACCGCAGAGGACATTAAGATCAAGATTGGAACCTGTTTCCCGTTAGCACAGCCGGAGACAATGGATGTACGCGGAAGAAACCTTGTAACAGGTCTTCCAAAGACGGTACAGGTAAGTTCTGAGGAGACAGAAGAAGCACTCCGCGAAGCAACACTTCAGATTGTAGAAGCAGTTCACAGTGTATTGGAAAAGACTCCACCGGAGTTAGCAGCAGACGTAGCAGACAGAGGAATCGTCCTTACAGGCGGTGGTGCTCTGTTAAGAGGTTTAGAAGAACTGATCGAAGACCGTACAGGCATTAACACGATGACCGCAGAAGAGCCGATGACCTGTGTGGCAATCGGAACAGGAAAATATGTAGAATTTTTAGCAGGAAATCACGACGACAAACAGATGTAAGCGTGAGACCTGTCACGGATGGCTGGATAACACAGGAAGTGTATAAGTAATGGCATCGTAGAAAGCGGTGTCATTGCCCCTTATTCAGAAAGGAGAATTTATACATGGTAAAAGGACTCTACACAGCCTATACGGGAATGTTGAACGAGCAGAACCGTATGGACATCATGACAAACAATCTGGCAAATGCAGATACGAACGGCTATAAAAAAGAAGGCAGTACGGCGCAGACATTTGCAGATACTTATGCAATAAAAATCAAAGACACCTCAGCATATAACATCCCGCGCAGGATCGGTGACATCAGTCTGGGGGTACATATCGGAGAAACCTATACAAATTATGATCAGGGTTCTTTTGAAGTGACGGACAATCCGGCAGATTTAGCACTGGCAGGCGATGGATTTTTTGCAATATCTTATACGAACAAACAGGGTGAGACTTCTGTAAAATATACAAGAGACGGAGCCTTTACCGTAAATAAGGACGGTTATCTGGTAACCAAGGACGGAGACTATGTGCTGAACCAGAATGCAGCGATGAATTCTGATCCGGGAGCAGCAGGCTATATCCGTATCGATCCGAACCAGAAGTTTACGATCGACGAGCAGGGAAATATCTGGCAGAACCGTGCGGTGGTCGGAAGAGTCGGAGTAGTAGATTTTGCGAACTATAATTATTTAGAGAAGTTTGGAGAAAATCTCTATCAGACGGTAGACGGAGCACAGATCGTTGCAGCAGGCGCACAGGTAGAACAGGGAGTGATTGAGGCTTCCAATGTGCAGGTCGTTTCGGAAATGGTCGATATGATCACGATCACAAGAGCGTATGAAGCAAATCAGAAGATCATTCAGACGATTGATACGATGTTAGACAAAGCAGTAAATCAGGTAGGCAAGCTATAAGAGAGGTGTTTGAATTATGATGAGAGCTTTATGGAGTGCGGCATCGGGAATGATCGCACAGCAGACGAATGTAGATACAATATCTAATAATATTGCAAATGTAAATACAACAGGCTATAAGACAGAAAAGACAGAATTCAAATCCCTGCTGTACCAAAATTTACAGGCGAGAACAACAACAGCAAACGGCGAGAACAAACCGATACCGGCACAGGTAGGCTTAGGTACGCGTGTTGCATCTAATACCTCCATGTTTACACAGGGAGCAATGTTAGCAAGTGAAAGTGATACGGCATTTGCGATCGACGGCGAAGGCTTCTTTGCAGTTCGTGGAGCAGATGGTAATACATACTATACAAGAAACGGTAATTTTACCTGGAGCATCGGAAATGACGGAGTTATTCTGACGAACTCTGACGGATATCCGGTTTTAGACTCCCGAGGAAATATGATCCGTATACCGGATGGCGTGGCAGCGGAAAAAGTTTCCGTAACTTCACAGGGACAGTTCTATTACAGAAATGCACAGGGAAATCCGGTGGATATGAACCAGAGTATTGGATTATTCCAGTTTAACAATCCAGGGGGACTTGAAAAATTGCAGGATTCCTTATTGAGAGTTACAGATGCTTCCGGTAATCCAATGAATGAGGCAACAACAGCCGGACTGGACAGATCAAATGTGCGTCAGGGCTACTTAGAGGGGTCCAATGTTCAGGTTGCAGATGAAATGGTAAACCTGATCATTGCACAGAGAGCCTATGAATTGAATTCTAAGGCAATACAGGCATCTGATGATATGCTTTCACAGGCAAATCAGTTGAGAAGATAATAAGGAGGAAGCGGTATGAGTGGAATTAGCATCAATCCTTATAGCAATCTGTATGAACAGACAGCAACATCGGCTCAGAATGCTTCGGCAAGCCGTTTGAATGATACCATTTCCGGAGATCTTTCCAGTGCTTCCGATGAAGAACTGATGGATGTCTGCAAAGATTTTGAAGCATATTTTGTAGAGCAGGTTATGAAGGAAATGAAAAAAATGATTCCTGAGGATGACAACAAAGACCAGTCAATGGGACAATTAAAAGACTACTTTGAAGACCAGATGATGCAGGAGTATGCAGATAAGATAGTAGATCAGGGAGATTTTGGAATTGCACAGACACTGTATGAACAGATGAAGCGCAATTATAACTTATAAGAATAGCAAAGATAAGAGTAAGGCTGTCCTAGGACAGCCTTGTTTATTGTTTGAAAACGATATTCAATATATACGATAGTAACAACTGTACGGAGGAAAATGCAGACCATGGAAGAATTGACAGGTTATGTAGAACACATCGTGTTCAGAAATGCAGAAAATGGATATACGGTTATGAACTTTGCAGGCGAGGAAGATGAAATGACCTGTGTGGGTACATTTTCCGTGATCAGTGAGGGAATGTACCTGAAATTGCGGGGAGAGTATGTGGATCATCCGACCTATGGGGTACAGATGAAAGTGGAATCCTTTGAGGAACAGGCACCGGAGGATATACAATCCATAGAGCGTTATCTTGGTTCCGGGGCGATTAAAGGAATCGGAGCGGCGTTAGCAGCCAGAATTGTACGGAGATTTAAAGAGGATACCTTTCGGATCATTGAGGAAGAACCGGAACGTTTAGCAGAGATCAAAGGGATCAGCGAGAGAAAAGCGATGGAGATCTCGAGTCAGGTAGAGGAAAAAAGAGAACTCCGACAGGCAATGATCTTTTTGCAAAAATACGGAATATCCATCAACCTCGCAGTAAAGATTTACCATAAATATGGATCGGAAATATATTCTATATTACAGGAAAATCCATATCGGCTCGCAGATGACATTCAGGGAGTCGGATTTAAAATTGCAGATGAGATCGCATCAAGAGTAGGAATCCGGACGGATTCGGATTTCAGGATCCGAAGTGGGATACAGTATGCATTACAGCAGGCATCCGGAGAGGGACATACCTATCTGCCAAAGGAAGAACTGACAAAGCGGACGGCAAGACTGTTAGAGATCGAGCCGGAATATATAGAAAAACACTACATGGATCTTGCAATGGAGCGAAAGATCATCTTAAAAGAAACAAACGGAATGGTCAAAGTGTTTGCGTCATCCTATTATCTGATGGAAGCAAATACAGCAGCAATGTTAGCAGAACTGGACATTCGTTATGATGTTCCGGTGCGGGAGATGGAAGATCGGATCCGGCGGATCGAAAACAGCAGCGGCATGGAACTGGATGAATTGCAAAAACAGGCAGTGCAGGAGGCAGTGCAAAATGGACTGTTTGTATTGACCGGTGGACCCGGAACCGGAAAGACCACTACGATCAATACAATCATCCGATACTTTGAACTGGAAGGAATGGATATCTATTTAGCGGCACCGACAGGCAGGGCAGCAAAACGGATGAGTGAGACCAGCGGATATGAAGCAAAGACGATCCACAGAATGTTAGAATTAAACGGCGGAGTAGAAGAAAGGGCAGGCTTTGAGCGAAATGAATCCAACCCGTTAGAGGCTGACGTAGTGATCGTGGATGAGATGTCCATGGTGGATATCAGTCTGATGCACTCTTTGTTAAAAGCGATCGTTCCGGGAACAAGACTGATCTTAGTCGGAGATGCCAATCAGCTTCCGAGTGTCGGACCTGGCAGCGTACTTCGTGACATCATAGAGAGCGGGAAATATCAGGTCGTGCGTCTGAATAAAATTTTCCGTCAGGCAAGCCAGAGTGACATTGTAGTAAACGCACATAAGATCAATGAAGGAAAAGAAGTCATACTGGATAATAAAAGCAGGGATTTCTTTTTCCTGAAACGCTATGATGCAGACGTTATCATCAGCGTAGTGATACAGCTGATCAAGCAAAAACTGCCCAAATATGTAGATGCAAAACCGTTCGATATCCAGGTACTGACACCGATGCGGAAAGGACTGCTGGGCGTGGAGCGTTTAAATCACATTTTGCAGCAGTACCTGAATCCGAAGGATACAAAAAAAGCAGAGCATGAAGTAGGAGACCGGATCTTCCGTGAAGGCGACAAAGTCATGCAGATAAAAAACAACTATCAGTTAGAGTGGGAAGTCAGAAGCAAATATGGACTTGCGATCGACAAAGGTTTAGGCGTTTTTAACGGAGATATGGGAATCGTGCGTCAGATCAATGATTTTGCCCAGACGGTGACGGTGGAATTTGAAGAAGGAAAAATGGTGGAATATGCATATAAGGGACTGGATGAACTGGAACTTGCCTATGCCATCACGATCCACAAATCGCAGGGAAGCGAATATCCGGCGGTTGTCATACCGCTTTTGAACGGCCCTAAAATGCTGATGAACCGGAATCTGCTCTATACTGCGGTGACCAGAGCGAGAAAGTGTGTGACCTTAGTGGGCGATGAGACGGTTTTTGAACAGATGGAGCACAATGTAACCGAGCAGGTGCGCTACAGCGGGCTGATTGACAGAATCTGGGAGCAGGGGGCATAGCAAGAGAGTCTTGATAAATCCGTGAAAAAATGGTATAATACACTCGTTTAGTGCTTTGACGCGTTGACGTGAAAAAAATACATTGGAGGAAACGAACATGAAAAAGGTGATTGCATTGTTACTTGCAATGTCCATGACCGTCGCAGCATTCACAGGCTGTACAGCAGGACAGAAAGCAAGTGAAGAAAAGAAAACAGAAACAGCAGATAAGACATCGGATAAAAAAGAGGATGGGGACAAAGTATACCACATCGGTATTATCCAGTTAGTTGAGCATCAGGCTTTAGACGCTGCAACGGAAGGTTTCCAGAAAGCGTTAAAAGAAAAACTTGGTGATAAGGTAGAGTTTGACGTACAGAATGCACAGGGAGAAGAGACCAACTGTGCAACCATTGCCACAAAATTTGTAAACAGCAACGTGGATCTGATCATGGCAAACGCAACACAGGCAGTAATTTCATCTGCAACAGCAACTTCAGATATCCCGATCGTCGGAACTTCCGTAACAGATTATGTGACAACAGGAACCGTAAAGAGCAATGATGCTCCTGGCGGAAACGTGACGGGAACATCCGACCTTGCACCGATTGACCAGCAGGTGGAACTGCTTCAGAAACTGCTTCCGGATGCAAAGAATGTAGGAATTCTTTATTGTTCCGCAGAGGCAAACTCTGTATATCAGGCAGAGCAGGCACAGAAGTACTTAGAAAAAGCAGGAATTAATGTCAAGACATATACAGCAGCGGATTCTAATGACATTCAGCAGGTTGTTACAAAAGCGGCAGATGAAAATGATGCAATATACATCCCGACAGATAACACGATCGCATCTAACATGGAAATTGTAAAGAACGTTACCGTTCCGGCAAAAGTTCCGGTAATTGCAGGCGAAGAAAACATGTGTTCTGCTGGCGGACTTGCAACGTTAAGTATCTCTTATGAGAGCATCGGATACAATGCAGGTTTAATGGCATATGACATTTTAGTAAACGGTAAAAATCCTGCAGATATGCCGATCCAGTATGCAGATGACGTAACATTAAAATACAATGCTGATATCGCTTCCGAGCTTGGTATCGAGATTCCGGACGATATGGTAGCAATTGAAAAAGAGGATAAATAATTTATGGTAGCATCATTGATGAGCGCCCTGCCGGGATCTGTAGCCCAGGGATTGATCTGGGGAATTCTGGCAATTGGTGTATATATCACTTATAAAGTTTTAGATTTTGCAGATTTAACCGTAGACGGCAGCCTGGCAACAGGCGGTGCCGTTGCGGTTATGTGTATGTTAAATGGAGCAAATACCTATGTGGCATTGATTCTTGCGTTTCTTGCAGGTATGTTAGCCGGACTTGTGACGGGACTGTTTCATACGGCACTGGGAATCCCACCGATCTTAGCGGGAATCCTGACACAGCTTGGACTCTACTCCATCAATATGAGGATTATGGGAAAGGCAAATCAGGCGATCAGCGTTATGCAGTATGATGTGCTTGTCAGCCTGCGTTATATCCCACATGCCTGTCTGCTCACCACAGGATTCTGTATCGTGATCATTGCATTGCTTTACTGGTTCTTCGGAACAGAGATCGGAGCAAGTGTGCGTGCGACCGGATGTAATCCGAACATGGCAAGAGCACAGGGAATCAATACAAATGCAACAAAAGTGTTAGGACTGGTAATCTCAAACGGATTAGTAGGTCTTGCGGGAGCATTATATGCACAGTACCAGGGTTCCGCTGATATCAACATGGGACGCGGAGCGATCGTAATCGGTCTTGCAGCCGTTATCATCGGAGAAGTTGTTTTTGGAAAAATCTTTCACAACTTTGCGCTTCATATGGTAGCCGTAGTGATCGGTGCGATTATCTATTTCGTAGTAATTGCGATCGTGCTTCAGTTGGGACTTGAGACAACCGACTTAAAACTGTTCTCATCTCTGATCGTAGCATTGTTCCTTGCACTTCCTTATTTGAAGAGTAAATATTTTACTCCGGCAGACAAGAAGGGAGGAAATGGCAATGCTTAAGATACAGGATGTACATAAAACCTTTAATCCGGGAACGATCAATGAGAAAAAAGCGTTGAACGGAGTGAATCTGGTTTTAAATGAAGGCGATTTTGTGACGGTCATCGGAGGAAACGGTGCAGGAAAATCCACTGTTTTGAACATGATCGCAGGTGTTTATCCGGTAGACAGCGGAAGCATCATGATCGATGATATCGATGTAACAAAACTTCCGGAGCACAAACGTGCAAAATATTTAGGCCGCGTATTCCAGGACCCGATGAATGGAACGGCAGCCGATATGAATATTGAGGAAAATCTTGCACTTGCGGCACGCCGTGGAAAACAACGTTTTCTTGGCTGGGGAATTACCGCAAAAGAGAGAGAGGAATATAAAGAACGTCTTGGCTCTTTAGGACTTGGCTTAGAAGATCGTATGACATCGAAAGTAGGACTTTTGTCCGGCGGACAGCGTCAGGCAGTCACACTTTTAATGGCATCCCTCAGAAAACCGAAGCTGTTACTTTTAGATGAGCATACAGCAGCCCTTGACCCGAAGACGGCAAAAAAAGTATTAGAACTGACAGAGGAGATTGTAGCAAAAGACAATCTGACCACTTTAATGATCACGCATAACATGAAAGACGCGATCCGACTGGGCAACCGTCTGATCATGATGCATGAAGGAAAAGTCATTTATGACATCAGCGGAGAGGAAAAGAAAAACCTCAAAGTAGCCGACTTGCTTGCAAAATTTGAAGAAGTAAGCGGAGATGAACTTGCAAATGACAGAATGATATTATCTTAATCTTAAATAAAATTCTGGATATCCTATATCCCCGGCGCTGTATTCTGTGCGACGGGGTTCTGGATACACCGGATTCCGGTGTATGTACCCAATGCAGACCAAAACTGAATTATGTAAAGGAACCTTCCTGTAAGAAATGCGGAAAGCCGATCGGTGATGAACGTGGCGAGTACTGCTATGACTGCAGGGAAGGCAGACATTCCTATGCCCAGGGGAAAAGTGTATGGGTCTATCAGGGGGAAATGAAACAGTCGATCTATCGTTTTAAGGACGGAGGACGCAGAGAGTATGCTGAGTTTTATGCAAAAGAAAGTGCAAGACTCTATGGAGACTGGATCAAAAGAAAGGATATCCAGGCGATCATACCGATACCAATCCACAGACACAAGCGCTATAAACGCGGTTACAATCAGGCGGAAATATATGCGAAAGAGTTAGGAAAACAGTGCGGGCTTCCGGTAGACAGTAAAACCTTAATCCGCGTTGTGGATACACTGCCGCAAAAGACTTTAAGTGACCGGGAAAGGAAAAACAACTTAAAAAAGGCTTTAAAAATAGGTGTAGATGGTGTACAATGGAAAAGAGTATTAGTGGTGGATGATATATACACAACCGGAAGTACGGTAGATGCGGCAGCAGCCGTTTTACGGGAAGCCGGTGTCGAAAAAATATATATTCTTTCAATTACCATTGGAAACGGATATCAGAAGGAGGAATTGGAATGGATGTAAGAAATTGCAGGGGCTGTGGAAGGTTGTTCAATTATCTGCAAGGGCCGCATCTTTGCCCGGCATGCATGCAAAAGTTAGAAGAGAAATTCTCACAGGTAAAAGATTATTTAGAGGATAATCCACATGCAACAATTCCGGAAATAGCCAAAGACAATGAAGTGTCAACAAGACAGATTGAACAGTGGGTCCGTGAGGAACGTCTTTACTTTTCCGATGATTCACCATATGGGATCGGCTGTGAACGATGTGGTAAGATAATCAAGACAGGAAGATTTTGCGATTCATGTCGTAATGATATGGCAAACACATTCCAGAATGCATACCAGAAAAAGGAAGCTCCGAAACCAAAGAGCAGCAGAGTGACCAGTGAAAGAGATAAGATGCGTTACCTCGACAGATAACATAGAGCAAGAGAGAACAGAAGAACTGCCAGAAGTTTTTGGCAGTTCTTTGCTTGTGCTAAAAAACTTTTCATTCATAAAGAGGTATGATATAATGGGCGTAAGCAATGAGCAGTGCCATCCAACAAAAATATAACAGACTTGTGCTTGCACAAAGTCAGTTGTATTTTTGTTGGATGATAGGGCGAATGCCCGTACAGCAAAAAAATCTTTGATTTTTGAGCGGCACTGCGATGTGTATGCATACACGGTAACGCATAATTGAATGAAATAATCACAGGAGGATTACAAATGCTTTGGGACACCCATTTACATACACGTTATTCCGGTGACAGCACTGCCGAACCGGAAGATATGGTTCAGGCTGCCCTTCAACATGGTTTGGATGGCATCTGCTTTACCGATCATATTGATTACGACTATCCAAAAGAACCGGAACTTTTTTTATTCGATATGGATGCTTATCAAAAAGAGTTGTCTGAGTTAAAGGAAAAATATCAAAACGTTCTGCCAATCTGCATTGGTGTGGAACTCGGTCTACAGCCACAGGCCGCGGAATATAACCGTCAGCTTTTACAGAACAGCATTTTAGACTTCGTCATTGGTTCTTCCCATGTTGTGCACGGGATCGATCCTTATTATCCTGAGTATTATGAAGGAAAAACGGAGTATGAGGCTTACTTAGAATATTTTGAATCCATTCTAGAAAATATTCAGGCTTATGACGATTTTGACGTTTACGGACACATCGACTATGTTGTCCGCTATGGTCCAAATAAAAATGCCGATTATTCTTATCGAAAATATTCTGACGTGATAGATGAGATCTTTAAGCAGTTAATTTCCCGTGGAAAAGGCATCGAGTTAAATACTGCCGGTTTAAAATACGGTCTTGGACATCCGCATCCAACGGAAGATGCCCTTGGCCGCTACCGTGAACTTGGCGGCGAGATCCTGACGATCGGTTCTGACGGACACAAACCGGAACACCTCGCCTTTGATTTTAAAAAAGTGCCCTCGTTTCTGCAGGATGCTGGTTTTCGCTATTATACGGTTTTCCGGGGACGGAAGGCGGAATTTGTGAAACTGTAAAAAGAGTTCTAAAAAATCCGTAGTGTGACAGGTACGATAAACCTCTATCACATTACGGATTTTTCTCTGTTTTTATATTTTATACTAACTTCATTCCATCCTGTTCTTCTACACAGTCTGTATTTATAGTTCTTTACGCACTCCTTCTAAGAATACCTCATCACATTCTGCTAACGCACAAATGTCTGCATCCCATTCGTCTTTTCCATAGTATAGCACAAATGTCACAACCGGATAAAGACGTATATCTTTTTGAAATCCACACAAATACTCTGCTGCTGTTAAATGCTGACCATCCTTTCCTTTTCTGCGAAGTCTTCTGCGGATACACTTAAGCTGCCTCTCGTATTCTCCAACATCGTAAGACATTGCCCGTACCGGAAATGTATAATCGATGTTGCTCTGATTTTCAATACCGATCACGGAAAAATTAATGCCAAAGGCAGTCTTACGGACTAAATCACGGATTTTAATGCCATATGTGTGTTTTCCGATATACCGGTGCTTTCTGTCTCCCGTGGTCTGTCCCCAGAAACCGGTCTGCGTATCCATCTCCTGCTTTTTTCTAAATTGAATTAAAAGCATAGATTTTTTGATTTGATATTAGATAGAATTGACAGGTATACACCTGATAAGATATCCAGAATCTGTATGCTTTGTGAGAATTTTATCATAAGTTCCCGCTGCTGTAAAGGATACTTTTGGCTTCTACGCTTAGTGCAATATGGATACTACATTCAGATGCTGTCAGCTAAAATTTGCGGAATCTGATATCATTTTACCCAAAAATATTTACACTCAAAAAAATGCCGTAACCCCTTGAGATTACGGCATTTTCAACGTTTTCTTAATTAATACTTTAGTTCTTCTTAGAACTTACCAGCCTTTGCAGCTTCCTCAACAGAAACAGCAACTGCTACGGTAGCACCTACCATTGGGTTATTACCCATTCCGATCAAGCCCATCATTTCTACATGAGCCGGTACGGAAGAAGAACCAGCGAACTGTGCATCAGAGTGCATACGTCCCATAGTATCTGTCATACCGTAGG
>OLQT01002026.1_pt1 | contig 11524 bp, 10 predicted proteins | sample 1672651 | NCBI WGS metagenome assembly OLQT01 (sample SAMEA3136709, study PRJEB25190) | human gut metagenome | biome: human gut; feature: human-associated habitat; material: faeces | place: Austria | collected 2013 | reverse complement strand
AGAGCGCCAGCACGCTCGCCGGGTCCTCCTTGACCTGCGCGAGCATCTTGTTCACGAGCGCGAGCACGATCACGGTTGACTTTTACGGAAAACCATCCTATTGTAACTACATATCCTTACGTTTTCGGAGGTTTTGCCATGGACGATTCCAAAACTGCCGCCCGCTGGGTCAGCGCGTGGAGCACCAGCCCCATCGACGCGAGCCTGTCCGAGTCCGGCGTGCTCGACCGGCTTGGCGTGGCCGTGACGGATGTATCCGCGCGCACGGCCGTGCAGCTCACGGCCGGGGGCACGCACGTGCGCCTGACGCTCTCGAACATCTTCGGCGTGCTGCCGCTGCACGTGGCGGCCTGTACCATCGCCATCGGCGCAGACGATGCACGCGGCATTGACCCCGCCACGCTGCGCACCGTGACCTTCGGCGGGCAGACGCACGTGCGCATCGGCGCGGGAGAAAGCTGCACGTCCGACGCGGCCGCGCTGCCGGTCGCCGCCGGGCAGACGCTGGCCGTGACGGTCTTTTACCGCGGCATCAACGCCATGCGCACGATTGGACTCATCGGCGGATGCAGCCATGCCGAGCTCGGCAACTGCACGCGCCGCACTCTGCTGCACATGGCCGTGCCGATGCAGCACACGGCGGATTCCGGCGCGTATGAGGTCATCCCCGCGCTCACGGAGATCGACGTGCTGGCCGCGGCCGGGACGCATGTGTGCGTCATCTTCGGCGACTCGACCGTGGCAAACGAGTTGCCGCGCCTGCTGGCCGCGCGCCTGCGCGCCGATGGCATTGAAAACGTAAGCGTGACGCAGGCCGCCATCAAGGGCGACCGGCTGGTGGCCGACGGCGTGGGCCGCGCGGCAAAGCTGCTCGGCGGCGCGGGCGTAAAGCGCTTTGCGCGCGATGTGCTCGCGCAGGCGGGAGCGGACATGGTGCTCGTCAAGCTCGGCGCGAACGATCTCATCCACCCGCACTGCCAGAGCAAGCAGGGGCTGCTGACCCCGGTGACGTTCGCGCAGATGACGGCGGGCTACCGCGCACTTGCCGACATGGCCCACGCACAGGGCATGCGCATCTGGTTTTGCGAGCTCACGCCGTGGAAGGGCTACACGCGTAACCTCTTCGGCCGCGGGGACGACATTCAGTGGTCGCCGGAATATGACGCGCTGCGGCTGGAGCTCAACGCCTGGTTTCAGGGCGCGGACTGCCCCGCCGACGGGTACATCCCGCTCGACGCTCTGGCCGACCCCAACGATCCGGACGCGCTCGTCCCGGCCTACACGACCGACGGCGTGCACCACACCCCGGCCGGGCAGCGGGCGCTCGCCGCGCTGATCCCGGAAGACATCTTTGTGACATGAGACAGGAGGCAGTACCCATGGCGATCATCCGCCCAGCAGCTGCGCACGACCTTGCGCGCATTGAAGAGATCTATGACGCGATCCACACGGCCGAGGAGGCCGGGAACGTCAGCATCGGCTGGGTGCGCGGCGTGTACCCGACGCGCGCGACCGCACAGGCCGCGCTGGACGCCGGCGAGCTGTTCGTGCTGGAGAGCGACGGCACTGTCTATGCCGCCGGGCGCATCAACCGCGAACAGGTGCCGGTGTATGCCGAGGTGCCGTGGGCGCACGACGCAGCGCCGGAGCAGGTACTCGTGCTGCACACGCTCGTCGTTGACCCGGCGGCCGCCGGGCACGGCTACGGCACGCAGTTCGTGCGTTTTTATGAACAATACGCCCGGGAGCACGGCTGCCCGGAGCTGCGCATCGACACGAACGCGAAAAACGCCAACGCCCGCCGGCTCTACGCCTACCTCGGCTACCGCGAGACCGGGATCGCACCGTGCACGTTCAACGGCATCGACGGCGTCGCGCTCGTGTGCCTGGAAAAGTGGCTGGGCAGCGAACCATAACGGCGAGACCGCATAAAGAAAACCGCAGGCCCCGGAGCGCGCTCCGGGGCCTGCGGTTTTTGGATCTTGGCGCTCACGGCGTGGGGCTGCCGCCGCACAGCCGTTCATAGCCGGTGCGGTAAGCCCCGCTGAGGATCTCCTCCCACCAGGGACGGTTGGCGAGATACCAGTCGATCGTCCGGCCAATGCCGTCGGCAAAGCGCGTCTCCGGCAGCCAGCCGAGCTCCGTGTGGATCTTCGTGGGGTCGATGGCATAGCGCAGGTCGTGCCCCTGCCGGTCGGCGACGTAGGTGATGAGGCGCTCGGGCTTGCCGAGCTTGCGGCAGATCAGGCGCACGATGTCGATGTTGCGCATCTCGTTGTGGCCGCCGATGTTGTACACCTCGCCGATACGGCCGTGGTTGACCACAAGGTCGATGGCCCGGCAGTGATCGCCGACATACAGCCAGTCACGCACGTTCAGCCCCCGGCCGTACACCGGCAGCGGCCGGTCCGCGAGGGCATTTACGATCATGAGCGGGATGAGCTTTTCCGGGAACTGATACGGCCCGTAGTTATTCGAGCAGCGCGAGATCGTGACCGGCAGGCCGTACGTGCGCCCGTACGCCCCAGCCAGCAGATCGGCCGCGGCCTTGGAGCTGCTGTAGGGTGAGCTGGTGTGCAGCGGCGTCTGCTCGGTGAACAGCAGATCCGGCCGGTCGAGCGGCAGGTCGCCATAGACCTCGTCGGTCGAGACCTGATGAAAGCGCACATTGCCGTATTTGCGGCAGGCGTCCATGAGCACGGACGTGCCGATGATGTTCGTCTGCAGAAACAGCGACGGGTCGGCGATCGAGCGATCCACATGGCTCTCGGCCGCGAAGTTCACGACCACGTCGGGATGTTCTTCTTCAAACAGGCCGTAGACCGCCTCCCGGTCGCAGATGTCCACCTTGGCAAAGCGGAAGTTCGGCTGCCCGAGCAGCGGCGCGAGCGTAGAGAGATTGCCGGCATAGGTGAGCTTGTCGATGCACACGAGTCGGTCGTCCGGGTAGTGCCCGCGCAGATAAAACAGGTAGTTTGCGCCGATGAAGCCGGCGCCGCCCGTGACAAATCTAGTCATGTATCTCCCTCTCAAACACAAGTTTGTCCTCCGCGACCGCGCGCAGGTGCGTGCCGTAGGGCGAGTGGTCATAGCGCGCAGCGGCGGCCAGCAGCTGCGCCTTCGTGAGCCAGCCCATGTGATAGGCCACCTCTTCCGGCGCGGAAATGATCACGTCCTGGCGGTTCTGCACCGTCTGGACAAAGACCGCCGCGTCCATGAGGCTCTCGACCGTACCGGTGTCGAGCCAGGCAAACCCGCGGCCGAGCAGCTGCACCTTCAGCCGGTCGGCATCAAGATAGAGCCGGTTGAGATCCGTGATCTCCAGCTCGCCGCGCGCGGACGGGCGCACCTGCCGTGCCATGTCCACGACGCGGTTGTCGTAAAAATACAGGCCCGTGACGCAGTAGTTCGAGCGCGGGTGCGCCGGCTTTTCCTCCACGGACAGCACGCGCTTGTCCTGGTCAAACTCCACAACGCCGAAGCGCTCCGGGTCTTTGACGTGGTAGCCGAAGATCGTGGCATAGCCCGCCTCGGCATTTGCGACCGCCTCGCACAGGTTGCTGCGAAAGCGGTTGCCGTAGAAAATATTGTCGCCGAGGATCATGGCGCACGTGTCGCCGCCGATGAAGTCTGCCCCGATCAGAAACGCCTGCGCGAGCCCGTCCGGGTGCGGCTGCACCGCGTAGGACAGGCGGATGCCGAACTGGCTCCCGTCGCCGAGCAGGCGCTCGAAACGCGGCGTGTCCTCCGGCGTGGAGATGACGAGAATGTCGCGGATGCCCGCGAGCATGAGCGTCGAGAGCGGGTAATAGATCATGGGCTTGTCGTACACGGGCAGCAGTTGCTTGGACGTGACCCGCGTGAGCGGGTACAGCCGCGTGCCGGAGCCACCGGCGAGGATGATGCCTTTCATCGTCTGTGCCTCCCTTTTCAGTCTCTGCGGTACAGGTCGCGGGTGTATACCTTCTCCGGCACGTCGTCGAGCGCGGACTCGGTGCGGTTGGCAACGATCACGGCCGCCATGCGCTTGAACTCCGCGAGCGACGCGATCACCGGCAGGCCGTCGAAGGCGGCCGCCTTGAGCGTCGGCTCATAGATGACGACGCTCGCGCCCGCGCGGCGCAGCCGCTCGATAACGCCGCGGATGCTCGACTCGCGGAAATTGTCGGAGTCCGCCTTCATCGTCAGGCGGTACACGCCGACGACGCCGCCCGCCGCCCTTTGCAGGATCTGACGGGCGATGTGATCCTTGCGCTCGTCATTGGCCGTGACGGCGGCGCTGATGATGCGGTTCGGAATGTCGCCGAAGTTCGCCACCAGCTGGCGCGTGTCCTTCGGCAGACAGTAGCCGCCGTAGCCGAACGACGGATTGTTGTAATGTGCGCCGATGCGCGGGTCAAGGCACACGCCGTCGATGACCTGGCGCGTGTCGAGTCCCTTGAGCTCGCAGTAGGTGTCGAGCTCGTTAAAATAGCTCACGCGCACGGCGAGGTACGTGTTGGCAAAGAGCTTGATGGCCTCGGCCTCCGTCGCGTTCGGGTAGAGCGTGGGGATGTCGCGCTCCGCCGCGCCCTGCTGCAGCAGGGACGCGAACCGGCGCGCGTCCGCCTCCGTCGCCGTGCCGCCGTGCGGGCGGCCGACCACGATGCGGCTCGGGGGCAGGTTATCATACAGCGCCCTGCCCTCGCGCAGAAACTCCGGCGAGAACAGCAGCCGCGCGCAGCCGAACCTGCCCACGATGCGCTCCGTATAGCCGACCGGCACCGTGGACTTGATGACCACGAGTGTGCCGGGGTTGACCCGGCCGACGAGCGTGAGCACCGCCTCGACGGTCGAGGTGTTGAAGAGGTTGCGCTCGGGGTCATAGTCCGTCGGCGTGGCAATGACGACCACGTCGGCCGTGCGGTAGGCCCGCTCGGCGTCCACGGTCGCCGTGAGCGTCAGCGGCTTCGTGCGCAGGAAGTCTGTGATCTCGGCGTCGACGATCGGCGAGACGCCGCGGTTGATCTGTTCGGCTTTGGCGGGGGTCGTGGTCACGGCGGTGACGGCGTTGTGCTGCGCGAGCAGCACCGCCTGCGCCAGACCGACATAGCCCACACCGGCTACGGTGATGTTCATAGGCATTCTCCGGTTTCTCAAATCATGCATGGGTCACAACGCGGCCGGGACAGCTGCCCCGGCCGCAGAAAAAAGCAGATGATCGCATCAGCGGTTTTCCTCCATCTCCACCGGCAGGCCGGTGAGGTAGCGCCGCAGCATGTCGAAGGCGTGGTTGGCCGCCGCGTGCTTGATGCGCACGCGCCCCCACTTGTCCTTGTGCAGCGTGCGGTGGAACGTGCCGTCCGGCGTGGCGAGGGCCACGAAGAGCGTGCCGACGGTGTGCACACCGTCGCCGTCCGGGCCGGCAAGGCCCGTGATGCTCAGGCCGAGGTCCGTGCCGAAAGCGGCGCGCACATGCTCGGCCATCGCGGCCGCGACCTCGGGGCTGACGGCGCCGCAGCGCGCGATGAGCGCGGGGTCGACATCCAGCAGGCGGGTCTTGGTCTCGTCGTTATAGGCGATGATGCCGCCGGCAAACACGGCCGACGCACCCGGCACATTCGTGAGCAGGTCGCCGAGCAGGCCGCCGGTGCAGCTGTCGGCCACGGCAATGGTCTTGTGCTGCGCGAGCAGGAGCTCAGCCGCGCACGTCTCGATATTCGGCGTGTCGACGCCGTAGGCAAAAGCGCCGAGCTCGCGCTGCACGCGCGCGAGGCACGGGGCGATCATGGTCTCGGCCTCGGCCTCCGTGGCGGCCTTGGCCGTGACGCGCACGAGGCACTCGCCCTCCTTGGCATAGGGCGCGAGCGTCGGATTTTGCATCTCGTTCATGAGGTCGCGCAGCTGGTACTCCATCGTGCCCTCGCCGATGCCGAAGATCTTGACGCTGTGCGAGACGATGATCCCATCCCCGCGCGCGGCGAGCAGCGGGCGCACGCGGTAGCGCAGCAGCGGCTCACACTCCAGCGGCGGGCCGGGCAGCATGATGACGAGGCAGCCGTCGGCCTCAAACGCGCAGGCCGGGGCTGTGCCCCAGTCGTTTTGCAGCACGGTGCAGCCGCGCGGCAGCATGACCTGCTGTAGGTGATTTTCCGTCATGTAGGTATGACGCTCGCGGTACAGGCCGCGCAGGCGCTCCTCCTCGGCCTTGTTGAGCTCGAGCGGGATGCCGAACGCGCCGGCCACGACCTCCTTGGTCAGGTCGTCGCACGTCGGGCCGAGACCGCCGGTCGTGATGATGAGGTCGGCGCGCGTGCGGGCAAGCCGCACCGCCTGCTCGAGCCGCGCGCGGTTATCGCCGACGACGGTCTGCCAGTAGACGTTGATGCCCAGCTCCGAGAGCAGGCGCGCGACCGCGGCCGCGTCGGTATTGATGGTGTCGCCGAGGAGCAGTTCGGTGCCGACGGCAATGAGTTCTGCATTCATAAATCGATCCGGATCCTTTCAATTCCGTCCACTGCCTCGCGCACGAGCGCGTCAACATCAAGCGCGGACTCCGCCTCCGCGACCTCCGCCACGGTCGGGCGGGTCTTGGGGTGGCGCGGGGTGAAGACCGTGCAGCAATCCTCATACGGGAGGATGGATGTGTCAAATGTGCCGATCTCGCGCGCAATCTTCACGATATCGCGCTTGTCCATGCCGATGAGCGGCTGGAGCACGGGCAAGTGCGTCACGTCCTGCGTGCAGGCCATGGCCTCCATGGTCTGGCTGGCGACCTGGCCGAGATTTTCACCGGTGACGATGGCCTTGCACTCGTTGTGCGCGGCGATGTCCTCGGCGATGCGCATCATGAACCGGCGCATGATGAGCGTGAAGTACTCCTCCGGGCAGGCGCGGCGGATCTCCTCCTGGATGTGCGTGAAGGGCACGATCTGCAGCGTCATGCGGCCGGTGTAGGCCGTGAGCTCTTTGGCCAGCGAGAGAACCTTCTCCTTGGCGAGCTCCGACGTGTACGGGAAGGAGAAAAAGTGCACGGGGACGAGGCGCACGCCGCGCTTTGCGATCATGTACGAGGACACGGGGCTGTCGATGCCGCCGGACAGCAGCGTCACGGCCGCGCCGTTGCAGCCGACGGGCATGCCGCCCGCCGCCTCGACGGCCTGCGCGTGGACATACGCCGCCTGCTCGCGCACCTCGAGGCGCACGGTCAGCTCCGGGTCGTGCACGTCGACGGCCGTATCGGGAAACGCCTCGGCGAGCTCGCCGCCGACATACTGCGACAGTTCGATGCTCGTCATGGGAAAGCGCTTGTCCGAGCGCTTGGTCTCCACCTTGAAGCTGTGCGCCGCCGTCATCGCGTCGTGCAGGTATGACTTGGCAAGCGCCGTGATGGCGTCCTTGTCCTTCTCGCAGGCGGCCGCGCGCGTGATCGTCGCAATGCCGAACACCTTGCGCACGGCGTCATACGCCGCGTCGAGGTCAGCCGCGTCGTCGGCGGCCTCGATGTACAGCGCCGACTGCAGATATGTCACGCGGAAGTGGCCGATGGGCTTGAGGCGGCGCTTGACGTTTGCGACCAGCCTCTCTTCAAAATAGTGCTTGTTGAGGCCCTTGAGAAAAATTTCTCCGGGCTTACAGAGCAGCAGATCCTTCATAAATCGTTCGTTCCTTTTCTTTCAGGATATCACAGGCAGCGCTCGACGAGCGTGATGAACATGCCGATCGACCACGCGCCGAGCCACACGATGGCCAGGCACACGAGCACGCCGAGGATGAGCCCGATGAGCGAGCAGACATAGCCGACGGTGCGCGGCGTGCCGTTGAAGCCGAGGCTCTTGGCGCGGGAGGCATAGATCAGGCCGATGATGCCCGTGACGATCGAGCCGAGCGCCGTGTAGCCGAAGATGAGCAGCGCGCACGAGACGATGCCGAGCACCATGGCAACGGTGGCCTCATGCTTGCCGGGCTGCGGGCCGGGCGGCTGATACCAGTTGGGGTTGTAGTTGTAGTTATTGTTGTACATGAGGAAGCTCCCTTCTGTCGGGCCGGGCTCACGGCTCGGCGACGGAAAAGTCATACGTGCGGTACTGGATGGCCTCGGCCAGGTGCGTAAGGCCGATGGTCTGCGCCCCATCGAGATCGGCGATCGTGCGCGCGACGCGCAGGATGCGGTCATAGCTGCGGGCGGTGAGGGCCATGCTGTCAAACGCTTGGTGCATGAGCTGCTCGCACTCGGGCGAGAGCGCGCAGAACTCCGCGAGCGCACGCGGGCCCATGTGGGCGTTCGTCGTGGTGGTGTCGTCCCCGTAGCGGGCGCGCTGCACGGCGCGGGCGGCGTTGACGCGCGCGCGGATGGCGCGCGACGGCTCCCCGGCTGACGGCTCGGTGAGCTCGTCGAACTCCAGCGCCGGAACCTCGACGATGATGTCGATGCGGTCGAGCAGCGGGCCGGACACGCGCGCATGGTAACGACGCACGTCGCGCGGCGAGCAGCGGCAGCGGCCAGAAGGATGCCCATACCAGCCGCACTTGCAGGGGTTCATGGCGCACACGAGCATGAAGCGGCTCGGATACGTCACGGAGCCGGTCGCGCGCGAGATGGTGATGCTTCCGTCCTCGAGCGGCTGGCGCATCGTCTCGAGCACGGCGGGCGAAAACTCCGGCAGCTCGTCGAGAAAGAGCACGCCGTTGTCCGCCAGGCTCATCTCGCCCGGCTGCAGCGCGCTGCCGCCGCCGGACATGGCGACGTTCGACACCGTGTGGTGCGGCGCGCGAAACGGCCGGGTACGCACGACGGGATCGTCCGGCGTCGTGAGGCCGAGGACGGAATAGACCTGCGTGGTCTCGATCATTTCGGCGCGGTTCATCGCGGGCAGAATGGTCGGCAGGCGCTTGGCGAGCATGGACTTGCCCGCGCCCGGCGGGCCGATGAGCAGGATGTTGTGCCCGCCGGCGGCGGCCACCTCGAGCGCGCGCTTGACGTTCTCCTGCGCCTTGACCTCGGCAAAATCGACCGGGAAGCGCGGCTCGGTCTCGAGCCGCGGCGCTGTCTTTGGCGCGATGCGCCTGTCCCCGTGCAGATGGTGCACGAGTTGGGCGATGTTCTCGACCGGGTAGACGGTCACGCGGTCGGCAAAAGCGGCCTCGGCCGCGTTGCCCGCCGGGACATAGAGCTCCTTGAGGCCGATCTGCTCGGCCGCGAGCGCCATCGTGAGCGCGCCGGTGACGGGGCGCACCTCCCCCGCGAGGCTGACTTCGCCGAGAAACGCCGCCGTGGCCGGCGGCTGGCGGATCTCCCCCGTGGCGCACAGGATGCCCAGCAGCACCGGCAGGTCATAGAGTGTGCCGGCCTTGCGCGTGTCCGCCGGGGCGAGGTTCACCGTCAGGCGGCTGACCGGGAACTTCATGCCGTTGGTCTTGATGGCGCTGCGCACGCGCTCGCGCGCCTCCTTGACGGCCGCATCCGGCAGGCCGACGATATCAAACCCCGGCAGGCCGTTGGACACGTGGCACTCCACGCTGACCGCGTAGCCGGTCACGCCCCGGCAGCCGAGGGACTGGATTTTGGACAGCAAGCCGCTCGCCTTCTTTCACGGACGAGCCCCGGCCGAACGCCGGGGCACCGTCGCATCGTTTTGGGTCACGCTTCGGTATCGGGCTCCGTGTCGCCGACGACGGCGATGTGCAGCTCCTCAAGCTGGTGCGGCTCGACGGTGCCGGGCGCGCCCATCATGACGTCCTGCGCGTTCTTGTTCATCGGGAACGGAATGATCTCGCGGATGCAGTCCTCGCCCGCGAGGAGCATGACCATGCGGTCCACGCCCGGGGCGATGCCGGCGTGCGGGGGCGCACCGTAGCAGAAGGCGTTGTACATGGCCGGGAACTTGGCCTTGACATCGTCCTCGCCGAGGCGCACGAGCTCGAACGCCTTGACCATGATCTCGGGGTCGTGATTGCGCACCGCGCCGGAGCTGAGCTCGACGCCGTTGCACACGAGGTCGTACTGGTAGGCGTAGATGTCGAGCGGATCGACCTCGCCGCGCTCGGCCTTTTCGAGGATCTCGAGGCCGCCGTTCGGCATCGAGAACGGGTTGTGGCAGAACTCCAGCTCGCCGGATTCCTCGCCGATCTCGTACATCGGGAAGTCGACGATCCAGCAAAATTCGTACCGCTCGGCGTCCATGTGGCCCGGCACGGCTGTGCCGAGCTTTGTGCGCAGCACGCCCGCCGTCTTCTGCGCGGCGGTCTTTTTGCCGGCCGTCACGCCGACGAAGCAGCCCGGCTTCAGGCCGAGGGCCGCGGTGATCTCCGCCGTCTTGTCCGTGAGGAATTTGGCGATGCCGCCGGCAAAGCTGCCCTGCTCGTCAACCTTGAACCAGTAGGGCTTGCTGCCGGCCTGTACCTCCACGTCGGCGCAGAGCTTGTCAATGGCCTTGCGCGCCATGGCGCAGTCGGGCACGACGACGGCCTTGACCGTGTTGCCCGCGGCAAAGGGCGCAAACTCGCTGCCGGCGACGAGCGCCGTCATGTCCTGCACGGTGAGGTCGATGCGCAGGTCGGGCTTATCAGAGCCGTAGGTCTCCATCGCGTCACGATAGGAGATGCGGCGGAAGGGCGCCTCGGACGCAATGTTGTACTTGCCGTACTTGGCGAAGATCGGCGGGAGCACGTCCTCGAGCACGGCAAAGACGTCGTCCTGCGTGGCGAAGGCCATCTCCATGTCGAGCTGGTAGAACTCGCCGGGGCTGCGGTCACCGCGGGCGTCCTCGTCGCGGAAGCACGGGGCGATCTGGAAATAGCGGTCGAAGCCCGCCGTCATGAGCAGCTGCTTGAACTGCTGCGGCGCCTGCGGCAGCGCGTAGAACTTGCCGGGGTGCTTGCGCGCGGGCACGAGATAGTCGCGCGCGCCCTCAGGACTGGAGGCCGTGAGGATGGGCGTCGTGATCTCGAGGAAGCCGTGCGCGGTCATGGCGGCGCGCAGCGCGGCCACCACCTGGCAACGGAGGATGATGTTTTTCTTCACGGCGGGGTTGCGCAGGTCGAGATAGCGGTACTTGAGGCGCACCGTCTCGTTTTCCTCGGCCTTGTCGTCGATGTAGATGGGCGGCGTTTCGCTCTTGTTGAGCAGTTCGCACTCGCGCACGAACACCTCCACCTTGCCCGTGGGCAGGTCGGGGTTGACGGCGTTTTCGGCGCGCATGCGCACTTCGCCTACGCAGGTGACCACGTATTCCGAGCGCAGCGCGCGGCCCAGTTCGAACACCTCGTGGGAACAGACGGCCTCGTCGAACACCAGCTGCACCAGCCCCTCGCGGTCGCGCAGCCAGACGAACACCACGCCGCCCAGGTCGCGGGCGCGCTGCACCCAGCCGGAGAGATGGACTTCCTTGTCGGCCAGATTTTCCGTCACCTGGCCGCAGTAGGTATCGCGTTTATAGGAAAGCATGGGTCATTCTCCCTTCATTTCCAGCAGTATTTCGATGATCTTGTCCCGGGCGACCTCGGCCTCGACGCTGTTTTCCATATCGCGCAGCTTGACCACGCC
>OLQT01002022.1_pt1 | contig 11540 bp, 10 predicted proteins | sample 1672651 | NCBI WGS metagenome assembly OLQT01 (sample SAMEA3136709, study PRJEB25190) | human gut metagenome | biome: human gut; feature: human-associated habitat; material: faeces | place: Austria | collected 2013 | reverse complement strand
TTAGCACAGTAGTGTTATCGAACGAGAACCAAACTTGCCGAGGTTGGGAAGCCCCACCTACAGGTGGGGGAGGATGTCACAATTGCCATTTTCTCTATTAACTCAAAAATTGAAATTACTTATAGTTTATCTCTCAAAAACATAAGTTCTGACTTTTCTTCAACAACCAAAGCACAGCTCTCAGTAAATAAAAGAAACTATATTTGTGGCCTCGGAGCAAGGTTTGAATACGAGCGTGTAGAAGCGAGTATTCAAACCGCCGCGACTAAAGTCACAAATATAGTTTCTTTTATTTACTGAGAGCGTCTCCTTTGCTGCGCAAAACAAATCCCTAAGCTTTTTTTATGAATTTATTTCCACATTTTGGGCAGGTAATCTCCACCTTTCCCTTTCCTTTTGGAACTCGGAGTTTCTGCTTGCAAACCGGGCATTTGAAGAAGCGAAATAACTTGGCCTCTGCCTGTTCCTCACGCTTTTCAATAATATTCTCACACAATGGACGAGCCAGCTTAAGGAAGCATTCATTTTCATGCGCTCTTCTTTCATGGTTGCGTGAAAATACCCGAAAAATGCAGCCTAACAGCGGAAGATAACTAATTAAATTAAAGTTATTTACTGCCTGCGACGGCCACATGCCTGTAACCAGATTCAGGATAACACTAATGAACAGCAAGAAGCTGGACATTCCATCAAAACCGTATATTTCATCAAAAAAACTTTCTAACCGTTTCATCCCCAACAATCTCCTTTTGTCTATTGAATCAGTGAAAAGAATCCGGCACTTAATGTCATCATAATAACTCCGGCAAGTAAAACTCCGCACATAGCTGCGAGTACGCTTGATTTAAAGTCCATCTTTAAGAAACTTGCTGCCAGTGTTCCTGTCCATGCTCCAGTTCCCGGAAGTGGAATTCCTACAAATAAAAGTAATGCAACAAAGAGTCCTCTTCCTGCAGTTGTCTGTAACTTTTCTCCGCCTTTTTCGCCTTTTGCTGTGCACCAGCGGCAGAACTTACCGATTATACTTGGCATATTGCTTCCGATTTCGAGTACCTTTCTTGCAAATAAATAGATAACTGGTACTGGAAGCATATTTCCTATGATTGCAATGACATAAGAAGGAATCAGTGGAAGTCCTACTGCCTGTGAATAAGGAATCGCTGCTCTTAGTTCTGCAATCGGAACCATTGAAATTAAAAATACTGTTAAATAATGTTTGATCATCTTATCTTCCTTTTTTATTTTTTTACTATTCCAAATCATACAATTACAGACAAACTATTTTTCCTTTTAACACAACGGTATTTTGAAAATTAGTAGTTCGGATAGTTATATCCAAAATTGCCTCACTTTTAAGATTTTGAATGATTTCACGAATAGCATCATCAGACTTTATGATTTATATATCTGACAGAGATTTGCAATGTTTCGCTCCAAATAATACTACACATTATTCGTCCCGTCAATTACAGTAATTTACGAATTATGTCGGTATTGGAGCTTTATTTTATACATACATTACAATTTATATTATTTTTTCAACAAAGAATGCTTCATCACCTGAATAAATTCTTTATTATTTTTTGTCCGTTTGAAGAAGTTAAGTATCTGCTCCATATTTTCTTCTGCGCGGTTTCCGGACATTTCTCTGTGAAGGGCGTATACAATTTCCTGTTCTTCTTTGGATAAGAGAAGGTCTTCTCGTCTTGTTCCAGAACGCTGGATATTGATTGCCGGGAAAATTCTCTTTTCTGCCAGTTTACGGTCTAATACAAGCTCCATGTTACCGGTTCCTTTAAATTCTTCGAATACAACGTCATCCATCTTGCTTCCAGTCTCAACAAGTGCAGTTGCAAGGATAGTAAGACTTCCGCCTTCGCGCATATTTCTTGCTGCTCCGAAGAATTTCTTTGGCATATAGAGCGCTGCCGGATCAAGACCACCGGAAAGTGTTCTTCCACTTGGAGGTACAAGAAGATTATATGCTCTTGCTAATCGTGTAATACTGTCTAATAAAATAACGACATCCCGTTTATGTTCTACAAGACGTTTTGCACGTTCTAATACCATTTCAGATACTCTTTTGTGATGCTCTGGAAGTTCATCAAATGTGGAATAAATGACTTCTGCATTTGGTCCCTCAATGGATTCTCTGATGTCTGTTACTTCTTCCGGGCGCTCATCAATAAGAAGAACGATAACTTTCATATTTGGTCTTGTCGCTGTGATGCTTCTCGCAATCTGCTTTAATAACGTAGTCTTTCCTGTCTTTGGCTGAGAAACGATCATTCCTCGCTGTCCCTTTCCGATTGGAGAAAGGAGATCAACCATACGCATGGAAAGCGGTGCATTTTCCGTTTCAAGACTTATTCTCTCATTCGGAAAAATTGGTGTTAAATCTTCAAAGTTCTTTCTTTTTGCTGCGTCAAATGGTTTATATCCATTGACAGACTGTACATATAATAAGGCACTATACTTTTCATTTTGTGTTTTAATACGGATATTTCCTACTAAAATATCACCGGTCTTTAAATTGAAACGGCGAATCTGTGATGGAGAAACATATACATCATTCTCTCCTGGCAAATAATTCTCACAACGAATAAATCCATAGCCATCCGGCATTACTTCTAAAATACCGTCTGCCATATTTCCACTGTCTAAACTGGATAATTCGCTTTTCTTATTTTCTTTTCCTGCATTTTCATCATTCGCACTATTTACACTATTTCCATTTTCTCTGTCATTATGGTGATGTACTTTTTCTTTTTTCTCTGATTCATGCGGTTTTTGCTGTGTTTTTCTTATATTATCTTCTGTTTTGCTATTCTCTTCTGTTTTGACTCTCTTTTCCGCTTTAGGTTCTCCTTCTGTTTTTATACCATTTTCTGATTTAGCGTTTTTCTCTGTTTTTATACCATTTTCTGATGTGGTATTTTTTTCTGATTTTATACTTTCTTCTGCCTTTGTCTGTATACTTTTATTTTCACTCGCTATAATCCGCTCTATTAACTGATTCTTTTTCAATGTACTTACCCCACGGATACCTTTTTCCTTCGCATATGCCTTCAATTGAAGGAGTGTCATTTCTTTAAAATTCATTCTTACCTCCTAAACATTTAAACATTTTCCTGTAAAGAACTTTATAATCAAATTTTGATATTCAAACGACCAAAGATTCCCACTTGATTTTCTTAATAACTTTTATATTCTTCTAAATATTTTATATTTTTTGTCGCAAAAAAGCTACTTGTTCCTATGCCGTTCTCTTTGTAAGGCCAATTTATCTTTATTATCACTAAATTCAGCATTTTCTCTACTCTGATAAAGCATGAAAGTCCTCTTTCTATGCATATATACAACTATCATTTTAAATCAATTGGGAAATCAAAAGATTGTAACTAAAAATATGATGTAAACTCGAAAAAAAATCTCTTCTTCGCATCAAATTATTAAGACGAATCAGAATTGTCTTTTCTATAATAGCACAAACTGGGAAGAAAACAACCTGTTTTTGAGAAATATTTGATTGCAGAATGCGAAAACCGATGCTAGAATATATTTTGGGAAAGGACGGAATTAATTATGACAAATAAAGAAAAAGCTTTAGAAATGCACAAACAATGGAACGGTAAACTTTCTGTAGAAGCCAAATGTCAGGTAGCTTCCGCAGAAGATCTCGCGATTGCTTATACACCTGGTGTTGCAGAACCTTGTCGTGCTATCGCAAAAAGCCCAAAAGAAGCCTACACATACACAATCAAGTCAAATACCGTTGCCGTTGTATCAGACGGAAGCGCTGTACTTGGTCTTGGTAATATCGGTGCCCTTGCTGCCATGCCTGTTATGGAAGGAAAGGCTGCCCTTTTTAAAGAATTCGGCGGTGTGAATGCATTTCCTATCTGTTTAGACACACAGGATACAGAAGAAATCATTGAAACTGTTGTAAGAATCGCCCCTGCTTTTGGCGGTATTAACTTAGAAGATATTGCAGCTCCACGCTGTTTTGAAATAGAAGAACGTCTTGACAAGATGCTTGACATTCCTGTTTTCCATGATGATCAGCATGGTACAGCCATCGTTGTTCTTGCAGGAATTATCAACGCTCTTAAAGTTGTCGGCAAACAAAAAGAAGATTGTAAAGTAGTTGTTAACGGTGCCGGTTCTGCCGGAATCGCTATCGCAAAGATGCTTTTATCTTACGGATTTAAAGATCTTACGCTCTGTGACCGTCAGGGAATCTTATGCTCCGGCGACCCATCCTTAAACTGGATGCAGGAGAAAATGACACAGATTACCAATCTTTCTCATAAGACTGGGACTCTTGCAGATGCGATGAAAGGTGCCGATATTTTTGTTGGTGTATCCGCTCCTGGCATCATAAGCCAGGATATGGTCCGTTCTATGGCAAAGGATTCTATTTTATTTACTATGGCAAATCCAGACCCTGAAATCCTTCCTCACCTTGCAAAAGAAGCAGGGGCAAAGGTTGTTGGAACTGGTCGTTCTGACTTCCCAAATCAGGTAAATAACGTGCTTGTATTCCCTGGAATTTTCAAAGGTGCTTTAGAAGGCCACTCTACACATATCACTTCCGAGATGAAACTTGCCGCTGCTCATGCAATTGCTGGTCTTGTTCCTGCAGAAGAATTAAGTGATACAAACATTCTTCCACACGCATTTGACCCACAGATTGCTGACGTAGTCAGTGCCGCTGTCAAAGAATATATTGATTAATTTTTATGGAACGCTATTATAGTTACAGTCGCTTTATTAAAGAATATTTTGGAGAAAAACTCTATAAGATCTGCATAGATGGCGGTTTTACCTGTCCAAACCGTGATGGGACACTCGCAACTGGCGGATGTATCTTTTGCAGCGAAGGGGGAAGCGGAGAATTTACAGAGAACGCTTCCCTCTCTGTTTCCGAACAGATTCATCTTGGTAAGTCACAGACTTCCAGAAAATATCAGGGCGAACATTACATTGCTTACTTTCAGGCATTTACCAATACTTATGCCCCTGTAGACAGGCTTCGCGCCCTCTACGAGGAGGCGATCACTGCCCCAGAAATCGTTGCTTTATCCATTGGCACAAGACCCGACTGTATTACTCCGGAAATTTTAGATTTATTAGAAGAATTAAATAAAAGAAAACCTGTCTTTATCGAAATGGGATTACAGACCTCTCACGACAGTACGGCATCCTTTTTAAACCGGGCATATCCGACTGAAACATTTACGAAAACCTGTCATGCCCTCGCAGAGGCAGGTATCCGCGTGACCGCACACATTATTCTCGGTCTTCCCGGTGAAACTTTAGACATGGAACTCGACACAATCCGTTACCTAAATACACTCCCAGTAAGCGGCATCAAAATTTCCATGCTTTATGTACTGAAAAACACCGTACTTGCCAGTTACTACGAACAGCACCCATTTCATATTCTTACCATGGAAGAATATATCAACCATCTCATCATCTGTCTTAGCCAGCTTCGCAAAGACATTGTCATTGAGCGAATGACTGGAGATGGCCCGAAAGACCTTTTAATTGTTCCAAAATGGATCGGACACAAACGACTCGTCTTAAACACCATCCATAAAGAAATGAAGCAACGAAACTTTACGCAGGGAGGAAGCTTATGTCAGAAGAATCTTTAACATTATATAAATTAATGATACTGTTTATGCTGGATAATCTGGATTTTCCACTGACAAATTCCCAGCTAAGCGAATTTTTTGTAAACCACGGATATACATCCTATTTCCACTTACAGCAGGCAATCAATGAACTGGTGGAATCAGAATTTGTCCGTGCCGAAACAATCCGCAACACTACCAACTACCACCTTATTTCCTCAGGAAAAGAAGCACTCTCCATGTTCCACACTCAGATTTCCGAGCCAATTAAGAACGATATTCTCGACTACTTTGCCGAGAAAAAATACCAGCTTCGAAAAGAAGTCGATATTACCGCAGACTACTATCCACTCAAAAAGAAACGTGGTGAATATATGGTAAAAACCCAGATTAAGGAAAAAGGCTCTCTTCTTTTAGAACTGAACATCAACGTCGTGTCAAAAGAACAGGCGATTGCAATCTGCGACAGCTGGGAGAAGAAAAGTGATGCAGTATATGGGAAATTGATGGAAATGTTGTTGTTGGATGAATGAGTTTTTGCGTTTTAACAGATGAAAAATAGAATCCAGGAAGCTAAATAAAGCATATTTGTGGCCTCGGAGCAAGGTTTGGATGCAAGCGTATAAGCGAACATTCAAACCGCCGCGACTAAAGTCACAAATATGCTTTATTTAGCTTCAGGAGTTCGTCTACTCCGCAGACGCACAAATCAGGATTAATCTACTAATTTATCTAATTCTTTGACGTACTCTGTTTCAGTAGCCACCTTATGATTAGCCTTTGTAGCATAAATCTTTACAGCTCCCTGAGACTTTTTAATTGGCTGCATTGTTCCAGCTCCGGCTACACAGCCGCCTGGACATGCCATACCTTCTAATAAGTAACCGTTATATTTGCCCTTAGATGCTAACATCATAAGCTTGCGGCATTCTTCTAAGCCTTCTGCATTGGCTATTTTAATCTCTTTATCTGGATATTCTTTCTTGATTACATCTACTACAGCCTGTGCTACTCCGCCAGATACGGCAAAGTTTCTTCCGTCTGTAGATACATCATTGACACCATCTGCATCTTCATGCATATTTTCAAGATCTAAGTCTTTTGCTGCGAAGATTCCGCTCATTTCCTCGAAAGTAAGTACAAAGTCTACTTCGCTTCGAACAGTTCTTCTCATCGCTTCAAGCTTCTTCGCTGCACAAGGTCCGATAAATACGACTTTGGCATCTGGTGTATGATTTTTAATCAATCTTGCTGTTAATGTCATTGGTGTTAATGCCATGGATACACAGTTTGCATACTCTGGGAAGAGCTTCTTCGCCATTACTGACCATGCAGGACAACAGGATGTTGCCATGAATGGAAGTTCTTCTGGTACTTCTTTTAAGAAATCTTCTGCTTCCTGTTTTGCACATAAGTCTGCTCCGATTGCTACTTCAAGTACATCGGCAAATCCTAGTTCTTTCATGGCCGCACGAAGTTTTTCTGGTGTTACCTTTGGTCCGAACTGTCCTACGAATGCAGGTGCTACTGCTGCGTATACCTTTTCACCGGACTGGATTGCCTTGATTACCTGATAAATCTGAGACTTATCTGAAATTGCACCGAATGGACAGTTTACAAGACACATTCCACAGGATACACATTTATCATAATCAATTGTTGCTTTTCCGTTCTCGTCAGATGTGATGGCTTTCATACCACAGGCTTTTGCACAAGGACGTTCCTGAACAATAATCGCATTATAGGAACATACTGTTGCACATCGTCCACATTTGATACAGGCATCCTGATCAATAATGGACTTACCAGTTACACGGTCAAGAGAGATTGCCTTCTTTGGACATACTTCCATACAAGGATGTGCCAGACATCCCTGACATCCATCTGTTACATGTACTTTCTTTTCATCACATGCATTACATGCGAACTTGATTACATTAATGAGTGGTGGAGTGTAGTAACCTTCTGGCTTATCTGCTTCCATAATTCCATCAGATACTGGTGCTGGTTCTGCTGCTCCTCTATATGGCAGGCCCATTGCCATTCGAAGCCGCTCTCCTACGATTGCCCTTTCAAGGAAAACATCATTTCTGAAGTTACCAGTCTCTCCTGGAATGATTTTGTAAGGCAGTGCCTCAATCTTTTTATCAACAGGTCCCTCTTCGTAAGCCATCTTGGCTACTTCAGTAAATACAGCATGTCTGATTTCCTGAATTCTTGTTTCTACTCCTCTCATAGATACCTCCCTATTTGGTTAAAGTTGTAATTGCCCTTAATGTGTTAATTATATCACAAGGAAATGCATATGAGAATATATGTATCCAATTTTGTACAACTTTTTTGTTATGTTCTTCATTTTATCCAAAAATCTCCCCTCTTTCAACCACAAAAAAAGAAAGATATCGTTCCAGTTTTAACACAAACTGCAAAAATATCTCTCTTTTCAAAATATTTGTTATTCTTTTATCTATTCTGCAAAATCTACCACAACTTAAAAGCAGAAATAGTTTTTAGCTTTATTCCATCTCGCTAAGAAATTTTTCTACTGTTACAAGCTTTGTACATGTTACAAATAAATCTGTTGCAACCTTTAATTCTTCTATTGATGGTAATGTTGGTGCGATTCGAATATTAGAATCTTCCGGGTCATTTCCATAAGGATAAGCTGCACCTGCTCCAGTAAGTACAAGACCTGCCTCTTTACATTTAGCTACGATTGCTTTCGCACATCCCTTTTCTGCGTTAAAGGAAATGAAATATCCTCCAACTGGTTTACTCCAGGATGCGATTCCTAACTCGCCAAGTTCTTTTTCTAATGTCTCTAATACTGCCTCAAACTTTGGACGGATGATTGCTGCATGTTTTTTCATGTAGTCTTTCATTCCATTAATGTCTTTAAAATATCTCACATGACGAAGCTGATTGATCTTATCTGGTCCGATTGTCTGCCATTTGAGTTTAGACTTGATATCTGCGATGTTTGCTTCAGATGAAGCCATTGCTGCCACACCTGCACCTGGGAAGGTAATCTTTGAAGTGGAGCAGAATTCATAGACGATATCTGGATTACCAGCCTTCTCGCACTCTTCTAAAATATTTAAAATATGTGGCTGTTCACTTTCTGGTCTGTCATAAAGATAATGGATACCATATGCATTATCCCAGAAAATACGGAAATCCTTTGCTGCTGGTTTTAAGTTTGCAAATCTCTTTACTGTCTCATCTGAGTAAACAACTCCACCTGGATTAGAGAACATTGGTACACACCAGATTCCCTTTACAGCAGGGTCATTATTCACATAATCTTCTACGACATCCATATCGGGACCATCTTCTGTCATTGGCACGTTAATCATCTCAATACCAAACTGCTCTGTCACACCAAAATGTCTGTCATAGCCTGGCACTGGACATAAGAACTTTACTTTGTCAAGTTTAGACCACGGAGTATTTCCCATGATTCCGAAAATTTCTGCTCTTGCTACACAGTCATACATAATGTTAAGGCTAGAGTTTCCAAGTACAATCATCTGGGAAGGCTTTGCACCTACCATACCTGCCATGAGTTCTTTTGCTTCTGGAATCCCATCTAACACACCATAATTTCTTACATCTGTGCCATTCTCACTTGCAAGAACAGACTCTGCATTTAAAACATCCATCATAGGCATAGATAAATCAAGCTGTTCTTTTCCTGGTTTACCTCTTGAAATATCCAGATTCAGGCTCTTTTCTTTCTCCGCATCGTATTCTGCCTGTAATTCTGCCTGTAATGCCAGTAATTCTTCTTTGCTTAATTCTCTGTATGGTTTCACTTCGTTACCTCCCAAAATTCCTCTAACGTAATTTCTAATCTAATTCTAAAACAAAAGAAAATTAACTTTTCCTTCGTTTTTCTTTACTTATTTCATATACCAGTGGTAATTGTATTCCATTTTTGAATAAAAAGCAAGCCACTTTTTCATTTTTTCCAAAAAAATCAAGAAAAATGTTTTTTAACTCTATTTTTTATGAAATATTCACATCTCAATCCTGCTATTCTATTGTTTTTCTCTGGAAATTTCCTACATTTTCCTGATTCGCAGAATTTTTTTACCAGAAAAGAAACATTCTCTTGATAATGCATACTATAAACTGTAATCAAAAAACGGGGGTATTTCCCATGAGTGATTTAGCTGCTACAAACTGCCAGAATTCCTGTTCTTCCGGTTGCGGATGTGGAAATGACTTTGGTTTTAATAACTGCTTTTGGCTGATCTTAATTCTTTTATGCTGCAATAATGGCAATGACTGCGGATGTGGCAATGATAATCTGATCTGGCTCATCCTTATTCTCTGCTGCTGTGGCAACGGCTGCGGTATCGGCACAAACGGAAATGGCTGTGGATGCGGCTGCTAGTTAGCCCTGTATTTTCTAATCGTAAAAAAAGGACTGTCACATACGGCAGTCCTTTTTTGGCTGATAAAATCCCATTAAAATTTGTCATATAATCTGTAAAACACAAATTTAACAGACATCTTATTCGTATTTTTACTTGTATTACTATTTTATCTATTTCTCCTTTGCATTTTTTGCTTTTTAGTGTTTTCTGTTTCCACTTTTTCGCCCGTTTCTCCCTGACACTTTCTTTTTTTCTTAAGACATTCCGGGTCTATCTCATAAATCGTATTGTCTTCCACAATGAGATTTTCATTCATAATCCTTTTTCTCCTCTCATAAGATGGAATAATTACAGATACTTCTACCTGTATATTACAATATATGAAAACTTCACAGGTAGCTTTCCTGTTTTAAGGAGGTTTCTATGCCAAATCGAAATGATTCTTCATCCCCTCTCTCCCGTCTCATAAATGATGACAATCTTACCATTTTAGAAAATGTCATTCCCTATTGTAATACAAATCTTGGAAAACTTCTGGCTCTCTGTTTAAAGTTTTCTGAAATGCAAAAGATTATAGAAGGCTTTGATGACAGTGAACGCCTGAACGCCTGTGGCTTCGAAAATAATTCTACGGATATAGAATCTATCCTTCGCTCCGTTCGAAGTTCTGTCTCTGAAGAAAAAGCCCGCCAGATTGATAATATTCTACAAATCCTGAATTTTTCCAGATTCTACGAAAAATATAACCAGATACTTTCTGAACATCCCGAACTCGTCCGTCCACCTGCACCAGCGGCTGCTGAAACTCAAAATGCTCCTGAAGCAAATCCATTTTCTGATCCCTCATTATTTTTTCTCTTAAATTCTCTTATGAATAATTCGGATGGAAATCAAAATGAGAAATTGAAACAGGTCATGGCGCTGGCACAAAATAGCGACAATAAGGATATGGAGAAAATTCTGTCTACATTGTTAAATTCTGGTTTGTGAGGCTGTGGAGCAGACGAACTCCTGAAGCTAAATAAAGCATATTTGTGACTTTAGTCGCGGCGGTTTGAATGTTCGCTTAAAGCGCTCACATCCAAACCTTGCTCCGAGGCCACAAATATGCTTTATTTAGCTTCAGGAGTTCTGCTTGTTGGCAGCTCAGAAAATCAGTTGGAGGGATTTGGGGAAGAGTACTTACTGAGAGCTGTGCTTTGGTAGAGAGAAAAATAGAATTTATTGTTGGAGAATTTTAGGATTCGCCAGCGGGGTTTCTTTGGCGTTTGGATGAAAGTCAGAATTTTGTGGGAAGGAATTTGAAAAAGATGACAAGAGAGATAGAACATCTGGGAAATTTAGAAAATTAAGCAAAAATCCTCGGTAATTCAATTGCCGGTTACTTCACTCGCATAGGATTGCAGTTTAAACTACTGCCAATGCACAGCCTTCGAAGAAAGCTTATTCCCTATATTTGTGGCCTGGGAGCAAATGTTGGATACGAGCGAGTAGAGCGAGTATTCAACACGCCGCG
>OLQT01002019.1_pt1 | contig 11550 bp, 7 predicted proteins | sample 1672651 | NCBI WGS metagenome assembly OLQT01 (sample SAMEA3136709, study PRJEB25190) | human gut metagenome | biome: human gut; feature: human-associated habitat; material: faeces | place: Austria | collected 2013 | reverse complement strand
GCTGACAGCGGAATGGGAACAACAGCTGAAGCAGATCGAAAGAAGCGAATTAGAACCAGCGCTATTTTTGCAGGAGATTACGGAAATGGTGCGGGGTCTGGTTCAAAACAGCCATTCCGTCCCCAAAAACAGCGTTCTGTTCGCAGAAGAATCTCAAATGATTGGCGTATGCCCACGATGCGGCAGCGCGGTTGTGGAAAGGCCCAAAGGCTTTCTATGCAGCAGCCGGGACTGCCGCTTTGCGCTTTGGCGGGAGAATCCCTTCTTTGCCGCCAAGAAAAAGGAACTGACCGCTGCCATAGCATCAGCGCTTCTGAAAGAGGGACGCGCTTTCGTGAAAGGGCTGTATTCCCCCAAAAGCGGTAAAACCTATGACGCAACCATTGTGCTGGAGGATTCAGGCGGTCCATATGTCAACTTCAAACTGGAATTCCCGCAGAAACGATAGAAATGTGTATGCTCCATCAGAAACAAAATAATGCCTATTAGAATCAGACAGGAGTGATCAACCGTGACCCATTCCCCTTTTACCCTGGCGGAAACCAACCTCATGGTGATTTATAACCCCGGCACTCGGCTGGGCCTGATCGAAGAACTGAAAGCCATGATGAAGTACCTGTCCCCGGAGGAAACGGAACTGCACGACCTGACGCTGTCCACTCTCCGCAAACTGGAACGCATGACCGACACGGCCTTTGCGGCGCTGGATCTGGAAATCGACGGACTCTGAGGAGGGAAAAACGATGCCCGCAGCCAATGCTTACGTTCAGCTCGCAGAAGATACCGCCCGGCGGATTACTCACAGTCACACGGAATGGACGGGCTTCCTGAAAACCGCCGCCCGGCTGTACAAATATCCCTATCATGAACAGCTCATGATCTATGCTCAGCGCCCGGAGGCGACCGCCTGCGCGGATTACCGGGTCTGGAATGACCGGATGCGCCGCTATATCCGCCGGGGCTCCAAAGGAATCGCTCTGCTGGATGTTTCCGGGGACGAACCCAAACTCCGCTATGTGTTCGACATTGCGGACACGGGCACGCGGGCGGCATCCCGCCCGTTCTCTCAATGGCAGCTTACGGAACAGAACGAAGAAGCCGCCCGCCGTGCGCTGGAGGACGGATACGACGTCACCGGGAGTTTGGAAAAACAGATTCATGCCGCTGTTCAGCAGCTGGTGATGAATCAGTGGCTGGATCACCGCGGGGAAATTCTCGGCATCGTTGACGGGAGCTATCTGGAAGGGTACGATGAATTTAACGTCGGGGCTTCCTTCCGGAAGGCCGCCGCCATCAGCGCCGAATACGCCCTGCTGTCCCGCTGCGGGCGCAATCCCGACGAACGCTTTGTCCATGAGGATTTTCTGCCCATTTTCGACTGGAATACCCCGGAAGCTGTGACCATTCTGGGAACGGCGGTCAGCGAAATGAGCGAGGAAGTTCTGCGCACCATTGAAATAGCAGTCCGAAACCATGAAAGGAGCCAGGAATATGAGCCAGATTACCTATCAGCCAAACGGGGATTACCTGCTTCCCAACCTGACCGTGGAGAAAACGGAGAAGCCGCTGGGCCGGTACGGCCGGATGCGGAAAGCCTATCTGAAGAATCACCAGCCCATGCTGTTCCAATCCCTGCTTCTGACAGGGAAGCTGTATCCGCACCTGCTGGAGATCGAGAAAACAGCCAATCGCCGGATGGAACAGCTCCTGCCGCAGATGATGAAACGGTTGGGCGTGACGGAACAGCTCAAGGCCGGCGATATGATGAAGTGGGTCGGGCTGATGAACAACTGCAAGGCCCAGGCAGAGGAAATGATTCTGAACGAGCTGATCTACAGCTAAACCAAACGGTCCAGTTAAGCTTCTTCCCAACGGAAGAAGCTCAAATCGCGCAAATCGACCACGCGGAGAGCATCCAGCCCTCCGCGTTTTCTTTTGCTGCTTCTGTTGCCGATTCGGTCCAGGAAAACCGTTTCTTTATAGAGGAACCCCAAACCCAGGCGGCAGTTCTGCCGGATTCGCCGCAGTATCATTTGCAGGACACCGTTTATCTGGATCAAACGGCTTTTCTCATTACGGAAATTACCGACCGTCATGTGCAACTGCAAGACCCTTCTCTTCGCTATCCCATTTTTCGGGTAGAAAACCGGGAAACCTTCGAAGCGCTTTTGCGGCTGGACTCCCGCAATCGGGTATCTGTTGAACCAAACCAGTCTATTTCCAATGAAGCCGCAGAAGATGCTGTGAGCAGCCCCCAACGGGAAAACCTTCCCATGGAAAACTTCCGCATCACGGACGACCATTTGGGGGAAGGCGGGGCCAAAACCAGATATGGCTGGAATCTGGCCGCCATCCGCACCTTGCGGCAGCTGGAGGCGGAAAACCGGCCCGCCACGCCGGACGAACGGGAGATTCTTTCCCGATATGTGGGTTGGGGCGGCCTTCCGCAGGCGTTTGACCCGCAGAATTCAGATTGGAACAAAGAATATGAGGAACTGAAAGGGCTGCTCAGCGAGTCTGAATATGCTTCTGCCCGGGCCTCTACCCTGAACGCCCATTACACCAGCCCGACCGTCATTCGAGCCATGTATGAGGCGATTGGCCGCATGGGCTTTACCTCCGGCAACATTCTGGAACCGGCCTGCGGGGTGGGCAATTTTTTCGGCCTGCTGCCGGACGCCATGGCCGGAAGCCGCCTGTACGGCGTAGAGCTGGACAGCCTGACCGGTCGAATTGCCAGACAACTGTATCCCCAAGCCAATATCACCGTAGCGGGCTTTGAAACCACAAATCGCCGGGATTTCTACGATCTGGCCATTGGCAACGTTCCCTTCGGAAATTATCATGTATCGGACAAGCCGTATGACAAGCTGCATTTCCCGATTCACGATTATTTCTTCGCCAAGGCGCTGGATCAGGTGCGCCCGGGCGGCGTAGTGGCTTTCATCACGTCCAAAGGTACCATGGATAAGCAGAATCCCGACGTGCGGCGCTATATTGCCCGGCGCGCCGAGCTGCTGGGCGCAGTCCGTCTGCCCAACAACGCCTTCAAGGCCAATGCGGGCACGGAAGTCACTTCGGATATTCTGTTCCTGCAAAAGCGGGAACGGCCCATTGACGTCGAGCCGGATTGGGTACATCTAAGCGTCACGGAGGATGATATTCCCCTCAACGCCTACTTTGCGGAGCATCCGGAAATGGTGCTGGGCCGGATGGCCTGGGATGACAGCATGTACGGCAGTCGGCAGGAAACGGCCTGTATTCCCTTGGATGGGACTGATTTGGCGGAACAACTGGCAGCAGCCATGCAGAATATCACTGGTCAGATCACGAAAGTGGAATTTTCCGATTTAGCCGAGGACGCGACGATAGATACGTCTCTTCCCGCCGATCCCGATGTAAAGAATTTTTCCTATGCCGTTATAAACGGAGACGTGTACTATCGTGAGAACAGCCGCATGCTGCATCAGGAACTGAGCGCTGCCGCCAAAGAGCGCGTCAGGGGGCTGGTGGGCCTGCGGGACTGCGTTCGCAGCCTGATCGACCAGCAGATGGAGAATGCGCCGGATGAAATTATTCGGCGTTCGCAAGCGGAATTAACTGCCCGCTACGACGCATTTACCGCCCAATATGGCCTGATCAACAGCCGCAGCAACGCCAACGCCTTTGCTGCCGACAGTTCCTATTATCTGCTCTGCTCGTTGGAGATTTTGGATGAAAATCACCAATTGAGCCGCAAGGCGGATTTTTTCAGCAAGCGAACCATTCGTCCCGCGCAGGCGGTGGAGCATGTGGACACTGCCGCCGAAGCGCTGGCTGTGTCTATTGCCGAACAGGTCAAAGTGGATATGCCCTACATGGCCCGGCTTTCCGGGCAAACGGAGGAAGAACTTGCCGCTGAGTTGCAGGGCGTTCTCTTTCCCCTGCCGGATTCAGCGGACGGCGAAGGGCATTTTCGCTATGCGACAGCGGATGAATATCTATCCGGTAACATTCGGGAAAAACTTTCTGCGGCCGAAGCCGCCGCACAGGCGGATACACGTTTTGCCGTCAATGCGGAAGCACTGCGGCAGGCCATGCCCAAACCATTGGAAGCATCCGAGATCGACGTGCGGCTGGGCGCGACCTGGATCGACAAATCCTATATTCAGGCTTTCCTGCAGGAGACGTTTCAGCCGCCTTTCTATGCCCGGAACATCGTCAAAGTGAATTACGCGCCCGCTACCGCCGAGTGGTTTATCGACGGCAAAAGCGGCATTCCCTATAACGACGTGGCCGCTCATACCACCTACGGCACCGCCCGTGCCAGCGCCTACCGCATTCTGGAGGATACGCTGAATCTCCGGGACGTGCGCGTGTATGACACGGTGCAGGACGCGGATGGAAGAGAGAAACGGGTGCTGAACAAGAACGAAACCACGCTGGCCCAGCAGAAGCAGCAGGCCATTAAGGAAGCTTTCCGGGACTGGATCTGGCGGGACGCGGACCGGCGGCGCGAACTGACGGAACGGTATAACGTGCTGTTCAACTCCACCCGTCCCCGGACGTATAGCGGCGAGCATATCACCTTCACCGGCATGAATCCGGAGATCCGCCTGCGGCCTCATCAGCGGGACGCCATCGCTCATATCCTGTACGGCGGCAATACGCTGCTGGCCCACGAAGTCGGGGCAGGGAAGACGTTCGAAATGGTAGCCGCCGTGATGGAAAGCAAGCGATTGGGACTTTGCCAGAAAGCGCTGTTCGCCGTCCCAAACCATCTGACAGAGCAGTGGGCTTCTGAGTTTTTGCGCCTCTATCCCTCGGCCAACCTCCTCGTTACCACCAAAAAGGACTTTGAAACCAAAAATCGCAAGAAATTCTGCGCCCGCATTGCCACCGGCGATTATGACGCGATCATCATGGGCCACAGCCAGTTTGAGAAAATCCCCGTGTCCCAGGAGCGGCAGGAACGGCTGCTGCAAGAACAAATTGACGAAATCGAGGAGGGCATTTCCGAGTTGAAAGCCTCCCGGGCCGAGCGGTTTACCATCAAGCAGATGGAACGGACGCGCCGCCAGCTCGAAGCAAAGCTGAAAAGGCTCAATGATACGGAACGGAAGGACGATGTGATTCCCTTTGAGCAGCTGGGCATAGACCGGCTGTATGTGGATGAGGCGCAGAACTACAAAAACCTGTTTCTGACCACCAAAATGCGGAACGTGGCCGGCCTTTCCACCTCCGAAGCGCAGAAGTCCTCGGACATGCTGATGAAGTGCCGCTATCTGGACGAGCTGACCGGCGGCCGAGGCGTGGTGTTTGCCACCGGGACGCCGGTCAGCAACAGCATGACGGAGCTGTTTACCATGATGCGCTATTTGCAGCACGATCTGCTGGTACAGAAGGGGCTGGCGCACTTCGACTGCTGGGCCAGCACCTTCGGGGAAACGGTCACGGCCATTGAGCTGGCTCCCGAAGGAACAGGCTACCGCGCCCGTACCCGGTTTGCCAAGTTTTTCAATCTGCCGGAACTGATGAACCTGTTTAAGGAAGCAGCGGACATTAAAACGGCGGATCAGCTGCATCTGCCAACGCCGGAGGCGGTCGTCCACACTGTGCTGGCCAAACCCACGGAAATCCAGAAGGAAATGGTGCAGGAGCTGTCCCGGCGGGCGGCGGCAGTTCACAGCGGAACGGTAGACGCCAGCGTGGACAACATGCTTAAGATAACGTCGGACGGTCGAAAGCTGGGGCTGGATCAGCGGCTCATTAACCCCTTATTGCCGGACGAACCCCAAAGCAAGGTGAATCTGTGCGTGGAGAACATTGCGCAGATCTGGAAAGAGGGCGCTGCGGACAAGCTCACCCAGCTCGTCTTCTGCGATATTTCCACGCCCAAAGGGGACGGCAGCTTCAATGTATATGAAGATATTCGGCACAAGCTCATGGCGAAAGGCGTTCCGGAAACCGAAATTGCCTTTATTCACAGTGCTGATACGGAGGTTAAAAAGAAAGAGCTGTTTGCCAAAGTTCGCTCCGGGCAGGTGCGGGTCCTTCTGGGCAGCACCAGCAAGATGGGGGCGGGAACCAACGTGCAGGACCGGCTGATCGCTCTGCATGATCTGGACTGTCCCTGGCGGCCCGGCGATCTGGAGCAGCGGAAAGGCCGGATCGTTCGGCAGGGCAACCGAAATCCGCAGGTGCATCTCTACCGGTATGCCACGGAAGGAACCTTCGACAGTTATCTCTGGCAGACCGTGGAGAATAAGCAGAAGTTCATTTCGCAGATTATGACCAGCAAAAGTCCGGTTCGTTCCTGCGACGATGTGGATGAAACGGCGCTCAGCTATGCGGAGATCAAGGCGCTATGCGCGGGAAATCCGCTGATTAGGGAAAAAATGGATCTGGACATAGAGGTAGCCAGATTGCGGCTGCTGAAAGCCTCTCACCAGAGCCAGAAATACCAGATGGAAGACCGTCTGCTGAAATACTTTCCCGAACAGCTGGAACGGGTCAGAGGCAATATCTCGGGTTTGCAGGCGGATCTTGCGCTGGCGGAACGGACCGCGCCGCCCAGAGGCGAGTTTGCGGGAATGGAAGTGCTGGGCCGGAGCTATGCCGAAAAGGAAGCGGCGGGAACGGCGATTCTCAGCGCCTGTCAGAACCTGAAGGACATGCAGACGATTTCATTGGGACAATATCGCGGCTTTACAATGTCGCTGACGCTGGAAAACTTCGGGAAGGACTATGTCCTGACTCTCAAAGGAGAAAGGAGCCACCGGGTCCTGCTGGGAACCGATTCCCGGGGAAATCTTCTGCGGATCGACCATGCGCTGGAACAGATTTCTGAGCGGCTGTCGCAGGAACAATCTGAACTGGAAAATCTGGAGCGTCAGCGAGAAGCCGCAAAGGTGGAAGCCGAGAAGCCATTTCCGCAGGAAGCGGAGCTTCAGGAGAAAAGCGCCCGGCTGATCGAGCTGGACGCGGCGCTGAACATGGAGGCAGGCCCCGCCGCAGAGGCGATCTGCGAGGAAGAACCTGCGGAACCAGCCGAAAAGCCATTTATTCAGGCGCGGCTGTCCAAAACGGAAGAAGAACGGGAGACTGCGCCAAGCAGTCCAAAGCAGCACAGAAATGAAGAAATACGCTAAACAGGAGAAAGCACATGAATCAGATTCCTCTTTATCCGCACACCGCCGCCTATGCCCGCGAGCATGGGGAGCTGGAACAGTACCGTGCCTCTCTGCAGGCCAATATTGCCTGCAAGAACGCCATTGAAGCCGCTATTCGTCAGTATTTTGACGGAATGCACCTTAACGAAGTTGCCGTCACGGAGGTGATGTCCGCCTACGGCAAAGAACGTATCTGTTATGTGATAGCCAACACCCTCCAGCAGAAAAGCTGGGACGGACGATTTTCTCCCTCCAACAAAGAGTGGACGGCGCAGTTTGAAATCGCCGCTGCGGTTCGTCCCGACTATGACAGCCGGGGCGCGTTTGTGGTGGAAAGCCATCCCGCTGTTCTGGATGGTTTTACCGGTCTTCTGCGGCGGGAATGCGAGAAGCCTTCTCTTTATGAGAGGATGGAAAAGGCACGTTCCCATACAAAACCCAAGCGGGCTGCCTCCACCAAACGGAAGGAGCCGGAGCGATGAGCCTTGCCCGAGAGGTGCAGGTCAAGTTCCGGATGACCCGGCAGGAACGGGAACTGGTGGAAGAAAAAATGACGCTGGCAGGGACAGCCAACATGGGCGCTTACCTGCGCAAAATGGCTATTGACGGCTATGTGCTGCGGCTGGATCTGCCGGAGCTTCGGGAGATGATCTCCCTGCTCCGGCGCTGCAGCGGCAACCTGAATCAGATTGCCAAACGGGCCAACGAATCGGGGCGTATTTACGAAACGGACTTGAGGGAAATTCAGGAACAACTGAACGGGCTTTGGAATACCGCCAGAGAGATTCTGCTTGCGCTGAGCGAAAAGAGATGAGTGAGGATACTTTGATCTCAAAAAGAGACTTATCACTCATTCTTCTAAATCGATCCATAAAAACCATCAAGAGGAATGATCTTGTTTTTCTAATGCCAGTCCAATCAGCCGGTCTGCCTGATCAGCCATAAAAAGTGGAATATTCAACACATCATCATCCAACTTTAGATTGTCCAGAGAGAAGCGTATGCGAAGTTTTGTCTCGTCAGGGAACAAGTCTTTGAACTTTTTCAAACTTCTGCTGGAGGTATTCGCTTCGGATTTAACCTCAATCGGGAAGATATCATTCTCTCGTTGAATCAGGAAATCCACCTCATACGGAGGATTGGTTTGCGTCCAGTAGCGAGGGGCAACTTCAAACTGGGTAATCAGCGTTTGAAGGACAAAATTTTCTGTCAGCGCTCCTTTGAATTCGGTGAATAGACGATTTCCCTCTCCAAAGGCTGTGGGCGCCAGCTGCGCCAGACGGCGAAGCAGGCATCGTTTGTTGCTTTTCAGATAAAGAAGGGAGTGAACCCCATGGCGACCACGCGCATTATCCCCCTACATCGCAACAAGGGGAAATCCATTGCGCAGTGTCTGCGCGCCCGCACGGATTATGTGAAAAATCCGGAAAAAACCAACGGCGGCGAGCTGATTTCCGCAGTTGCCTGCGACCCAAGAACGGTGGATGCTGAATTTCTGCTGTCCAAAAAAGAATATCAGTCCCGCACGGGCCGCGCCCAGAAGCGGGACGTGATTGCCTATCAGGTACGCCAGTCCTTTCGACCGGGAGAGGTATCGCCGGAGGAAGCCAACAAAATTGGGTATGAGTTTGCATCTCGCTTCTTGAAAGGCAATCATGCTTTTATCGTTGCTACTCATGTGGACAAGGCCCATATCCATAATCACATCGTCTGGAATTCTACAGACCTGAACTGCACGCATAAATTCCGTAATTTCTGGGGCAGCACCAGAGCCGTGCAGCAGCTCAGTGATACGCTGTGCGTCGAGCATGGACTGTCCATTATCGAGCAGCCCAAAGGAAAAGGGATGCATTACGGCGAGTGGCTGGGAACGAAAAAGCAGCCTTCCCATCGAGATCAGCTACGGGAAGCAATTGATCAGGCGCTGGCACAAAAACCGAAGGATTTTGACGCTCTGCTCCATCTGCTGCGCAACGCTGGATACGAAACAAAAACCGGAAAGCAATGGGCTTTTCGCAGGGCCGGTCAGAAGCGTTTTATCCGTTTGGACACGCTGGGCGACGGTTACTCTTATGAAAAACTGTGCGCGGTGCTGGAGGGAAAAACCGCACACCGGCCTCGTGCCAAAGGTAAAGTGATTTCCGTTTCAGACGAAAAGAAGATCAGTCTGCTGGTGGATATTCAGGCCAAATTGCAGGCAGGGAAAGGCGCTGGTTATGCTTATTGGGCCAAAAAATTCAACTTGAAACAGATGGCGCAGACGATGAACTATCTGACGGAACATGAACTGAAGGATTATGAGGAACTTGCCCAAAGGGCTGCGTCCGCTTCCAGACGTTACCGGGCGCTTTCCAGTCAGATCAAGGCTGCGGAAAAACGGATGGCGGAAATTGCCGTGCTGCGCACTCACATTCTTAATTACCGAAAGACCAGAGACGTATATGTGGGCTACCGGCAGGCTGGCTATTCCGCAAAATACTACGCGGCGCATGAAGCCGAAATCCTGCTTCACAAGGCGGTGAAAAAAGCCTTTGATGAGCTGGGTGTAAAGAAACTGCCGACAAAAGCGGAGCTGGACGGCGAATATGCAAAGCTCATTTCGGATAAGAAAGCGGCATATGCGGAGTATCATAGGGTGCGAAACGAAATGAAAGAACTGCTGACGGTCAAGGCCAATGTCGATCTGATTCTGGGCGTTGAGCCGGAAAAAGTTAAAAGGGAAAAGTCACAAGAACGATAAGCATCACTGAATGGTTCGTATGCCAAAAGGTTGCAGATTCAATGCCTGTCACCTCGACCAGCATTTACGGTGATCATGGTCTAATCGACAGACAGAGTTGTCAACAAATCCAAATGTTCCTTTTACAACACGAAACAAAGCATATCGAATGCGCTATCTCTCATATCTTTTTATTCGCTTGTCCAAGATGTATTGTTGTAGCCCTACAAAAGAAAATTCGCAAAAAGGCCCTGTACAGGTTGAAGAAATAAAGAATCTTTGGTATAATTTCAATGTATACTTGGAAGGAGGCGATTTAAATGACTGTTGAGGAATTGCTTAAATGTCCTAAAACCATTGATCGAAAGCGGAAGCCTCCTTTCAAAGAAGAGTTTCGACACTATAAAATGAGTATGGAACTCACTTGTGCCGATACCACTGCAAGAATGACAATGTTCCTGAGAAGGCTGAAAGACTTTCCAGAAGATTTCACTGTGGGTCTGAAACTGGATGGTCCTAATGATATTATGGAATGCGATGTGGTGCTGCTCAGATATCAAGGTCCACATGGTGGGCAGTCGTCTTCTCAGTCACTAAAGGATCTTCATAATTCGTACCATATTCATGAGTAAACTGAAGAAGATATGATTCGTCGCAGAAAGAAAGCTTCTTACAAGTGCGATGGTGAACATACGAGTTTTGAAGAAGCCATTATCAAATTCATGGAACGTTGTAATATTTCAGACCCCAATGGAATATTTAAAGAAGAACGTGAAATGATAATGCAAGTCAGGATGGATTTTGACAATCTTCAGTAGGAAGGAGGCGCAGCTATGACTATTCAGGAGATATTAACCAATACCCCTGCTAATGCCTTTCAGCTGCACGAAAAGAGACCTGGTACCTTCCAATTGATAGCTCCTATTTTTCATGATGATGGAGATATGGTTAGCATTTATCTTGAAAAAGCAAGTGATGATGCTATTAGGATATGTGATCATGGCATGAGCCTGATGCGCCTTTCTTACTTGTTTGATATAGATTCTGACAAGAAACAGAAGGTTTTGAATGACATTATCTCCAACAGAGGAGCCAGTTTAGAAAGTGGCAGCATTGAGCTTATTGTACCCAATGACAATTTGTTCAGTGGAATCATGAGTTATTCTCAGTTGGTAAGTGAAGTATGTAACATGGAAATCCTTTCTCGCGAAATGGTTTCCAGTTTATTCTATGATTACCTTGGTGAAAGTGTTGAACTGATTAGCGAAAGCAAGAAACTCGTATATATCAAAGATTACCAAGTTCCTGGTCATCCTGATATGAATGTAGATTTCGCATTTCCGGGCAATGGAAAGGTCCGTCCTATCTATTTGTTTGGTGTGAAGGATACTAACAAAGCTCAGCAAACTGCCATCAACTGTCTCAACCTTACACTAAATAATATTCCGCATCGAAGCGTATCTGTTTTTGAGAATATCGATGGTGTAACTACTTTTGCGCGAAATGCACTTATCAATGCTTCTGGAAAAGTGTACAGTGATTTGGCAAGTTTTCAGAAAAATGGCGCTGCCTATATCGAAACCGAATTAGCTGGATAAATATTGGGAATCATGAGAAGGAATGCTATGTTTGCATTCCTTCAGAGTGTCAAAAAAGTGGAGGTGCAGGAGGCACTGCCTC
>OLQT01002016.1_pt1 | contig 11586 bp, 9 predicted proteins | sample 1672651 | NCBI WGS metagenome assembly OLQT01 (sample SAMEA3136709, study PRJEB25190) | human gut metagenome | biome: human gut; feature: human-associated habitat; material: faeces | place: Austria | collected 2013 | reverse complement strand
CTTTGATAAGCATCGTTTTATCTACATAGTAGAAATCTTCCGCCTGAAGCTTTGCGAAATTTTCTATTCCTATTGGAAGTTTCTTTTTAATTTGTTTCAATAGACACACTTCCCTTTATATTTGATATATTAAACTCTAACTTTCATAAAGTGTAACATATTGTTATTGAATTCGTCTATCAAAATTTCTTTACATTCCATAATGTTTCTATTAATACAAAATCCAGAAGTGAATTCTTCTTATTATTTTACATACTTTACATTCCACAATATTTCTATTATTACGATACAGAAATAGACTGTGAAGTGCTGTTTATGAGCTTTACATTCCACAATGTTTCTATTAATACGGAGAATCCGGATGTAAGTGGTGTAGACTTTCAGAACTTTACATTCCACGATATTTCTATTAATACTGTGTATCAGATAGAAAAAGGAAATACATTCGCACTTTACATTCCACGATGTTTCTATTAATACGGAAATGAAGAAAGAATGGTCAACTGCTCTGGATCTTTACATTCCACAATGTTTCTATTAATACAAATAAACCCGGCATAATTGATATGGGATTTTTTATCTTTACATTCCACGATGTTTCTATTAATACGAGGATTTGGAGATGTTCGAAAATGTAGCGTTCGTCACTTTACATTCCACGATGTTTCTATTAATACTCACCACACTGCAAGTGATAGAGGATATATTCCAGTCTTTACATTCCACGATGTTTCTATTAATACATCGGGAAAACGGAGCTGAACGTATTTCCTCTTTCCTTTACATTCCACGATGTTTCTATTAATACGTTTCATATCCCACTAAAAACATCTGGTTATACACCTTTACATTCCACGATGTTTCTATTAATACGGGGACTCTACAGCACAATATCTTCTGTCAATCTACCTTTACATTCCACGATGTTTCTATTAATACTCGTCTCCTGTTTCAGTTCCTGCGCCCTTTCCAGAACTTTACATTCCACGATGTTTCTATTAATACCTCCTCCGAGAACTGATATTGTGAACACTCTTTCTCCTTTACATTCCACGATGTTTCTATTAATACCTCTCCTGAAGTGCCAAGCCTTTCGTTCCGTCTTCCTTTACATTCCACGATGTTTCTATTAATACAGCTCGCCAATGTTCTTGCCTTGTATGATTCTTCAACTTTACATTCCACGATGTTTCTATTAATACAAATGTCACCAATCCAATAATCAGATCCTTTTCCATCCTTTACATTCCACGATGTTTCTATTAATACCATCTACGATAGCGTATGCGCAATAGTCTACTTTTCCTTTACATTCCACGATGTTTCTATTAATACACCGCATATGAGCTTCCCACCTCACTCAACATCAGCTTTACATTCCACGATGTTTCTATTAATACAGCATATCTGATCTATTAATTTTGCTTCTAGCAACTTTACATTCCACGATGTTTCTATTAATACGATACCGTATGCGTCTTCTTTTTCGGTTTATTGTCCTTTACATTCCACGATGTTTCTATTAATACTGGTTGCGATACTTACGGCCGAGCTTGCGATGCTCTTTACATTCCACGATGTTTCTATTAATACCTCCTTTAAAAATTCCACAAGTTCTGTTTCACTGTTCTTTACATTCCACGATGTTTCTATTAATACCTCCTTTAAAAATTCCACAAGTTCTGTTTCACTGTTCTTTACATTCCACGATGTTTCTATTAATACGATGTCTGATATCGTCCTTGAACTTTCTCAGATGGGTCTTTACATTCCACGATGTTTCTATTAATACTATGTGTTCTTGCAAAGAGAAGGAGAGGGCGACTGCCTTTACATTCCACGATGTTTCTATTAATACATAAAAACCATAACACCTATATCAAAATCAATAACTTCTTTACATTCCACGATGTTTCTATTAATACATACAGCGGAAACATCTTCTAATCAGTTCTCAAATACTTTACATTCCACGATGTTTCTATTAATACTATTTGTCTACGGCACGGCTCATACCTACTAATCCAGCTTTACATTCCACGATGTTTCTATTAATACGGAAAGACAAGAAGTCAGATATCGCAGGCAATCAGCTTTACATTCCACGATGTTTCTATTAATACCCTGGCACAGTGTTGTGTAAATCTTGTCTGCGGTGTACTTTACATTCCACGATGTTTCTATTAATACCCATGCTCTGAATCATACCACACCCCTACAAGAAACTTTACATTCCACGATGTTTCTATTAATACAGTCTTGTAGATTCAGCGGACTCTGGGGACTTCCCAGCTTTACATTCCACGATGTTTCTATTAATACATCTTGAATGGATTCCTGTTATCTGTGTTAGAGAACTTTACATTCCACGATGTTTCTATTAATACCTCTGTCCCTCTTCATGCAGCATATCCATGACCTTTCTTTACATTCCACGATGTTTCTATTAATACTAATTGCTGTTAAATTGTTACTCGGACTACAAGCCTTTACATTCCACGATGTTTCTATTAATACAGATACCACGCAGTCCAGAAAAGACTCAGTGCTGAACTTTACATTCCACGATGTTTCTATTAATACCATACCGAGCGTTCGGAAGACCTCTCTTCTTTCTCCTTTACATTCCACGATGTTTCTATTAATACGAAAGAAGAAAGCATGACCTTCAAAGACATCATAAAGCTTTACATTCCACGATGTTTCTATTAATACCCGTTGTCTATTTATCCTTACAATACAGATATAATCTTACCACTTTCTGTCAATCTTGTCACTTCATTATTTTTATACTTATTTTTATCTTTCTGGACAGCTCTCATTTTTGAAATTTTCCTGATATCTCAAGCATTGTCGACCTCCTGAAGTTTTTACTCTATCTGACGTCGACAATCATAATATGAAACTCGTTAAATCATCCTTCCTACCCCAAAATTCTTTATCCAACCATTTTTCCTGCCGAGATTTAAAAATAATTACAGAATCTAATTCTTTATCAATATACTCTTTTAATTCTTTTTGCAGCTGTGCCAGCTGTCCTTTTGACAATTCACCTTCAAATACAGAATTTTGGATGTGCGTCAGATATTTTTTACATATTTTAAAAATTCTTGACCAGCGTCTTGCACCGTTTTCTTCCTGACTTACATCATAAACTAATACTATATACATAACTCACCACCATATTCTGAATCCCTCATATTCTTTTTCGCCAATCAGATGTTTTATCAGTTTATATGATTCCAATCTTAATAAATACTGATAAGATACCTGTCTGCCTAAGTCTTTATGCATCACTGATTGTTTCAACCTTTTTTCGAGTTCTGAGACAATCAGTTTAGACGCATCTTTTTTCAAATGTAAAAAATTTAATTCCTTCGTAAAGCTATCTTCCGTAATCTGCTTTCGATTTAACAGTGAAAAAATCAATCTGTCTCCGATCAGTGGTTTAAACACTTCTGCAATGTCCAAGCTCAAAGAAAATCGTCTTACCCCAGGCTCATGTAAATAACTGATTGTCGGATTTAACTGCGTATGATAAATTTCACTAAGCACTTTTGTATAAATCAATGTATTCACAAATGAAATCAACGAATTAATCATATTATCTGGTGGATGCATAACTCTTTTTTCAAATTTTATTTCCTGATTTACGATTACATTCCACGCTGCATAATACCTTCTTCGGATATTTCCTTCAACCCCCATTAATTCTTCTATTGTTTTTGTTTTTCCAATCTGCTTCCGCAATGAATCCACATCTCTAAGATATTCTGCTACATCCTTTCCTCTTCCATTATAATATCTCAAATTCCTGTAAATATTATCTGCCGCAGCTTCTATAAATTTTTTTGCAAGTATCATTCTTTTCTCATAGTCCGTATAGTTTTCCACCTGTTTTACCAATAGCTGTCCTGCCAACAGGCTTTCTCTCGGATAATAACTTCCAGTATAAAAATTATAGTAATTAAAGAAATGAACTGGTATCCCATACTGAGAAATGTAATTGATAAATGCTGTATTAAAAGACATTTCTGACATCACATAAATATCTGATATTCGCTCTATTGGAATATCTCGCTTTTCACCTTCATAGGTTGTAAATTGCAATGTATTATCTTTACGTTTCAAATCCCCATTATTATAAACATAAAAGCTTTGCTTCATAACCTTCTCCTAATTATAAATTGAATGTTCATATAAAACACAAATCATAATAAGCACATTTTTTGCATAATTTAGAGTTTACAATCATCGGTGGCGTATCCATGCACTCTATCTCTGTAATTTCACCAATAATCTTCTCCAGCGTTTTTATATCATTTTCTGATAGCTCAACTATCACCGACTTTTTTAACAGCGGATAGTCAACCTTTCCTTTAATCCCTTTGACTCCACGTTTCCATAAATAATATAGATAGTACTTAACCTGCCATATTCCAGCGTCCTCTACTGCTTTGCTTTTCTTCACTTCATGCAATTCTTTATGTTCACTTATAAAATCAATGTTAATAATGTTATCAATATTTATATGCTTCTCATTTTTACTGTAACTGCTTTCATCAAGTATTTTTCCTAATATGACATCCTCATTTTCTGCTTCCATTCGGATTTCATGACAAAAATACCAGAGTTTTCGTTTGCATACAAAATAATAATAAATCATCACTCCTGTTATCCGATTTTCCATATCCACGCTCCATATTTACACAAATATTCCATCCAATTCTAATTGTTCATCAAACAATATTCCACGTCCTTTCCCGCTTTCAATGTCAAATTCATAATTATACTGTGCTCTGTGAATATCTGTAATTTTTCTGTTTTCGCTTAACCCAATTGTAGTTCTGTCCACTTCTGCCGGAAATTTTTGATAGAGATTTAAACTTAATGTAAGATTTTCCAATTTTGATTTTATCAGGCTTCTGGCTTCCCTGCTCATATTAGGTTTCTTCAAAAACTCTACTCCGTATTCGAATAAATTCTGGTTTTCAACATAAACATTTTCCGGAACAATAGTTACACTTCTGATATCCCGAACTTCAGCCTCATCAGCAGAATACTCTGTTGGATGAATTTCAGAGAATAATTTTAAATCTTTTTGAATGTTTTCAAAGTATATGGTTTCTTTCACACCATCTACACTATAAACCTCATTCATGTATGCAGTTTTTTTATCTTCAGAAAATAATATGTGTTCGTATTTGCTCAGTAATTCCAAAGACCTGTCATATAATTTGTCTTCATAAACACTCCGTCTTTTTCCTTCACTGACTCCATTTCTATTATCAAATACAACAATGTTCGCCTCATTCGGACAATAACGACCTTTACGATTACATCTTCCCATTCTCTGTAAAAGACTATCTGCCGTACACATTTCTGTATACAAAATATCAAAATCTATATCTAAACTAGCCTCAACTATTTGAGTTGTAATCCATATTCCAGATTCACCTGACTCCGAAAATCCCATAATTTTCCTTTCCAGAAATGCTCTGTCTCTTCTAATATATTTTGAATGTAAAAGCCATACATTTTCTCCCTCTAATTTCTTATAAAGCTTCTGAGCTTTAGAAACAGTATTACAGATAACTAACACTTTTCTATTTTTTCCTCGCAGCCTGATTTCATCTAAATTCATTTCCGAATGTCTGATTTCAACTTTATGTCTTGGATATTTCTCCACCTGATATTCTTTTCCGGTGAAATCTTTAAATATGTATTGTTTTCCCTCAACCAAACCATATTGTTCCATAAAATATTTAAGTACAGGTGGAAAAGTTGCTGTAATAATTGCAAATTTGCCACCCATTTCCTGTATCATTTTTAATCCATAAATAATAGTTGCAATTACACGTGGTTCATATGCCTGAATCTCATCCAGAACCAACTTTGAATATTTCAATGTAGCTGCAAATATCTCTGTTCCTAATGCTCTGTATACAAATCTAAACAGTTGGTCAACTGTACAGACAGTCAATGGTTGTGACAACATTTTTGACCTTTCATATTTCTCTCCAATATCTTCATTACCATTATACTCTCTTAAATACACCGCCATAGCATCAGAATGTAACAATGCAACGTCTTTATATTCATAATTTTCCTTTATACGTAAATATATCGCATTAGAAGATACCTTCAACGGTAATGTATAAAAACTTTTTTCACCATTCATCCATAATAGCGATGCTTCTGTTTTTCCAGATCCTGTAGGTGCTATAACAATCAGATTTTTATCTCTATTCATCTTCATAAATTTTTGCGCCGGCCTTAATTCTTTTCCGTTTAGAAATTTTTCTATATTCTTTACCAATTTTTTTTCATGAAGATCAATGGCGCTTTCTGCATTTTCATATCCTGCACTGACTGTATAATCAAATTTATTAAGCAAGCCTTTTATCAATAAATATTCTTTCCAGGCATTTGAATCTGGTATATATTTTCCAGTATATACATTGTTACGAAACAGTAAATCATCTAAATTACTGCAATTTAATTTTCTGATTTTTCTATTCAGATATTCTTCAATCTGTTTCATATAATACTTTTCAGCATATTTTCTAATTGCCGGACTGTTATAATGATCCTCCCTGTCATGATGATAATAAACCGCTGTAATAAATGGTCCAAAATCTTTATCCGAAAACAATTCCGACAAATCATCAAATTCATCTAAAGAAATAGTAACAGCACTTAAAAAGCCATGTGGAATCTGCTGAGTTTTTCTTACACCTATATGAAATTTTTCAGCTAATTTCGGACATATCATTGCCTGAAAAACAAGATTAACCTTTCCCAGATCATGAATCCTGCATGCCTCAACCACCAGTTTTTTTTCTTTTTCAGTAAAATATTCCCCATATTCTAAAAAAAACATCTCAGCACACGTTACTATGTCCTTATGATGTTCTTTCAATGTTTTCTGCTTTTCTTCAGTTTTTTCGGCTATATCAGTAATACTACTATTCAATATCTCAACATCTGTTTCGGTAAGATTCTCTTTCAAACATTCCTCAATATTCTTCATATTTTTCTTTATTTCATTGATCCGCTCCGAAGTGAATTGTACTTTTTTTGACTTTGCATAGTACTCCATACATATAATCCTTTCTGAAGCAAGACAGCCTCCATAGCTGCCTTGCTCTATATATTTATACAACAGGTTATTAACAGAAAACTATAGCAGCATCCTCTTCAATATTATCTACATACGCACCTTTTCTTAACGTCATTCCCTGCGGACAATAATATGCTTTGATTCTTCCATTTTTCTTTTTCCATCGCCGTAATCCCTGCTTTGTAATTTCATATTCTTTTGTAAGATTATAAACAGTCATTCTTGGATTTTTGATTTTTATCTTTTCTTCATCCTTTTCCCATTCATTTTCTACCGGAATATACATATCTCTTTTCAAATCCACTTCATTTTCCGGATGAATTCTTACAATATCAACTCGTTCTATGTCCAGAAGATCTTCATATCGTCCCAGTGCCAAATATTGTGGAGGATTTTTTAATGATTGATATACCGTATCAAAGTCTTCTTCATCTGGAACAATATGAATAACCATACGATTTTCGCATATAAGTTCTACATTTGCAATTCCACGAAAAATACCATATTTTTCATCATCTTCAATGCAAATCTGATGCCTTCCTTCCTCAAATTTAGCTCCCGATGAAAAAGAATATCGCGTATATAATTCTGACACTGTACCACAATTTGTTCCTTGAATGCAAAGCTTCATTGGATGAAATTCCGTATAACCACATGCAGCATGAATCATTCCCAGTACAGTGGAATAAGGAGGTAATGGAAATGTTTCTTTAATAATAAAACTGCTGGGTTTTCTATAATTGACCAGATTTTGAAAACACTGTAATCTAATTGCTTTCTCCATAATATAGATTCACTTCCTCTTTCAAATGCTTAAATACTGTTCCAACAGATTCTGCTTTTAACTCTTCTCTGACAATCTTTTCGTTATCAAAAATACCTGACGTAATTCCGGTAAAAGTATATCCGGCAAGTTCATTATCTTTAATCAATTCCTGTAACGTTTCTACATTTATTTTATTATCATCAACCTTTACCCTGTTTTCAAAAAACGGATTTTTTCTGCTATATCTTCCTCCAATAACAAATAACGGACTCAAATTTTCACGTCTTCCTTTGATATCTCTATATAGATATTGCATAGTATCCAACAGGATCTTCACACGTTCTGCCTTTTCTTCTTTATCAATATCAATCTCTCCATCGATACCTACTCTGTCCAAATCAATTGACATAGTATATGCGTAATAAGAACGATGAACCTCACTTTGCGCAATTCCATTTTCCAGATTTCCTCTTACAGCCAGTCCCATATTAGTAAGAAATTCCAGATTTCCCTGAAATGGTTCCAAAGCAATAGCATTGCTAAGTCTGGCAACTGCAGATCTCGTAGCAGCACCTCCCTTTTGCTCATCACCTTTCGCTGTTGTTTTCATGTATCCAAACAAATCAATTTCGGGGTAATCTTTAATAGTTGCAGATGGTGCAAACTGTACAACTCCGCTTTTTCCATCCACCGGAGTTGTATCCCAATTAGACTGCTGCACAATATTATATCTCATAGCCTGTCTGGAAATATAAGAATACTGCTCATGATTTCCCCTCGTCATTTTTTTGAGAGAAGAAATGTTTCCAATCCCTTCCCCATAATTTGCACTTTCTGCCAGAAAAATCATCGTAATAGTTAAGCCTTCTCTTTTCATAATCATTTTTCCTCCTTTTTCTCATAGCATCCTTCCAATCCCATTACAAATGCATATCCATATCTTGTAAATTTTTCCGAATTTCCCAGCATTTGTACAAGACCTGTTGGAATTAATAACTCCTGACCATTTTCGTTTTTACGTGATCCGTACGCACTATACAGTCGCAATACAATATCCATAAATTTCTCTACATTTCTTACAGACAGAGCATTCAACAACTGATATTCCATTCCCCGCAGGCATTCGCCGGAAGACTCACCCTTAGCAGACATGATTGCTCTTCTTAAATCTGCTCCACTTTTTTTCATACTTGTGTACATGGCAATCTCCTTTCTCTTCTCTTCTTCTGTATAATATACAATTTCTGACCGCAGCTGAATTTCATATATACAGTTAACATAAAAATTTAATGAGCCTGTTTCAACAGCCGCTTTCAATACCTTATCCAGCAATTGATATTGATTACGATATTGCAGCAGATTAATAACCACTATTTCATGTATATTGACAAATTCATTCTTAATTTTTATATAAGGATATTTTCCCAACAATTGCAATGCATTTGAAGTACCAGGCATACTTATAATGTCCAGCATACTTTTATGAACAATACCAAGCAGATACCTGTCTTCTGCCCTTATTCCACGCAAAATCACCTGAATATTAGAAATCTCTTTCGTTTTTTCTTTCAGCAATATATTAATTGTTCGGGCAAACCACTGCGAATATTTTTCATCCTCCTTTTTTTCTCCCTCTATACTGTCAGTTCCGTTTTTCGAATTAACATCCAATAATGCATGAATATCATTATTAATATTCATAAAGACAAATTTATTTACAAACAGCCGAAATCCCAACGGACTCAGAGCATAAACAAACGTACATCCCGGACAAAGAAATGCATCTACTTTGCAATCCCAGAAAGCAGAACGTTTTCTTGTAAAATCATCCCCCACTTCATTCATAAATGCAATTGAATTCTTCTCTTTAGGTCCTATCGTTGCTCCACAGTCAATGCATAAATCTTTTGCTTTTACATGATCTGTCTTCAGATATTTCCTAAACGGCTCGGAAAAATCTTTTTCAAATAATTCCCGCATATCTTTTTTTGCATTTGCCCGCAGTAAAAAACACTTTCCGCTCCAAAAACGATTAATATATGTATATATCACACTTTTCATAATAAATGTTTCCCTGCACTTTGGTTGCTGAAGAAATTTTTCCAAATCAATTAATCGTTTTTCCAAATCTGTCACGTCTAACTTGTCATTGAGTTTATCCTTTTTTAGAATTTGGTATACTTCCTGCATTTCAATATCATGTTTTATATTTTCAAATCCAGCCTGATAACTATTAGAAAGCAGTTTGTCATTAATAAATTTCAGATCTTCCTTTTCTTCCTTTCCTGGATTCCATTTTCCAATCTGAATTTTATCTATACACTTACTAATTCTGTCAAGGACTCCCTGATAAACTGTAAATGGTCCAAAATACTGTACACAGGCTTTAAAGTACATGTCTGTCCAGTCAGCATTCAATGCGAAATCCATATCAATCCATAATCCTTGTCCGTCTTGCGTAATGCCAAAGTCTGAATCTTCTTTTGCATCTGCTGCTTCTAACATATATCTGAAACCTACGATTCCTGCATTCTTCAGGAAATCCCCCAATGTAATTACATATTTATCCAAGAAATCACCGCCTCCTACTAAAATATGATTTCAAATTTCCCGTGTCCAGCAGAACGTCTGGTTCCAATTCCAGCTGCATACAATATTTCCAACAGTCTGAGATTTCCTGTTATTTTATAGATACCAATATTTCCATCTACAAATTGCCCCATAGTTCTTGTAACTACCTTTTTTCCTTTTAAAGGTACAATAGAAAAATCACTTGTATCGCACTCTATGTTTATCCTCTGTAAAAAGATTTTCAGATTCTCCTTTACAATATCCGAAAATTCCGGCTCATCAAAGGTATAATAAACATCAGTATTATCATCACTATTATGTTTTCTCGCTATTAATGAACTCTGCATTTTTACAATCAATTCCGTTTCTTTAATTGTCTGAAGTTTCCTTGTTTTCACCGACAGCAGTTTCATGGAATTTCTGTTCATATGGAATATTTTATGCTTCATAAGACTAAATGCATTAAAAAATATCAGTAATTCTCCCATATCAATATCAGAAAAAGTTAACATAAATTTATTTGCTCCAAGTTTAATTGTGTCTGAAGTAAATTGGGCATGAGGCAAATAGCATGTCCAGCAATAAGTCTTCATTACAGACTCCCGCTTGTTGTATAACCTGTCAAATAAATCCGGCGAAAAATTTTCAATTGCTGCTTTCATAAAGCTTAATATCACTTTATCATAATCTATTGGCAATTCCGCATTTTCCAATTCAAATTCCAGTTTAAGTTCTGTCATCTCAGTTCCTCCTCTCTTCGTCCTTTCTTTTTTTATTGTATCACTATACTTTTGTATTTTCAATACTATTTCAATGGATTTATTTTTTATATTTTGACTTTATCAAATTTTTACATTATAATATCAATACACCATTTTGGAATGTAAATTTGAAATAGTACTGAAACAGTATTTAATAATAGTACCATATTGGAGCAAAATAGAGATTGCCAGCAATTTAACCACTGACAATCTCTATTTTTTATTTTATCAATCAGATCACTCTGAAATCTCAACAATTATTCATATAACAGAATGTCACTCTTTAGCAGTTTAACAAGAGAAATCTTTCATCCAATCGGCTCGAAGTCTACAGCTCCATGTTTACACAGTGGGCAGATATAATC
>OLQT01002013.1_pt1 | contig 11590 bp, 9 predicted proteins | sample 1672651 | NCBI WGS metagenome assembly OLQT01 (sample SAMEA3136709, study PRJEB25190) | human gut metagenome | biome: human gut; feature: human-associated habitat; material: faeces | place: Austria | collected 2013 | reverse complement strand
TTTCCGGCAGCGGCCCGCGCACGTCCAGCTCGTCCGCCTCCACGCCGCTTTTCAGCAGCGCGGCCCGAATGGCCTCGCCCAGATAGCTTCCCGCCCCGGTAATAAGCACCCGCATTACGGCTGTCCCTCCGCCCGTTTTTCATTGGTATGATCGGAATCGGCAGAGCCGCTTTTTTCGTCTTTGCCCTCCGCACCCTCTGCGATGCCCTGCCGGTTGATGACCTTGACAATGGTCAGCAGGAAGCATTTCAAATCAAACCAGAAGGTAATGTGCTGGGCGTATTCTCCGTCCCGGCGAGCCTTCTTTTCCAGATCCCGGCTGAGATAATCCCGGCCGTTGACCTGTGCCCATCCGCTGAGACCGGGACGTACATCGTTGGCGCCGTACTGATCCCGCAGCTCAATGAGATCATATTGATTCCAAAGGGCGGGCCGGGGGCCGATCAAAGACATTTCTCCCTTGAGAATATTCCATAGCTGGGGCAGCTCGTCCAGACTGGTCATGCGCAGAAAACGTCCCACCGGCGTAATGTAGCTGGCAGAGCCCGCCAGATCGTTGGTAGGCACGTCATGGGGCGTATCGGTGCGCATGGTGCGGAATTTATAAATGCTGAACAGCTTTTTGTGCATGCCTACCCGCTTCTGGGAAAAGATCACCCCGCCCGGGCTGTCCAGCCGGATGGCCAGCGCGATCAGAAAAAACAGCGGACTCAGGACGATCAGGGCGATCAGGGACAGAAGCACATCCAGAAAGCGTTTCCCATAGCGTTGATACATGCGTGTTTTCTCCATCTCTTGTTTGTTACGGCAGACCCAGCTGGCCTTCCAGCTTCCGCAGGCTCTTTTCGCCGATGCCGCGGACGCAGATCAGATCCTCCCAATAACGGAAAGCCCCGTTCCGTTCCCGCTCGTCGATGATGGCGGCGGCCAGCTTGGGGCCGATGCCCTTGACGGTGCAGAGTTCCTCCGCGTCGGCATGGTTGGCGCTGACCCGGCCCGCAGCCGCCGGACGGGGCATGGTTTCTTCGCCCCTCGCGGCGGCCTCCGGCGCAAGGCTCCAGGAAGCCGCTCCCGGCTTCAGGCGCGAAAACGTCAGAACGCCCGCGCCCAAAACCAGCAGCAGCGCAAGAAAGCCCGTCAACAGCCGTCTGGCTTTACACACCGCTCTTGCGGACCTTCTGGCCCGCAGCCGTATCTTCCAGAATGTAGCCCATGGCCTTGATCTGGTCGCGGAGCTCATCGCTGCGCTTCCAATCCTTGTTTTTGCGGGCTTCGGCCCGTTCGTCCACCAGCTTCTGCACCTCGGGGTCAATGCCGTCGTCCTTCTTCATCAGAAGACCCAGCACGTCGGTCATGCCGAGGAAAGTTTCCTGCCCGAATTCCACGGCCTTGCGGCTCACGTCGGAAGCGTCCAGCTTGAAGATCTCCCGCACCAGCTCAAAGATGGAGCTGAGCGCGTCGGCGGTGTTCAGGTCGTCGTCCATGGCGGCGATGAAATGCTCCTTCGAAGCGGTGCAGGCGTCCATGAAGGCCTTCTCCGTCTCGTTGGGTTCCCGGTCCTTCGCGCCGGAAAGAAGGAATTTGAGCTGATCCCGGGCGGTGTAGAGCCGCTCCAGACTGCTCTGCGCCTGGGCGATCTGCTCCCGGCTGAAGTTCAGCGGGCTGCGGTAATGGGCCGACAGGGTGAACATGCGCACGGCTTCCAGATCGAATTCCTTGGCAATGTCCCGGACGGTGAAAAAGTTGCCCTTGGACTTGCTCATTTTTTCGTTGTCGATATTCAGAAAACCATTGTGCATCCAGTAATGGACGAAGGGCTTGCCCGTCGCGCCGGAGGCCTGAGCGATCTCGTTTTCGTGATGGGGGAACAGCAGGTCCTTGCCGCCGCCGTGAATATCGAAGGTATCGCCCAGATAAGTGGTGCTCATGGCGGAGCACTCGATGTGCCAGCCGGGACGGCCCATGCCCCAGGGGCTTTCCCACGCGGGCTCGCCGGGCTTCTGTGCCTTCCAGAGAGCAAAGTCCAGCGGGTCCTCCTTGACCTCGTCCACGCTCACGCGCGCGCCGCTCTCCAGATCCTCCAGATTCTGCCCGCACAGGCAGCCATAGCTGGGGAAGGCGCGCACGCGGTAGTACACGTCGCCCTGGGATTCGTAGGCCAGTCCCTTGTCGATGAGCCGCTGGATGAGCGCGATGATCTGCGGGATGTGCTCCGTGGCGCGGGGATGCACCGTGGCCGGACGGATGCCCAGCGCCTTGGCGTCGGTGAAATATTCGGCGATGTAGCGCTCGGCAATCTCCGCGACGGTCACGCCCTCCTCATTGGCGCGGCGGATCATCTTGTCGTCGATGTCGGTGAAGTTCTGCACGAAGGTCACTTCGTAGCCCCGGTATTCCAGGTAGCGGCGCAGCACGTCAAAGACGATGAAGGGGCGCGCGTTTCCGATGTGAAAGAAATTATAGACCGTGGGCCCGCAGGCGTAGATGCCCACTTTTCCCTCGTGGAGGGGCACGAAAGGTTCCTTTTTCCGGGTCATGCTGTTGTAAATCTGCATGCTGTTCGCTCCTTTATTGCGCTGTGTCGGCCGGTTCGCTTTCGTCCGTACATTGCCCGTGGCAGGGCGCATCCTCCGGGGCCGCCTCGCAGCCCTCGCAGCCCAGCCGCCGCGCATGCCGCGCCAGACAGCTTTCCAGCACGGTCAGGCGCTTGACCAGCGCCTCCATGCGGTCCAGCATGGGGTCGGGCAGGTTCACCTGATCCAGGTCCACCTCGCCGGCGGGCTGGGGATGCTGCTTTTTCACAATGCGGCCGGGGTTGCCCACCACGGTGCAGTTGTCCGGCACGTCCTTGAGGACGATGGCGCCCGCGCCCACCTTGCTGTTGTTGCCGATGGTGATGGGGCCCAGCACCTTGGCGCCCGCGCCGATGGTCACGCCGTTGAGGATGGTGGGGTGGCGCTTGCCGGTGTCCTTGCCCGTGCCGCCCAGCGTGACGCCCTGATAGATGGTCACATCGTCGCCGATGATGGTCGTTTCGCCGATCACCACCCCGTCGCCATGGTCGATGAACACCCGGCGGCCGATGGTGGCGCCGGGATGGATCTCAATGCCCGTGCGGTGCCGGGCACGCTGGCTGATCCACCGGGCCAGCAGCACATGTCCCTTTTCATAGAGCGCGTGCGCCCGCCTGTGGGATTTCAGCGCCACCAGTCCGGGGTAGCACAGGCGCACCTCCGCCATGGACTTGGCGGCGGGGTCGCGGGCCAAAACCGCCTCGCGGTCCTCGCGCACCAACGTTTTCCAATCGCTCATCCGTTCCGTCCTTCCCGGCATATGCCTACGATTCAGACTGTACAAAGCCCCCTGGGGAGCCGGAAGGGCACCGCCCTACACCTGCGCCCCCGGCGCCCGTTCCACATACCGGCCCGCAAACACGCCTTCCACGTCCCTGAGCAGCGTTTCCTGGGCGTTGAGGCCGTCGGCATGGCGGGGCGAGAGCAGATACGCGCCGTCCGCCAGCCGCCTGCGGGCCTTTTCGGTATCGTTCCATTGCAGGTAGAGCACGTGTTCCACCGCGCGGGCCAGCGCCACGTCCTTGACGGGGAACATCAATTCCACCCGGCGGTAGAGATTGCGCGGCATCCAGTCCGCCGAGGACAGGTATACCTCGCGCTGGCCGCCGTTTTCAAACACGAAAGCCCTGGCGTGCTCCAGGTTGCGCCCCACGATGGAGCGCACGTGAATGTTGTCGCTCACGCCCTCGATTTCCGGGATCACGCAGCAGATGCCGCGCACGATCAGGTCGATTTCCACGCCCGCGCGCCCGGCATTGAGCAGCGCCCTGATGATCGCCTTGTCCGAAAGGGAATTCATCTTCGCCACGATGCGTGCGCCGCGTCCGGCCAGGGCATGCCCGCACTCGCGCTCGATCAGGTCCAACAATGTGGGTGCGAGCTGATCGGGCGCGGTGACCAGCTCCTCCAGCGCCTCCGCTCCGCCGCTCTCCAGCCCCCGGAAAAAGGCGACCGCGTCGGAGGTGAGCGTCGGGTCCGCGGTGAGCAGGCCAAAGTCGGTATACAGCCGCGCGGTGCCGTCATGGTAGTTGCCGGTGCCCAGGTGCACCTCGCGGCGCGTCTGTCCGTCCACCTCGCGTTCAAACAGGGTGATCTTGCTGTGCGTCTTGAGGCCCGGCAGGCCGTACATCACGCGGCAGCCCGCGCGCGCGAGCCGCTCGCCCCAGTAGAGGTTGTTTTCCTCGTCAAAGCGCGCATGCGCCTCGAAGAGCACCTGCACCTCCTTGCCGTTTTCGGCGGCCTGGGCCAGAGCCGCCACGATGGGGCTGTTGCCGCTGACGCGGTAGAGCGTCTGACGGATGGCGCGCACCGTCGGGTCCTGCGCGGCCAGCTTCATCAGATGCACCACCGGAGCAAAGCTGTGGTAGGGATGGTAGAGCAGCCAGTCCCGCCGGTCGATCTGCTCAAACGCGTCCTGCCCCATCAGGGGGGCCACCTCCACAGGCTGGGCCGGCGGATACTTCAGCCCGGGCCGCTTGACCAGCGCGTAGAGGTTCATCAGCATTCTATTCAAATCCAGCGGCCCCGTGACACGGTAGCGCCGCTCGCGCTCCAGCCCGAACTGCTGCATCAGAAGCGTGAGCATCTCCTCGCTCATGCGCTCCTCGGCCTCCAGACGCATCACCTCGCCCCCCAGGCGGCGGGAGAGCATCTCGCGCACAGCGGGCACGATATCCTCGCCCGTGCGCTCCTGGACGGGGAAGTTCTGGTTGCGGATGATGCGGAACACCGCCGCATGCTCCACCTGGTCCTTGGGAAACAGGCGGTGCAGGTAATGCTTGACCACATCCTCCACGCGGATGAGGCACTGCTCCTCCTTGACCTTGGACAGGTCAAACAGCCTGGGCAGCGCCGTAGGCAGCCCCACCAGACAGAACGGCCCCGCCTTATGCCGGGCGCGCGTGAGCTTGACCAGCAGGTAGAGCTGCTTTTGACGGGGACGGCTGCCCTGGAGCGGCTCCACCTTCAGAAAGGGCCGTATTTCCTTTTCAAACAGCGCTTTTTCGCGCCGGATATGATCCTCGTCCAGCGAAAAGGTGGGATAGAGCTTCACGCCCTGCAAATAGAGCTCGCTGCGGATGCCCTCATAAAGCAGGTACTGGGCGTTGTTCTGGTGCAGAAGCTCACGGTTGACACGGCGGTAGAGCGCATGCCCGCCGACGCCGCCGAACTTCTTTCCCTCCTGCGCGGCCTGGTAGATGCGCTGATAGCGCACCTGAACGAACTCATCCAGGTTGGAGGTGACGATGGCGAGAAACTTGGCGCGCTCCAGAAGCGGATTGTCGGGATTGTCCGCTTCTTCCTGTACTCTCCGGTTAAACGCAAGCCAACTCAATTCGCGGTTCTCGATGGCGTGCCGCTCTGCTTTGCGTTTGTGCGCCGTACCCATATTCCCCCGTCCTTCCATGCCCCTTGCAAATCTGTCATCTATCATTATAGCACATCAAAGAAGCGGCTGTCTACGCTTGACGCTCATCGCACTGCTTTCTCTTCGTTTCCATCCGCCAGCGGAAAGGCATGCATGCCTGAGACAGGCACGGACCGGTCGCGGCGCGCGCCTCGCCGCGGCTGCCGCGGCCTGCGCACCGGGTTGATCCAGCGGGTCTTTATGCCTGCTGCCCCCGGCGCGAAAGCGGCTATCCCGCTTCGCCCTGCGCACCGTTGATCCCCGGTCGTTCCCTGATTTTAGCAAGGGCTGCGCCGCACAGTCAACCTGGCCCCCCGCCCGCTCCCCGGCGCCGAAGAAACGGAAAAAAAGCCTTGACGGGCACGGGTTTTCCCGCTATCATATTAGATTGCCGGTTCCCATCCAGGGGCCCATCTTTCACTGTTCGTTACCTTAATAAAAAAGAAACCTAGTACTTAAGGAGAAACGTCATGGAACAGCAGGAACGTTCAAAAATGCTCGGGACCATGCCCATGGGACGACTGGTACCCAAGGTGTCCGTCCCCATCATGGTAAGTATGCTGGTGCAGGCCCTCTACAACATCGTGGACGGCATCTTTGTGGCGCGCTACAGCCCGAATGCGCTCACCGCCGTATCGCTGGCCTTTCCCATCCAGCTGCTCATGATCGCGGTCGCTACGGGCCTGGGCGTGGGCATCAACAGCCTCATCAGCCGCAAGCTGGGGCAGAAGCGGGCCGAAGAGGCGCGCGAAGCGGCCCGCTGCGGCATGCTGCTGGAGCTGTGCGGCTTCGTTGTGTTCCTGCTGTTCGGCCTGCTGGGGTCGCACAGTTTCTTCCATGTATTTACGCCGGACCCGGAATTGCAGCAGATGGCGGGCGACTATCTGCGCATCGTGACGGTGTTCAGCTTTGGCCTGTTCCTGTCCATTTCCTTTGAACGGATGATGCAGGCCACGGGCAACACCATGCTGTCGATGACCACGCAGCTGACCGGCGCGGTCATCAACATCATTCTGGACCCGATCATGATCTTTGGCCTGCTGGGCACGCCGCAGATGGGCGTGGCGGGCGCGGCGGCGGCCACGGTGATCGGCCAGATTGGCGGCATGCTGCTGGGCTTTGTGCTCAACCAGCTGAAGAACCACGAGCTCAAGGTGGTCTGGCGTGGGTTCCGGCCTGAAGCCTCCGTATTCAGGAGCATTCTGGCCGTTGGCTTCCCCAGCATTATCATGCAGTCCATCAGTTCGTTCATGAACGTATTGATGAACCTGATCCTCATCGCCTACGGCAACACCGCCGTCAGCGTGCTGGGCGTATACTTCAAGCTCCAGTCCTTCGTGTTCATGCCTGTTTTCGGCCTGAGCAACGGGCTGGTGGCCATCGTGGGCTATAACTACGGCGCACGCCTGCGCCAGCGCGTGTATGACGCCATCCGCGTAGCGGTGAAGCTGGCCGTCATCATCATGGCGGTGGGTACGGTGGCGTTCCTGCTGATCCCCGAAGTGCTGCTGAGCCTGTTTGAGGCCGAGGGCGCCAGCGACCTGACCGCCATGGGTGTGGTAGCGCTGCGCATCATCAGCAGCCACTTCATTCTGGCGGCAATCGGCATCACGCTGAGCACGGTGTTCCAGGCCATCGGAAAGGGATTCTACAGCCTGTTGATGAGCCTGTGCCGCCAGCTGATCGTGCTTTTGCCCGCGGCGTGGATTCTCAGCCGGCTCGGCGGGGTGAACGCCGTATGGTGGTGCTTCCCCGTGGCGGAGGCGGTGTCGCTGACCCTGTGTCTGGCGCTGTTCCGCAAGGTGGATGTCCGGATGCTCAAGCCCCTCGGGCAGGAAGCGTAATGCCATATTTCATGGAAAGCGGGCCGCTCCGTATCATCCGGGGCGGCCCGCTTCGGCTTGACACGCCTGGCGGCATTGGGTACAATCGGCATAGCAAAACGGAAGGGAGGCGCGTGGGATGGAGCCCATGGTGAGCATCTGCTGCGCGGCGTACAACCACGCGCCCTACATCGCCCAGGCGCTGGAGAGCTTTCTTGCGCAGGACGTTCCCATCGAGATTCTGGTGCACGACGACGCCTCCACCGATGGCACGCAGGACATTTTGCGCGATTACGCGCGGCGGTATCCCGACGTGGTCAGGCCCCTGTTTGAAACCGAGAACCAGTATTCCAGAGGCGTGGCCATCGACCCCACGTTCAACTATCCCCGCGCGCGGGGCAAGTACATCGCCCTGTGCGAGGGGGACGACTGCTGGTGTGACCCGCACAAGCTGCGCCGCCAGGTGGACTACATGGAGGCGCACCCGGACTGCACCTTCTGCTTCACCAACGGCGTGATCCGCGACGCGGACGGCCGCGCCCCGGACCGTCCCTTCCTCCCCTACAGCGAGAAGGACGCGCCCGGCTATTTCGCCGCCGACCACACCTACACGCTGGGTGATTTCTGCGCCCTCAACTTCGTGCCCACGGCCACGTTCCTCTTTCCGCGATCGGCGCTGGACCGGCTGCCGTCCTCCTTTTGGGACAAGCCCTGCCCCCACGGCGACCTCAAGCTGCGCATGTATCTGACCGCGGCGGGCTACGCCGCCTACCTGCACGCCTTTACCTGCGTGTACCGCGAAAACGTGCGCACCGGGGCCATGAGCCAGTGGTCGCGCGAGTCCGGGCGGCGCGTGTACGAGCGCAGCCGCAGCGTGGCCGAGATGCTCGGGGATGTGGACGAATTTTCCCAAAAGCGGTATACTGAACAGGTCGGCCGGTTCCGCGACTGGTATCTCTATGTGATGCTGTGGAACGCGCCCAGCGCGCGCGTGCTCAGGGAGCCGGACGCGCGGCGCGTCTATCGCGCCCTGCCGCTCTCCCGCCGGCTGACCTACCGTCTCAAGCGCCTGCTCGCCCCCCTGCGGGGCTGACCGTCCACCAAGGAAGGACTGCTGCTATGCGCATCAACGTCACCCGCTCCTCCATGCCCGATTTCGAGGAATTTTGCCAGGAAATCCGCCCCCTGTGGGATTCCCACTGGCTGACCAACAACGGCGAAAAGCTGCTCGAGCTGCAAAGCCGCCTGGAAGCCTATCTGGATGTGGGGCATCTCTCGCTGTTCACCAACGGCCACCTGGCGCTGGAGGCGCTTCTGGAGGCCCTGGACCTGCGGGGCGAGGTTATCACCACGCCCTTCACCTTTGCCTCCACCACGCACGCCCTCGTGCGCAAGGGGCTTACGCCCGTGTTCTGTGATATTCGTGAGAGCGATTACACGCTGGACCCGGAGCTGCTGGAGGGCCTGATTACCGAGCGGACCTGCGCCATTCTGCCCGTGCACGTCTATGGCTGCCTGTGCGACGCGGACGCCATCCAGACCATCGCGGACCGGCACGGTCTCAAGGTGATCTACGACGCGGCGCACGCCTTCGGCGTCAGCCGGAACGGCGTGTCCGCGGCGCGGCTGGGCCTTGCGTCCATGTTCAGCTTCCACGCCACGAAGGTCTATCACACCATCGAGGGCGGGGCGGTCGCCACGGAGTGCGCGGAGCTGTATGACAGGCTGGCGCTTGTGCGCAACTTCGGCATCACCGGGCCCGACGACGTGGTATCCGTGGGCGGAAACGCCAAGATGAACGAGTTTCAGGCCGCGATGGGCCTGTGCAACCTGCGCCATGTGGACGATGAAATCGCGTTGCGCCGCCATGTGCATGACCGCTACATGGACCGGCTGGACGGCGTGCGCGGCCTGCGTCTGCCACCCACGCAGCCGGGGGTCAGGAGCAACTATGCCTATTTCCCGGTGGTGTTCGCGGGCGGGCGGACCGTGCGCGACGCCGTATGCGAGGCGCTGGACCGGGAGGGCGTCTACGCGCGCAAATATTTCTACCCTCTCGTGACCGACTTTGAATGCTACCGCGGCCGCGCCGGCTTTGACACCTCGCGCTTGCCCGTTGCCCGCCGCATCTCCGACGGCGTGGTGACCCTGCCGCTCTACCCGGAGCTTTCCGATGCGCAGGTTGATCTCATCTGCCGCGTGGTCAGGGAGGAGCTCCGCCATGCGTGAGCAGCGCGGCAAGCAGGCCGCCGCCTCCTTTCTGTTTAAGCTGGCCGAAAGCGTGGGCACGCAGGGCATCTCCTTCGTGGTCAGCGTGGTGCTGGCGCGCCTGCTGGACCCGTCGGATTACGGCGTGCTGACGATGCTGACGGTGTTCATCGCGGTGTCGCAGGTGTTTGTGCAGAGCGGGCTCAACACCGCCCTGATCCAGAAAAAGGACGTGGACGAGACCGATCTGTCCTCCGTGTTCTACGTCAGCCTGGGCATCGCGGTGGTGCTGTACGGGCTGCTGTTTTTGCTGGCGCCGGCCATCGGGGCCTTTTTCGCCATGGAGGCGCTGGCGCCGGTGCTGCGGGTGCTGGCGCTGATCCTGCTGCCCGGCGCGCTCATCTCGGTGCAAAACGCCGTGATCGCCAGGGAAATGGCCTTCCGCCGGCTGATGACCGCCAGCCTGATCTGCACGACGCTCTCGGGCGTGGTGGGCATCGCCATGGCGGCCGCGGGAACGGGCTACTGGGCGCTGGTGGCCCAGCAGCTCACCAGCCAGCTCAGCCTGGCGCTGGTGCTGCTATGGCTGGTGAAATGGCGGCCCCGGGCGCTGTTTTCCTGGGCGCGCGTGCGGGGGCTGATCCGCTTCGGCTGGAAGCTGCTGGCCTCCAGCCTGCTGGAAACCGGCTACAACAACCTGCGCACCGCCGTGATCGGGAAGAAGTACGCTCAGGAGACTTTGGGCTTCTACAACCGGGGCAAGCAGTTTCCCGAACTGGTGATGAACGCGGTCAACGGCTCCATTCAGAGCGTGATGCTCCCCGTGCTGGCCGATGAGCAGGACGACGTATCCCGCATGAAGCAGATGATGCGCCGCTCGGTGATGGTATCGAGCTTTCTGGTGCTGCCCATGATGGCGGGGCTGGCGGCGGTGGCCGAGCCGCTGGTGCGCCTGCTGCTGACGGACAAATGGCTGCCCTGCGTGCCGTTTTTGCAGATCTGCTGCATCGACTTTGCGTTCTATCCCATTCATACGGCCAATTTGCAGGCCATCAACGCCATGGGCCGCAGCGACGTGTTTCTGCGGCTGGAGCTGATCAAAAAGAGCTACGGCCTGCTCATCCTGGCGGCGACGGTTTTTCTGTTTGACAGCGTATACGCCATCGCGTGGGGCGCGGTGGCCAGCACGCTGCTGGCCGCCGTGGTCAACGCCTCGCCCAACCGCAAGCTGCTGGGATACGGATATCTGGAACAGATGCGCGATGTGCTGCCGGCGCTGGCGCTTTCGGCGGTGATGTTCGCGGCGGTGTGGATGCTGGGGCAGGTGCCTCTTTCGCCGCTTCCGCTGCTGGTTTTGCAGGTGCTGGCGGGCGCGGCGATCTACGGCGGGCTCGCGCTGCTGCTGCGGCTGGAGAGCATGCGCTATCTCATGGACATGCTGCGCGGGCTGGCGGCCCGGCGGCGCGGGGAGGCGAAGGCATGAAAACGGCGCTGCTGACGGCTGTGGGCTCGGCCTCGGCCGGCATGGTCATCGAGCGGCTGCACGCGCTGGGCTTGCGCGTGGTGGGCTGCGACATCTACCCCAGGGCTTGGAACGTTGCCTCCGGCGAGGTGGACGTCTTTTTCCAGGCGGTTTACGCCACGGATGCGGACGCCTATGTGCGCCAGATGGAGGAAGCCGTGCGGCGCGAGCACGCGGACTTTCTCATCCCCCTGACGGACGTGGAAGTGGACGCGCTATGTGCCCACAAGGCGCGCTTTTCGGCTCTGGGATGTGTGCTTTGCGTGCCCGACGAGCCCTGCGCCCGCCTGTGCCGGGACAAGCAGGCCATGGCCGCGCTGCTGGCCCGCGAGGGCGCGTGCCGGGTCATTCCCACGCGTTCCCCCTACGGCTGGGAGCCGGAGGCAGCGGACTATCCCCTGATGCTCAAGCCCCTGCACGGCCGCAGCAGCCAGGGGCAGGTGATCGCCCGCACGCCGCAGGCGTATCACGCGGCGCTGGACGCTCGTGGGGATTACATCGCCCAGCCCTATCTGGACGGCGACATCTACACCGTGGACGTGGCCCGCGACCGTTT
>OLQT01002005.1_pt1 | contig 11628 bp, 9 predicted proteins | sample 1672651 | NCBI WGS metagenome assembly OLQT01 (sample SAMEA3136709, study PRJEB25190) | human gut metagenome | biome: human gut; feature: human-associated habitat; material: faeces | place: Austria | collected 2013 | reverse complement strand
AATTCCAATGTGTGCCTTGGAGCAAAGCGGAAAGGCATGGTAGGTTTTTATGAAAGATTTTGATTCCAATCGCATCTATCAAATACTAGGCGATGAATTTAAAAACATCTATATTGTGGATTGTGAAGATCAACAAATTCATACTTTTAAGGAAACATTGAAGTTGCCTGGTTTTTCGTCATGTACGAGTTATAACGATGCGATGAATCAATATATTGATGATCGTGTTTACGAAAAGAATCGTGACATGTTACGAATGGCTCTTTCGTTTAACTCTTTATTTTCTAGGTTAGAAAAAACGGAACGTTTTAATATTCATTACCAATCTAAAAATGATTCGGAAGTTCATTTTATGTACTCACACTTTTGGCGTGTAATGGAAAATGGTCGATTAAGGCAAATCATTATTGGTTTTGCGAATGAAGATTTGGATATTCGTAGAAATAATTTAGATATGTTTAATAATACAATCACACCGAATGGTTTTAAACGAAAAGTGTTGATTGTCGAAGATAATGAAATCAATCGTGAAATTTTAAAGGCTACTTTAGAAGATGATTATGATGTGATTGAAGCTGTCAATGGAGAAGAAGGATTACAATTATTGTCACAGTACTACAAGGAAATATCCATCATTTTATTAGATGTAGTGATGCCTGTATGTGATGGGTTTGAGTTCTTGACTCGCCAAAAATCAGATTCCTTACTGGCTAGTGTTCCGGTTATTGTGACGACTGGAAATAACTCACAGGAAGATGAATTAAAGTGTTTAGGTCTGGGAGCCGTGGATTTTATCACAAAGCCATATAATGCGCGAATTGTGAAGAGTCGAATCGATAGTGTAATCAAGCTTAGAGAATCAAGTATGACTTTGGCAGCTATTGAAAAAGATGAATTGACAGGTCTATATACAAGACAAGCCTTTTATCATCACGCAAGAACATTTACACATTTTATGACGGAAGAAAAGTTTAATGTGGTTATCCTAGATGTTGCGGATTTTAAATTGATCAATGGTACATATGGCACAAAGAAAGGAAATGAAGTATTGGTTTACCTTTCAAATGCCTTTAGATATTATGTAAAGAATGGTTTATTGACACGTTATGAAGGAGATCAATTATTAGGCTTGTTCCATAGTAATGAAAAGTTGGATATTGATCGTATCAACAAGAATATAAATAAAATTGCAGAAGAAGCACCAATCCCCAATATTCGTATTAAGGTCGGTGTTTATGAAAATGTCGATACAACGCTTTCAATGCCAATTATTTGTGACCGTGCATTGATGGCTGAAAAGAGTATCTCCAAAGATTTTAAGACTAATGTGGCCTTTTATACAGATGAGTTGAATCAAAAACAATTAGCGCAAAGACAGATGGAAAATGATTTTAAATCTGCCATTGCGAATAAAGAATTCAAAGTGTACTATCAACCAAAATATGATGTGCAGACAGAACATATTGTTGGAGCGGAAGCTTTGGTTCGTTGGCAAAAACCTGATGGTACATTGATTTCACCTGGAGCCTTTATTCCATTGTTTGAAAGTGATGGATTAGTTGTTCATTTGGATGAATATGTATTTGAGAATGTTTGTCAGTTCCAAAAAGAAAGAATGGAAAACAAACTTCCTATGGTTCCTATTTCGGTTAACCTTTCTCGTGCCAGTATTCATTTTAATGATGTCGTGGAGCATTATGTGGATATTGTGAAGCGCAAACAAATTCCATTTGATTGTGTTCCGATTGAATTAACAGAATCTGCGACATTGTATTCAGAAAAGATTCTTGAAATTACAAATCAATTAGTGAAGTCAGGATTTAAGCTTCATATGGATGATTTTGGCTCTGGATATTCTTCATTGACATCTTTAAATGAGTTGAACTTTAGCACTGTAAAATTAGACAAGAGCCTGATTGATTATATAGATCAAGTGCGTGGAAAGAAAATAGTGCAACAAGCCATTGATTTAGGTCATGGACTGGATATGAAGGTTGTTGCCGAAGGTGTTGAAAGTAAAGAACAAAAGGATTGTTTAAAAGAAATGAACTGCGACATGATTCAGGGCTTCTATTATTCAAAGCCTTTAAAACAAGAAGATTTTATTGAAAAACTAAGAGCTTAACCAAGCTCTTTTCTTATATAAGGAGATATTATGCCATTAAAAATCATACGTCAGAATATCACAAAATTAAAAGTAGATGCGATCGTGAATGCGACAAATCCAAGTTTGATGCGACTGGTGGTCTAGATCATTACATTCATCAACAAGCCGGAAACGAATTGGACGAGAATTGTAGAAAACTTAAAAGATTAGAAGTAGGACAAGCATGTCTTACAAGTGGATATAACCTAAGTACATATATTATTCATACTTTTGGACCTATATGGCATGGCAATCAGGATCATGAAGAAGAAAAACTAAGATCTTGTTACATAAATAGTTTAGAACTCGCAAGTCAATATCAACTTAATTCGATTGCATTTCCATTGATTTCAACTAGGACAAATCAATACCCGAAATAAGTTGCACTAAAGATTGCGACAAATAGTATTGTATCTTTTTTGTATATTAAAAAATTGGTTTCGGATGTGTTTGTGGATGATATTGAGCGTACAAAAAAGGCAGTTATGAATGAGCATTTTTCTAAGCCTTTGGCGATGGAAAAAGTAATTGAAGCGATTGGTAATTATTCAAAAAAAATAACTAAAATATAACCAAGTTAACGATATAATTGAATAAATGAAAGGTAGGTCCTATATGCAGACAATCATGCGATATGAATTGGTCATCAATGAAGCACTGCGTTCGGCACTCATGTTGGATACACCAGATGAACAGATCAATGAGTTTATTCGTTTTTTTGGAAAACACATTGGGTGTGATCGTATTTATATTTTTGAAGATAATGAAATAGAGCATGTGACCAATAATACTTATGAATGGTGTAGTGAAGGTATCCAACCGGAAATTGATTTTCTACAAGGTGTAGATATGGATATCATCGATTGGTGGTACAAAGCTTTTGATAAGAAAGAAAATGTGATCATTCGTGATGTTGAAACGATAAAAAATGAACATGTGTATACATATAATACGTTAAAGATTCAAAATGTTAAGCGTCTTGTGGTATGTCCAATTCGCTATAAAAATGAAATCAGTGGTTTCTTTGGCGTGGACAATCCACCGATTGATGACCATTTGGGTTTAACTACATTCTTAGATATGATCGCAACGTTAGTCATCTCTTTTTTAAAGATTCGTAATTCACAAAATAAGTCCAAGCGTGAGGCAAAATTAAGTGGCTATTCAGCCTTGGGACAAATCTATACTTCTATGCATTATATCAATGTGAAAACCAATCGCTTTCATATTGTGAAAATGGAGCCGCAAATTCTAACGTATTTAGGAAAACATGAAATTTATGATATAGAAGATAATTTTACGGATCATATTTGTAAGATTCATCGAAAATTCTGTCAAGCTGATTATGTAGATCGAGAAGTTGAATTTATGGATCTTGAGACATTAGAAGAAAGACTTCAAGGCAAAAAATCCATAGATAGTGTTTTCTATGGTAAGCTTTCTGGCTGGTGTCGATCCCGTTTTATTCCGGTTGATTATGATGAGGATGGAAGTTTACTCCATGTTCTATATTGTGTGGAGTGTATTGATGATCAAAAGAAGCGAGAAGACAAATTATTATATTTAGCTCAAACAGATACAATGACGGGAATTTCAAATCGTCGTAGTGGAGAGAAGATGATTGAGCGTGTTTTAAACAACAAAGTCAGTGGCATGATGTGTTTAGTGGATTGTGACAAATTTAAATCCATTAATGATACGTATGGACACATGGCTGGGGATGAGGTCATTGTTGCGATTGCGCATACGCTACAAAAATCGTGTCGTGATAAAGATGTAGTCATGCGTCTTGGTGGAGATGAGTTTGCGTTATTTATTCCAGGTGTTACGGATCGTAAGTGTGCCAATGCTTTCTTTAAACGTTTGTTTGAGAATTTGAAACAAATCCAAATTGAATCTATAAAAGATCATCCGATTATAATGAGTTTAGGCGCTTGCATTTATGATGGAAAAGAAGAATTGACCTTTGATGAATTATACTGTAGAGCCGATATGGCAATGTATCAAAGTAAAAAAGTGGAAGGATACAGCGCAACAATCTATAAGAAAAAATAGCCTCTTGATGAACAAAGAGGCTATTGATGTATTCAAAATGTATACATGTGTTAAAAAAGTATAAACAAATTATATTTTTTGTGGTATTATACCCAAAACGGAGGGAAATATATGCAGAAGTATGTAGAAATTAAGCGGGATGGACTGACATTACGAGGTATGCTTCATGTGCCAGACAATGTAAGTTCGAAAGTGCCTATGGTCATTCTACTTCATGGATTTTGCGATGATCGCAATGAAATAAATTTTGTGCATAATGAGTTATCTCAAAGATTGTGTGATGCTGGTATTGCGAGTGTTCGCTTTGACATGAATGGCAGCGGAGAAAGCGATGGACGCTTTGAAGATATGACTATTTCAAGTGAGATTCTGGATGCGAAAGCCATGTTGAATTATGTGGAATCTTTAGATTTTGTTGATTCTAAAAAAATTGCGCTTCACGGATGTAGTCTAGGAGGATGCGTAGCGAGTATGGTGGCAGGACAATGTAAAGAAAGAGTTCAAGCATTGTCGTTATGGTGTCCTGCACCAGATCTAGTTTATAACTTGAAAAAACATTTGACTTTGTGTGGCCAGGACGTTTCAAACATTGAAAAAGATGGATGTGCAGATGTGGAAGGATTGAAGTTGAGCCTTAAATTTTACCAAGATGCATGTACACTTGATCCTTATAAAGAGGCTTCTTTGTTTGATAAAAATGTTTGTACCATTCATGGAGATCAAGACATTACAGCTTCGTGTGAGTGTAGTTACAAGTATAAAGAAATTTTTAAGGAAAGAGCAAAATGTATTATTGTCAAAGGAGCAGAGCATCGCTTTAAATCATTTGCGTTTAGAGAAGCAAGAATGAAAGGGGCTCTAGACTTTTTAAAGGATGAATTGTTATAGATGAAAGAGAAGGAAATTTGATATGAATAAAAAAAGAAAACAGCCAACAACCCTATTTGCGGTGGTTTCATTTTTGGCTATTATTGCCGTATTGATCATTATGATCAACTTAGGATGCAATACAACACTATCTGTATTTGCGGGTGTGATCGTTGCGGTTATTACCACAAAACTTTTAAATATTCCATGGAGTGAAGTGGAACAGAATATTATTAAAACAGCGGCTGAATGTATGCCGACATTCTTGATTGTCATTATGGTCGGTATGCTTGTAGGAATCTGGATGGCCGGTGGAACTGTTCCATCATTGATGTATTATGGTATGCAAGTGATTTCACCGAAGATCTTAGTACCTCTAGCCTTTGTCCTTTGTGCCCTAACGAGTGAATTTACAGGAACATCCTTTGGTTCTGTGGCAACTATGGGTCTTGCGATGGTGGGAATTGCCGCTACAACAAGTATTCCCGTACCATTAGTTGTGGGTGCCGTCGTTTCTGGAGCGTGGCTAGGAGATAAGATGTCGCCTTTATCAGATACAACCAATTTAGCGAGTGGTGTAAGTAAAGTACCTTTATATGATCACATTCATTCTATGCAGTATACAACACTTCCTGCAGCTGTAGTCGCTTTGATCTTATTTACAATTGCCGGCTTGTATTATAGTGGTGGAAGTATGGATCTTGCCCAACAAAAATTGATTTTAGACACATTATCTAAACATTTCAATATCAATATTCTATTGATTTTACCTGCCATTCTAGTTATTTTGATTTCTGTATTTAAATTACCTTCCATATTAGGAATGGGCTTAGCCGTAGTTGTATCTGCTGCTTTTGCGATGGTCTTTCAAGGGGTAAACTTTGTCGACTTAATGAACTATGCCTTTAATGGTTTCAGCATTGAAACAGGTGTATCCATTGTTGATCCTATGTTGAATCGTGGTGGTGTACTTTCTATGTCTGAATTATTAGTGACATTTATGGTTGCCAGTGTAATGGGAGCTGTCATAACGTCTACTGGTATTTTGGATGTTTTGGCAAAAAATGTTCTTTTAAAATTTATCAAGAATCGTACAGTATTAGTATTTGTCACTTTAGTATATTGTTATGTTGTAAACTTCTTAACAGCTGGTGGACAAACAGTATCTATCATTGTAACTGAACAAACGTTTGAATCGACTTATGAAGATATGAATATTTCTCGTAAAGTATTATCTAGAACACTTGAAGATTCTGGTACATTGTCTGCACCCATCGTTCCTTGGGGTGTTGCGACAATTTATGTCATGGGCGTACTAGGTTGCTCAACAGCTTATATTCCATACGCATGGTTTATCTTTATCGTTCCTATTTTCTCAATGATTTGTGCCATTACTGGGATTGGAATTTGGGATAAAGAAGGAAAGCCAGTTCGAAAATAAATGTTATATTCCTTTACTATCTTTTAGAATTAGTGTATAACTTAGATGTAAATAAAAAAAGGGAGCTTGTAGTACAGGCTGAGAGGAAAGTGTGACTTTCGACCTATAACCTGATTTGGATAATGCCAACGTAGGGAAATACTTTGTCTTTTTAGTGTGAGTATACCTATATTGGTTGCTCACCTTTTTTGGTGGCAAAATGGGAGCACCACTTTTTGTCACGTTAAATAATCATTTGGAAAAGGAGATTTTAAAATGAACACAAATGAAAGTACAGTAAGTACAGGCGCTACATATACCACTCAGATGGATGCTGCGCGTAAGGGAATTATTACGCCAGAAATGAAGATTGTAGCCCAAAAAGAAAAAATGACAGAAGAAGAACTAAGAGAGTTAGTCGCATGTGGTAAGGTCGTAATTCCGGCCAATAAAAACCATAAATCTTTAAATCCTGAAGGTGTGGGAAGTATGTTACGCACAAAGATTAATGTAAACTTAGGGGTTTCTAGAGATTGTAAAGATTATGATGTCGAAATGGAAAAAGTTATGGCAGCCGTAAATCTTGGTGCAGAATCAATTATGGATTTATCAAGTCATGGAAATACACAACCATTCCGTCAAAAGTTGACAGCTGAATGTCCAGCTATGATTGGTACTGTACCTGTATATGATAGTGTGATTCACTACCAAAGAGATTTAAATACATTAACCGCAAAGGATTTCTTAGATGTAGTCGAGTTACATGCCAAAGATGGTGTGGACTTTGTGACTTTGCATTGTGGAATCACTAGAAAGACGATTGATCAAATCAAAAAACACAAACGTAAAATGAATATTGTTTCTCGTGGAGGAAGTTTAGTCTTTGCGTGGATGTCTATGACAGGGGAAGAAAACCCCTTCTATGAATACTATGATGAAATTTTGAATATCTGTGAAAAATATGATGTGACGATTTCTTTAGGAGATGCTTGTCGTCCTGGATGTTTAGCAGATGCCACAGATGTATGTCAAATCGAAGAATTGGTTCGTTTAGGAGAACTTACAAAACGTGCTTGGGAACATAACGTACAAGTTATTGTGGAAGGACCTGGACATGTTCCATTAGATCAGGTTGCGGCCAATATGCAGGTTCAGCAACAAATCTGTATGGGCGCTCCATTCTATGTGTTAGGCCCATTAGTTACAGATATTGCGCCAGGCTATGATCATATTACAGCGGCTATTGGTGGTGCGGTTGCAGCTATGTCAGGAGCAGCCTTCTTATGTTATGTTACACCGGCAGAACACTTGGCTTTACCAAATGTCGAAGATACAAAACAAGGAATCATTGCTTCTAAGATTGCAGCACATGCGGCTGATATTGCCAAAGGTGTTAAAGGAGCACGAGATATCGATGACAAGATGGCCGACGCAAGAAAGAATCTAGATTGGGATGCACAATTTGAGTGTGCGCTAGATCCAGAAACCGCAAAAGCAATTCGTCAATCTCGTATGCCAGAAGATGATCATAGTGATACTTGTAGTATGTGTGGTAAATTTTGTGCTGTAAGAAGTATGAATAAGGCTCTATCTGGGGAGAATATCGATATTTTATAATGGTATTGTTTTACATCGTTTATATTTTTTAACAATTATTTGCAGAAATTAGTTGATGTTGTGTGTTGTTTATAAAAGTATGATATATTAAGTGTGTAACGTTTAAATGTTATATTCTCTCATAACATATGTTACTAAATTGGGCTTAGTGAGTATGTTATAATTAGATGCATTGAGAAGGGGTTATTTATGAGTGAGTCAGTTTTAAATTTTCTTGAAGAAAAGAATCTTCCTGAAGTCACAAAAAAGAAACATACATATTTGATGATGGATGGACACGACCAAGAAGATATTTACGTATTAAAAGATGGTGTTGTGAAAGTGAGTATTGTTTTATGTGATGGGCGTGAATTCAATATCACTTATTTAAAAGGTCTGGATATGATTTCTTTGTTGAAAGATGAAATCAATAAAATGACTACGGCATCATTTCATGCTCGTATCGAAAGTGATACGGCAACTTTCTATCGAATCAGCAGAAAATTGTTTGAACAATATGTGAAAGAAAATGAAGAATTACAGGCATATATAGATTCGTATTATCGCAAAAAGATGACCGAAGCTATTTATCGCCAGCAACTCATGACAATGAATGGGAAAAATGGAGCTGTGTGTGCATTTATCTATCATTTGATTCCATTATTTGGTAGACAAGTTAAAAAAGGTGTATTTATTGATCTGCAAATCACGAACGATGATATTGCCAATTTCTGTGGGGTATCCACAAGAAACAGTGTCAATCGTATCTTGCGTGGGTTAAGAGAAGAAAACGTTATTACAATGGTATATCATAAAATCTTAATTTTAGATGTAGATTATTTAAAGCGCTATGTACAGTAAAAGGAGCTAATTTAGCTCCTTTTGTTGTTTAATAATGTCATGTACATCAACAATTGTTTTCTTGATTTTACACCAAGCTTACTATAAATATTACGATTGTGATACTTTAATGTATTGTCTGTAATATTTAATGTTTCTAGAATATCCTTACTTGAATATCCCTTCACATAAAGATTTAAGATCTCTTTTTCTTTGCGTGTCAGTGTCGCAAGACATTCAAGGAAACGTTTATATTCTTCTTCATCTACATCGGCTTCACGTTTTTTTGCCAGACGCTCAACTTCCACCTTTGCCTTATCATATTCTCTTTGAATGAGTTCATGTTCATTTTCAATTTGTTCAAGCTTCTTGCGATTTTCCTGCATCTCAAGTTCTAAACTTAACATCTTGTTTTCGACTTCATAGTCTTGGACCGATAGAAAATCTAATAAGTCATCAATTTCCTGAACGGAATAACGCGTTTGGTTCTTTTTGTCTTTTCGTAGTTGTTCAAGTCCTTTTAGAATTGGGGACAGGAATCTTTGACTGAAGAAGGAACATCCTAAAAATACAAATAATAATAGGACAATGGTAAAGAAGAATAATTCAATATTACTTTTTACGATGGCTCGATTGTAGTCAGAATCCAAAATCATAACATATGTCGAATAGGTTTGATTCTTAGAAATTTTGACAGTATTCTTAACCCCAATATAATTACGATTTTTACTTATGATTCTCAATAAGTTGTTGCCAATAGGTTTAATGGAAAGATCTCCATTTGGTATATAATAGAATCCATTTTGGCTTCCCGTACTAAAGCCTTCATTTGTGATGATTGAATCGGAGTCTGGCACTAAAAGACACGTTAAATGGTTGAGAGTTGAGGGCTGGGGATGCGCAAATTTAAACCAGCTTTGTGAAATTTCAAAACCACAAAGACCATAGAAGGTACCATCCTTTCCAACTAAAGGAACACGTAATAGTGCGATTCTTTCACCTGTGTATGGCAATTGAATAATATTTGATAGGGAATAATCAAAGTTCCCTTTTTTTAATTCTTCATAATCGGGTACAAGTGTAATATCAAATTCCTGTCTCCATTTACGATGTGGCATGATGCCATGTTTTTTGCCGATATTGGCAATTCCACGATATAAAATCAAGTCTTCCTTTGAATAGGACATTGTCGTTTTTTGAAGATATACACCACTTCGTTGTGTCTGCGCATTATCCAAAGTGGAATTGATTGTCGTATCTAGTTGTACATAAGCTCCTGAACAATTAGATCGTTCAAGATATTGTCCTAAAGGCTGAATCATATCGTTTTCTAAAGAATAGATGGCATTGGGATTGTCCTGCAGCTGTTGAAAGGTTAATCCTTGATTCGCTAGGGTTGTTTCTAATATAGCTTCCATATTATCAGCCAATGCGATATTCATAGAGGCCAAGTCATCCCAATAATTTTCCATATTCTTTGTGAAGTATTCACTTTGAATGGATAGTTTTTTATGAAAGTCTTGTTCGGTCGTTCCAAGTCATCCAAATAGGAAGAGTCCCATTAATAAAGTAATACTGATGGTAGTCACTAGAAAGAACATATATACGAAAAGCTTTCGTTTCATGGATCTTTCTTTTGATTTAAAACTTAATTGCATAGGCTAACCTCAAGAAAGACTTTTTAAAATATTCATTGCTTCATCTACAATTTCATCAATATCTTCACCAGCAGCAGCTCGTGCTTGCCATTCTTGTTGGTGGCTTCTTACTTGATCATAAAATGCATAGGCCTTTCTAGAAATCGCATTTGGAACCTCTCTAGAAATAACGGTATAGTCGGATTTCATTTCGGTGAGTGTATTGTATAAAGATTGTGTTTCTTCATCTTCAAACTTTTCATTTTTTAAGTTTTTAAATGCTTTTTTTGTGACTGGCATGTAACCTGCTTGGATCACAAAGTCCATGTTTCGTTTTGGTTCCACAAGCCAATGTGCAAAGACACTAGCGGCTTCTTGTTTTTGTTCTGTAGTCTTATAGGCACATAATCCAACACCAGCTTGTGTCATGAGGGCATGGTCTTTATCGGCTTTTGGATAAGGCAGGGCAATCGCATTTAATGGTTCCGTTGTATTATCTGGATATGTAACGATGTCATTTAAATAGAGGTAGGCTGCACTGCTGGATACACCAATGAGTGTTTCTCCGGTTGTAAGTTCTGTGCTTGAATAAAAGTCAGAAGCAGAAATATGGCCTTTGATCAATGGTTCTAGAAAGGTTCTAAAGGCTTCTTTAAAAGCAGGATCCTCCGTATTGTACCAGCCATTCTCTGTAAACATATTCTTTGTTCCTAATGCGATCGCATAAGATTCAATGGAATTTAATAGATAATCAAAGCATAATAACGGCTTTCCATTTGACCATTCATAATATTTTTCGGCTACATCAAACGTTTGATTCCAAGTGTCAAAATCATTTAATGAAACAGCGGTATCGTTAGAAAACTTTTCAAATTGTGTACCATTCATAAATAAAACGATTGTTGATTTTGATAATGGAAGATCCACAAGCTTATCCTCTAGCATTCCAGCATCTAAAAACTCATCAACAAAATTTGAAATTTCCTTCTCTGTAAATACATCATTCCATACAATACTCTTAGGCTTAACAGATACATTGGTGACTTGTTAATATAAGTGACATTAAT
>OLQT01002004.1_pt1 | contig 11634 bp, 16 predicted proteins | sample 1672651 | NCBI WGS metagenome assembly OLQT01 (sample SAMEA3136709, study PRJEB25190) | human gut metagenome | biome: human gut; feature: human-associated habitat; material: faeces | place: Austria | collected 2013 | reverse complement strand
CGCGCCGACGAGTGGGCATCGATGTCGTTCTCCGTCGGCGAGGTGTCTGAGGGCGACGCGGGTGCGTCGATACGACAGGGCGAGGGCGGAAGGCTCGACGTCGTGCTCGACCTGACGCTCCCGGTCGGCCCACAGGGCGAGGTTGGACCGCAAGGGCCAAAGGGCGACAAGGGAGACCCCGGTGCTGGGTTTGCTATCAAAGGAACCTACGACACCGAGGAGGAGCTCCTCGAGGCGCACCCGACGGGCAGCGTCGGGGACGCTTACACGGTCGGCGACGACATCGCGCTGTACATATGGATCGAGTGAGGGGGGTGGTTCTAGATGCTCGTGAGGCTTGAGGGGTGCCGCCTGCACCAGTGGGAGACGGGGCGGCACATCGCGTACATGCTCGACGGCTGTGCGGACGGGCCCGTAAGGTTCCAGTTCGCGATGCGCGGCATGTGCGAGGCGTGGGAGGTCGAGGGCGACGGCGAGCGCTGCCGCATCCCCGACGAGCTGCTCCAGCGTCCGGGCGTGCTTCGCGTGTGGCTCGTCGTCGGCGGCGAGGTCGTCCACGAGGAGAGCTACGACGTCGAGCAGAGGCCAAAGCCGAGCGGGTACGTCTGCGAGCCGACCGAGTACGAGACGGTCGCAGAGCTCAAGGAGTGGGTCCGCGACTACCTCGACGGCGTGCTCGGGGTCACCGGCGTCGGCGGCGTCGAGACGCTGCCGCCAGGCTCGGACGCGACGGCGTCGCTCGATGACGGGTTGCTCTACCTGGGCCTTCCGCGCGGAGAGCCCGGTACCAAGGTGTCTGTCGGAAGCGGGACGCCCGTCGCGGGGAGCACCTCGGAGGGCGACCTGTACATCGACTCGCTGACCGGCGAGATCTTCGAATTCGGAAAGGTGGCATCGAATGGCTGACACGTTCGGATGGGTACCCAAGGGCAGCCTCAAGGGCCCGAAGGGCGACGCTGGAGAGCAGGGTCCCAAGGGCGACGGCGGGCGCAGCGTGCGCGTCGCGCGCATCGACGTGACCGACAACTCGGACGTGGCGTTCTCCTCGCTGTCCCCCTCGGACGGCATCGCGGTCGGCGACACCGTCGTCGACGCGGCGGGGGACGTGTACACCGTCGAGAGCGTAAACACCGGAGCGTCGACCGCCCACGTCGGCGCGAAGCTCGAGGGCGTGAGCCTCAAAGGCCCGCAGGGCCCGGCCGGTGCCGACGGCAAGGACGGAACCGGCGTCACCATCCTGGGCTCCTACGACGACATAGGCGCGCTCCAGGAGGCGCACCCGACCGGCTCGGCCGGCGACGCCTACCTCGTCGAGGGCGACCTGTACGTGTGGAGCGCAACGGAGTCGGCGTGGAAGAACGTCGGAACCATCCAGGGGCCGCAGGGCCCCAAGGGCGACACGGGGGCGCAAGGGCCCAAGGGCGACACCGGGGCGACCGGCCCCGCTGGGCCCGGCATCTCGTTCGGCAGCGGGACGCCGTCGATCGAGGGGACTGCCGGGCAGATGTACGTCGACACCGACACGATGACCGTGTACGGCTACGAGAAGACGGGGGCTTAGCATGGCATGGGTGGTCAAGGGCAACCTGAAGGGGCCAAAGGGGGACACCGGCGAGCGCGGCCCCCAGGGCATCCAGGGGCCGCAGGGCGAGAAGGGCGACACGGGCGCGCAGGGGCCCAAGGGGGACACCGGCCCGCAGGGCTCCCAGGGGGCGACGGGCGCGACGCCCACCATCACGGCGACCGCGACCGTCGACTCGAACGTCGGCACCCCTGCGGTCACCGTCACGAAGGGCGGCACGACCGCCGCGCCAACGTTGGCGTTCGCGTTCAAGAACATGAAGGGCGCGACCGGGGCGCAGGGACCGAAGGGTGACACCGGTGCCCAGGGACCCCAGGGCGTCAAGGGTGACACCGGTGCCCAGGGACCCCAGGGGGCCACGGGTGCGCGCGGCCCGCAGGGCATCGGCATCACCGTCGGCAGCGGTGCTCCCTCGGGCACTCCGGTATCCGGGTCGTCGTACATCGACTCCTCGACCGGCAACCTTTACGTCTACGAGTAGGGAGGGCCCATGGCTTGGAAGAACGTGGGCAACCTGAAGGGCCCCAAGGGCGACACGGGGGCGCAGGGACCCCAGGGAATCCAGGGCCCGCAGGGTGAGAAGGGCGCGACCGGAGCCCAGGGCCCCAAGGGCGACACGGGCCCCCAGGGCCCGCAGGGCCCCGTCGGCGTGGCGTCGGCGGCGTCCCCGCTTTCTCTGTCGGGGACGGCGCTGTCGCTGGGCACCGTGCCGGTGTCCAAGGGCGGCACGGGGGCGACCACGGCAGCAAACGCGCTGTCAAATCTTGGCGGCGTTGCCAAGACGGGCACCGTATCGTCCGTCTCCGTCGGTGGTTCAGACTCCCTCCAGCAATACATCCAGATTGATGTCACGACCACCGCCGGAAAGCACAGGGGCTGCTACTTCAAGGACACCGGGTTCGGGTTCTGGAACTACAACGAGTCGAAGGACCAGTGGACCATACCGGTGACGCCCAAGGCGCGCGGCCTTGAGGCCTACCCGGTCGGGGCGGTGTACATCAGCTACGTCTCCACGAGCCCAGCGTCTCTGTTCGGCGGCACGTGGACACCCATCACGGGGCGCTTTCCATACTTCAACGCGGGGACCGGAACGGGCGGCTCGGCGCGCCACCGCCACTGGCTGCCGATGGGCAAGGCCGTGAGCGACGGCATGTACGTGTACGACTTCGACCAGAGCGGGACGATGTTCGCTGGCAAGAACATCTCGGGCAACAAGAGCCTCCAGGGCGCGCTCATGAACTTCAGCTCGTTCGACACGTATTCGACGGGGCCGTCGGCCGGGTTCTCCGCGATGCTGCTCAGCTCGACGTCGGAGCCGGTCACGGGTGTCTCGAACCAGGCGGTCTCATCGACGAACCCCGGCGACGCCCTGCCTCCCTACCAGACACTTTACGCATGGAGACGGACCGCATAGGAGGTGCGCATGAGGATCGTGAACGAGGCGGGAGAGGACGTCGCCATCGAGTCGCTCGACCTGAAGGCTGGCAGGCTCGTTCCCGGCAGCGCCGTCAAGGAGCGCCACGAGGCCGTCGAGTTCCAGCCCGAGGAGGGCCACTTCGAGTACCGCGAGTTCTACTTCGATGACGGAAGCTCCTACGAGGTCGACGGCCCCGACGACCCGCACGTCGGCCCCAACGGCTTCGTCGCCGTCGAGGGCGAGGACTGGCCGCTCGGAGAGCCGACCGGGGCCGACCAGGCGTGGGTCGTCGACTCGCCGCAGGTCGACGCGCAGCCCGCGTGGGACGAGTACGAGCAGGCCCTGGTGTACCGGGCGTACACCGACGCCGAGCGCGAGCAGATCGCTTTCCAGAAGGCCGTCAGGGCGTCGGTATCCGTTGCCCGCACCGTGGCGGCGACGCTTCCCGACGAGCAGGCAGCCGGGGTGGCCGTGCTTTTCGACGAGTGGGACGGCGGCGGCGTCGCCTATGCCCAGGGCGACCGCGTGCGATACGCCGGTGCGCTTTACCGGTGCCTCCAGGGCCATGCGAGCCAGGAGACGTGGACGCCGACCGACGCCCCCAGCCTGTGGGCGAAGGTGCTCCCGGGCCAGTCGGGCGAGGTCGGCGAGTGGGAGCGCCCGGGCGCGACCAACTCGTACATGGCTGGCGACAAGGTGACCCACGGCGGCAAGACCTGGGAGAGCACGATCGACGCAAACGTCTGGGAACCTGGTGCGCGGGGCAGCGAGGGCCTGTGGCGCGAGGCTGCCGGGGAGGAGTAGCGCGTGGGTTACGCAAGGACGGCCGACTTCTGGGTTCCCCTGGTGGCACCGATCGGCGAGGGGGAGGTCTGGGCCATGTGCATGGCGGGCCTCTTCATCCTGTTGGACGTGGTGTTCGGCCTGGCGAAGGCGGCCAAGGCCGGGCAGCTGTCGAGCACGAAGATGCGCGAGGGCCTGTGGCACAAGGCCGCTTTCGTGGGGGTGGTCGCGCTGGCGTGCGTCGTGCAGATCGGCAGCGCCCACCTCGACATGGGATTCGACGTCCCGCTCATCATCCCGGCGTGCGTCTATATCGTCCTCAACGAGATCATGAGCATCGTGGAGTCGCTGGCCGAACTCAACCCCGAGCTTAAGGGTTCGAAGTTGCTGCGGCTCTTCGAGAGCGGCAAGTCGTCCGAAGACGGGAAGGGGGAATAGCGTGATTCTGTATCTGATTCCCGGCCACGGGGACGGCGACCCGGGTGCGGGAGGCGAGCTTGGCGGCGTGCACTACGACGAGGCCGAGCGCGTGCGCGCCCTGGCGTCGCGTATCAAGGAGCTTGGCGGCGACGCCGTGCGGACCAGCGACTTCTCGCGCAACTGCTACAAGGACGGCGGCATGCTCGCGTGGGACTTCCCGGCGGGCTGCCAGGTCGTCGAGCTGCACATGGACTCCTCGGGCGTCGGGGCGCGCGGGGCGCACGTCATCATCGACGACTCGCTGTCGCCTGACGCATACGACGAGGCACTCGCGGCGGGGCTCGCCGAGATGTTCCCCGGCCGTGCTCAGTCTATCGTGAAGAGGTCCGACCTCAAGGACGTCAACCAAGCGGCGGCCCGGGGCATCAGCTACCGGCTGGTGGAGCACGGCTTCATCGACAGCCCCGGTGATCTCGAGACGTTCAACGAGCGCCTCGACGACATCGCCGCGCTGTATCTCGAGGCATTCGGAATCGAGGGGGCGAGCGTGGACGCCGACATTCGTTACATGCAGGGACTCGCGCGTCCCATGTGCGAGCGCGCAGGCATCGAACCGCCCGCCGCGACCGGACAGTGGAACCCGGACACGCAGAGGGCGCTCGTCCATCTCGCCCAGACCGAGCTGATGGCGACGTGCGACCCGACGCTCTACCCGAGCGGCGAGATTGGCGGGCAGAGCCGCGCGGTCATGGATGCGCACCCGGTCAAGGCGGGAGACGCTGGTCTGGCGGCGTGGGCGGTCAAGGCGGCGCTCGTCGGCCACGGTTACAAGGGTGCCGCGTCGGGCGTCGTCTGGAGCGGCATCGACCTGACCGACTGGACCATGGACGAGGTCGCTGTGTCGGCCCTGCGGCGCTTCCAGGCGGAGTCTGGCCTTCCCGTCACCGGCGAGGTCGACGACTCGGGCTGGTGCACCCTGTGCCCCAACATGTACTCCGACAATCCGAACAGATGACAGAGCGCCCGGCCCCTTCGGGGGTCGGGCGCTTTTCTGCGTTTCGGCCTATATCGCCCCGTCCATGATGCTCGCCGCGCGCCTCTTCGCGTCGGGGTCGGCGCTCGCGTAGATGTTGAGCGTCATGGCGGCGTTGGCGTGCCCAAGGTTCGACGCGACGGTCTTGATGTCGACCCCGGACGCCACCGCGACCGTGGCCCAGGTGTGGCGCAGGTCGTGGAAGGTGACGCGCCTACCCTCGGAGCCCTTGAGCCCGAGCAGCTCGGCGACCGACTTCCACTGCCTGCACAGGGTGCCGGGGTGCATGAAGCGGTCGGTTCCCGTCAGGATGTAACTGGTCTCGGCGGGCTCCCCCTGCTGCGACCTCCACTGCATGAGGATCTCGGCGAGAGACTGGGGCATGGTCGCGTCGCGCGCCTCGTCGGTCTTCGACTCCTTGAGGTACGCCCCGCCGTCCCCGATGCCGACGGCGCGGCGCTCCCACAGCACGAGGCCCTCAAGGTCGGCGTCGACCCAGCGAAGCCCGCAGATCTCGCCCTCCCTGAACCCGACGTAGAGCGCGATCCTTGCGGCGACCGTCACGGGCGAGAGCGGGGCCGTGCCCAGCACATCTAGGAGCCTGCGGCGCTCGTCTTTTTGGGCGTAGTTGATGCCCGGGTTCTTGTTCTTCCTCTTGGGCGGCTTCACCGAGTCGCAGGGGTTGGCCTGGAGCACCCTGTCGGCGACCGCCTGCCTGCACGCCTGCTTCAGCAGGCGGTGGGCTTTGCCTACGCTCGAGGACGAGAGCCCCGAGGCGGTGAGCGACGATTCCCATTCCCGTATCTTCTCGGGCGTCAGTCTCGCGAGCTCTACCCCGTCGAGGCCCCTGCGCAGGCGCGTCATCGACGTCCGGTAGTCACGCACCGTCGACGGCTCGATGGCCCCTGACGACCCGAGCGATTCGACCATGTCTGAAACGTACTCCAGCACGAGGATGTTTCGCGGTGACTTAGCTGTGGTATCGTCCTGCTTTCCGTTGTCCGCCGTCTCGCTCGATGCGGTCGCTGCGCCTCCGTCCGACACGAGCGATGCGACCCACTCGTCGAGCATGGCGCGCGCCTCGCGCTTGCGGGTCGTCTCGAACGTAGTGCTCATTTGGATCGTCGCCCCGTCGCTCTTGATGAACTCGGCGACCCCGCGCAGCCTGCCGCCGCGCCCCTTGCGCAAATATGCAGTTTTGAGAATCATGTCTGCGCCTCCGCGATCGTTTCACGGCGCGCTTGACGGCACGTTTGGCGGCACATAGTGCGTGCCGCCAAACAATATTCGAAAGATATAAGGGAAAATGTGCCCTATACCTGGGTAAACGCTGGTGGGCCCAGCAGGATTCGAACCTGCAACCCAGGGATTATGAGTCCCCTGCGCTAACCGTTACGCCATAGGCCCTCAGAAAACCGCTCGGTCAGTGTAGCACCATCTAGCAGCACATTCCCTTGTCAATCGAACAGCTCGCCAAGAAACGCCATCCATTACCTATCGAACTATATCCACATCAACGGCACGCTCTGCGGCACGTTTGACGGCACGCCCATGAAAATGCAGTATGCAGAGAACGCGTCGAGGCATGCAGGCACATGACGGAGTCGCCTCCGATACCAGTCGCTACTTCCCATGTCCGCCCCCCAGCCTATGGGACTCATCCATCAGGGATTGGACGACCTCGGGCATATCGGTCCAAGACCTGTACTGCGACACGTTGTTCGGGTTTCCGATCCTCGCCTTCCTTTTGTTATCGTCGTTGTGCTTTGATGCGTTCTGGACCGCCGCACCCGCTTTCCCCGAAACACTGTCGGCGACGACCTCCTTTGCCTTCCTCGTCGAAGTGCGGTCGCGATCCGTTGCCCTGACAAGACCTAGGTCTTTCGCCATGTCCTCACATTTTCTGATATCTGAAAACGAGGGGCATACTCGCACATGGTCTATGAGCCACACTTCGAAGCAGGGGTTTGAGATGACCAGTCTAATTCCCGATTCTCTCGCCTTTGCCTGGGCTTGCTGGAGATTGCAGAAATTGTCACAGTCAACGATGACCCACACCTCGCGGAATCGATCGAAGCCTTCGCGCTCTGATTCATTCCTATCGATGTCCATAATCTTGATCGCATCCCGGACAACAGACAACGGGTCTTTTGGAACCGGGCGCACATCGACCGCATTGGATAAACCCAAATCGGCTTTCAAGACACGGAAGTAAGATGGTTCTGTGACCTTTCCTCCACAGACGATGAGAAAGCGACTGCGACGCTCTCGACGCTTCTTCGGCCTCCCTGAAGGAGGTTCCGATCTACGCCCCATCTTTCTCAACCCCATCCGTCTCGTCAGACTCGCCTGAATCATCTGACCCATCTGACTCATCCAAACCAATTAACGAATTAATTACTTTGGCAACTGCGTCATGGAGACCGATATTAGGCAATGCACCGTAGACACCAAGCATATAATTCCGCCCCATGTTCTCATCGGGGCGAACCGGCATGCTCGTCACCGGATACAAATCAGACGCTCCGTCATTGCCCTTTTCCACAAACCAGAGCTGGTCCCGTTGTATGGCACGTCCGTCTCGCCCAGACTTCGTTATGAGCGAGACATCGTGCGTGGTGAATATAAGCTGTGCTTGCCGTGGGTTAGTTTCCGGGTCGGCAAAGATGCGGACCAGCTCATCGACGAGAACGGGATGCAAGCTGCTGTCAAGCTCGTCGACCAGGGCGACTGATCCGCTTGACAAGGTCTGCAGCGCAACCGAAAGAAACGAAAGGGCGGCAACTGTCCCCGCGGATTCAAGGGAGCTTTCAAGCCAGACAACGATACCATCTTTGCCGGAATGCCCAAAGGCGAGGGTGTTCGACACCTCGGATATAATCAAGTCGAGTGTTGTTTTTTCAATCTTTGGGTCTTCTTTTAGATCCTCTATTCCCTTTTTGATGTTTTCATCCGGCTCGCGCTCTTTTAAAGAAATGCCGTTAACTCCAACATCTACGTGCGATATCATATTTGACAGAGCTTTGCCAAACTTGCTCTTGTTCTTCAAAAGATGCTTTATGTACGTCAACTCCATGCCATATTTGGGGGCGCTGTAGAAACCTATCCCTTTCGAAAGCGCTTCGAACGCTGAAAATGAATCAATTGACGAGCTAGCGTCAACAGCAGAGGCTCCAACGGCGGAGAGGAAAAGGGAGTTGGGCCGCGTCAGCTTCCATAGCTGTTGCTTCGGGCCGGAAAATGATGGACCGAATTTAATATCCGCCTCTCCGGAGTCATCAATGAACCGATTGAAAAGAACGGTGGGACGCGACGACCGATAGACGGTCAGCGACTCTTCGAGCACTTTGTGGGCATCGATTGAGAACCAGTACTTGTAACGTAGATTGTTGTTTGCGATAAACTCGATGAAAAACTCGGAGGGGGCCGAACGGGACTCGGCATCTAGCAAGAACGGATCAATATCAATGCCGCTAGTGCGGTCTCCTCGTGCGTAACTTTCGGACACCAGATGAGACATATACTCAAACGCCTCAAGGAGGGTGCTTTTTCCTGATGCATTGGGGCCGTATATCGCACATACGGTTGAAACGTCCGGGTGAGCCCATCCGCCAGGTGACTTCTCTTGATCTCGTTGCATCGAGAACTGTGTTTGGTCTCTGAAGCTCCGATAGTTCTTGAAGGTGAAGTTGAGTATTAACATAGTCGGCTCTATCTTCCCAAAGTTGCTGGTTTAATCATCCATCTGCGCCGATTTCTTTCCTAAAACGAGATTATATTAGATACAAACTCGTTTTAACACCAAGTTGCCACAAACGGTCAAAGTCGCTCAATGAGTTGCAATACCATATGTTCATATTTGCCCAATATGCCTCTTATGCCCCAGCAGCACCACGTTCGGGTACCGATTTAGACATGGCCGCGCCGTCGCGCGCTGACTGGAGAAGCGACACCTTGCGCTCCGGCGTCAACTGCCGGTAGTTGCCGACTAGCTCTGATTCGTAGGGATCGGTCGCCGGTGGCGTGTCGTGGACGTCGTCGTCCTCCCAGCCGCATAGGTCATTTGGCGTGCAGTCAAGAATAACTGCAATCCTGCACGCATCTTCGAGGTTGATCCTGGAGACGCCCTGTTCCCACGTCCTGTATGTCGAAAGCGGCATGGATAGGCGTTCCGCCATCTCTTTTTGGTTAATTCCCCTGCTCTGTCTAATCGACTTAAGCATCAATTTATATCCCATTGCTCCTCCTCTGCGGTTCAAGAGTATACAACCAAACACAAGAAGTCTCAAATTATTTAGTACCACACTATTGCAGTAATAGGAATTCCGGTATATAGTGCGCTGAGTACCAAATATTTTGGTACTAGGTGACTTCTAAGGGACCTTAGAAGTCTAGCAGTGGTGTTGACTAACGTCACCACCACTTATGTGTGCTCAATGCCGAAGAGAGGTGGTGAAACATGCACGACCTGCCACTGAAGCGGAGCGACTTCGCCGACTTCAAGCGATACGTCGGGTACCGCATCGAGAAGATACGCGGGCTCTACGACATGTCGCAGGATGACCTCGCGAAGGCGTCGGGCCTGTCGAAGGCCTCCATCAGCGCCTACGAGCGCGGGGACGCTATACCGCTGTTCGACAACGCCTGCGAGATTGCGAAGGCGCTGCACACAGACGTCAACGACCTGTGTGGGTTCGGGGAGGCGTCCTGATGTCTTCCATCGTCCTGGGCGTCGCCCTGATGGCCTCATCGCTGTTGTTCGGCGCGCCGTTCTGGTTTGCCGGGTGTCTTCTGCTCGGGGTCGGTCTGGGTTTCTTTTCCTCAAGGCATAGCTGACCCGAAGCGCGGGCACTCAACGCTCCACCGCTGCCCTTCTTCCCGCTCCTCTAGCGCCGCTGGCCGTCGGATGTCGGCCGATTCCCATGGCGACGCCCAGAGCATCGGGCAGGCGGGCAGGTAGCAAACCTTCTCAGCTGCATAGCGAGGCCGCCGCAGACTCACCAAGAAGTGAAAGGCGGCGAGTGATCCATCTCGGAAAACTAAAAGGCCCCCATGCGACCGCCTGTGCCCTGGAAAGCGCGCGGATCGATGGAGGCCGGAAAGGAGGCGTCGCATGGACGCCAAGAAAGATCATATCAGATTGAGCGACGACGTGCTGTTCGGCATCGGGTTTGCCGCTTTCTTCGTCTTCGGAATCGCACTCACGACGGCCCTCATCTGCATGGGGTATTTCGGATGAGCGCCGAGGAAGAGCGCGGGCGCGAACTTGTCGCGCGTGCAATCAAATGGATCAAAGGCCATCCGGACAGCTGGCGCGAGCTCCTATCGATGTGCCGGTGGGCGCAGAGCAAGTACGGCCACGTCAGCCGAGACGTCGTTTACACCGAGTGCATGCGCCGCAGGGTCGACGTAACCGAGCGCCCAGACATCTGCCGCGAGCACGACCTGTGGAGCGCCCTGGTGCGCCTCGCCTCGAGGAGCACCCCGGGTGGCCTCGACTTCAAGCGTGACCCGAGGTGCACCGTCGACAAAGCGTACCCGACGCCAGACGACCTGCCAGAGATACCCGAGGAGGCGGTCGTATGAGGCTTAAGACGTCGTTCGACGGAGATCCGTGGACGTACGGTGAGGCACTGTTCATAAAGCACAACGTCGTAGACCGAGGCAAAGACGGAAAGAAGCGCATGACCTACTCCCAGGCCGCCAAAACCCTGGGCAGGTCGTTCGAGTCCGTTCATTCGTTCATAGCGCGCGCGGAATTGCGCGACAAGGCCGGAAGGACGGAGGCGCTCTATGGGCGTATCGGGAGAAGGTAGGCAATTCGAGCTCGTGCGGTTCTCGGGCACGCCGGAGCAGGTTTCAGAGGACTGGCGCGCAGAGCGTCGCAAGGGCGTTGGCGGCAGCGACGTCGCCGCGATCATGGGGATGTCCCCGTACAAGAGCCCTTACGAGGTGTGGGCGGAAAAGACGGGCGTTGTCGAGCCCGCCGACCTGTCGGGCGTCGAGCGCGTCATGTGGGGAAACGTCTTGGAGCCCGTCGTCGGCGACCACTACCGGGAGCTGCACCCCGAGCGGGAGGTCAGGCGCGTCAACGCGATGTGTCGTTCCATAGCCCGACCATGGGCACAGGCCAGCCTTGACTACGAGGTCCGCGACCCAGATTTGGGATGGGGCGTCCTCGAGATCAAGACGGTCGGATACCGCAGCGCGCCGATGTGGGACGACGGGGTCCCCATCTTCTGCCTAACGCAGGTCGTGCACTACCTGAGCGTGACGGGCAGGCCCTTCGCCGATGTCGCGGCGCTCATCGGCGGCCAGGAGTACCGGGAGATCCGCATCATGCGCGACCCCGCAGACGTCGAGGCCGTGGACGCGGCGGTCGACGCGTTCTGGCGCGAC
>OLQT01002001.1_pt1 | contig 11656 bp, 10 predicted proteins | sample 1672651 | NCBI WGS metagenome assembly OLQT01 (sample SAMEA3136709, study PRJEB25190) | human gut metagenome | biome: human gut; feature: human-associated habitat; material: faeces | place: Austria | collected 2013 | reverse complement strand
CCCGAACCGCGTCGAGGATCCCACCCTCGTGCGCCCCGAGATGTGGAAGTAAGCATTTCGCATCAGCCTACGGCATCTGTGCAAGGAGCCCGCATCGTGCGGGCTCCTTTTTTTGCGCGTCCCATTGTCATAAGTTGGATCAAGCTCCCTTCTTTTCCGGCAAGATTCCAGGTCAAAATGGAAAAAGCGGATTTGTGCGACTAACTATTTTGCTAATCCCGCCTGCATAAATTGATTCCTATGGTAAGGTAAACGCTTAAGTCAGGGCCTTATTGAAAGGAGAAGCCATGACCGGAACTTTTACAACGGAGCGCTTGGGGTTGGGTGATTACCATGGCATCTAGCACTAAGGAAGCGGTACGGCCGGCAACGACGTACGCTGAGGCGACCGAAGCGGAGAAACATGCCGTCCTGCGCAAGGTGACGGGGTCTTCCTTCCTCGGTAACTTCATCGAATGGTTCGACTACGCAAGTTATTCGTATCTGGCCACGGTTATCGCCATGGTGTTCTTCCCCGCGGAAGACCACGCGGTGGCAGTGATGAACACGTTCGGCGTGTTCGCGCTCTCGTTCCTCGTGCGCCCCATCGGCGCGATTTTCTGGGGCAACATGGGCGACAAGAAGGGTCGCAAGTGGGCCCTGTCGGTATCTATTCTCCTCATGAGCGGCGCTACGTTCCTGATCGGATGCTTGCCCGGCTATGCCGTTATCGGCGTGGGCGCGCCGCTGCTGCTTCTGCTGCTGCGCATGGTGCAGTCGTTCTCGGCGGCAGGCGAGTACGCTGGCGCTGCCACCTTCATCGCGGAGTACGCGCCGCACAATCATCGCGGGTTCTACTGCTCGATGGTGCCCGCCTCCACGGCCACGGGCCTGCTCGTGGGCTCGCTTCTGGCCACGTTCATGTTCTCCGTCTGGGGAGCCGACTCGGCCTTCGTCGTCGATTGGGGCTGGCGCATCCCGTTCTGGCTGGCGCTCCCCTTGGGCTACATCACCCATTACATCCGTACCCATCTCGAGGATTCCCCGGTATATGCCCAAATGCAGGAGCGCATGAAGGAAATGGGCGAGAAGGTGGAGCATCCCATCCGCACGCTGTTCACCAAGCATCTCAAGGTGCTGCTCATCTCGTTCGGCGCCTGCGTGCTGAATGCCGTGGGATTCTATGCGGTGCTCACGTACCTCCCGAACTACTTGGAGACGACGCTGAACTACCCGCCGAGCGACGCGTCGACCATCACCACTATCGTGCTCGTCGTCTACATCGCCTTCATCTTCCTGTCCGGCCGCATCTCCGACAAGGTGGGCCGCAAGAAGATGCTCATCGGCGCCTGCGTGGGCTTCATCGTGTTCACGGTTCCGGCGTTCATGCTGCTCGGCACGATGAATTTCTGGATCATTCTGATCGTCGAGCTGTTCATGTGCCTTCTGCTCACCATCAACGACGGCACGCTGGCCAGCTATCTCACCGAGACGTTCCCGACCGATGTGCGCTACTCCGGCTTTGCCCTCTCGTTCAATCTGGCGAACGCCATCTTCGGCGGCTCGGCCTCGTTCATCTCGTTCTGGTTGATCGACCTCACGGGCAACGCCATCGCGCCGGCCTGGTACATGGTGGCCATCGCAGTTGTCGCGTTCATCGCCATGTGCATGACCCACGACCATTCCGGCAAGAAGCTGGACGACGTGAAGTAGGTTTCGCCGTCCATTTGACTGCATTAAGCGAAGGGCCTCCTGCGTGAGGCCCTTTTTTGCGACGGGAGCGCTCTCCAGATGCAAGAAACCCCGCTGCGTTTCAAGGGCTTTCGCAGCGGGGTTCTCACCTCAGAGAGTCCTGCGGAGGGCAGCCGCAGGGCGTTCGGGCGGTTAACGCCCCTGAATTAGCGGATGATGATGGGCCAGTCTCCCATAAGGGGCCTCCTCTGGTCGCTCGCATATTCGCTGACCTCACTATAAAGGCCCGCCCTTCAATTATCAATATCTAAATTTCTGATAATAACTTTGGTACAAAATAATAATAAAATTCTCAATTATAACTATCTTTAAGATCAACTTCTGATAATAGGAGATTCCGAAGCTGATAGAATGGGAGCGAGAGGGCAAGCTCAAGGAAAGGCGGCGCGATGGCGGGAAAGTCTGCGATGCGGGGAAAGACGGAGGCGATGCCGAAGCGACTCTCCGTGGATGAGCTGGTGGCCTTTATGAGCCTGCCCATTTTCCACGAGCTGCGCACGGCGGTGGACGTGGGCATTCTGCTCTTCGACGACTTGGACGACTACGATCTTCCCGAGGGCTACTCGAAGGAGGACATCTGGCGCATCCTACTCGCCGTGCGCAAGCAGGCCGCCGTGTTCATCCCTGAGGACCCGGAGCGCACGGCCGACATGTGGATGGTCACGACCAGTTCGCTGTCGTTCAACACCGAGATGCTGGAGGTGCGCTCGAAGGAGGACTCCTCGTTGGCGCGATCGCTCAAGGACATGCAAGGGTCGCCGTTCGTGACGCGCTTCATCGAGCGCACGCTGGTGCGCGGCCTGGCGGACGAGGGCATCGCGGTGGACGAGGAGCGGGTGCACGAGCTGTTCGCGGGGGCGCCCCCGCTGACGTCTCTCGATCAGTTGGTGGCCAACTACTTTCGTCTTTCGAGCGATTGCGACAGCTTGGCGCGGCGCGCGGTGACCCACGGGCTCATCGAGACGCTGTACTACGAGCTTTCCGAAGGGGTCGATTTGTCCGAGCTGCCCGAGCGGGTGCTCGCGCCGTTGGATTCGCGCTTGGCGCCCCCGGAGTCCCAGGTGCTGATGGATCTGGTGTGCCAGCGGGCCTGCGCGGCGGGGGACGATATGCGTTTCGGCCCCGTGCTGCGGCTGCTCAATATCAGCTGGTTCTTCCGTTATTTCAACGTGCTGCCGCGCCTGAACGTGCTTGTGGGACTGCTTTTGCGGAATATCCTGGCGTTGAAGTGGGGTTTCCCCGTGCTCAGCTGGATACCGGAGGGTTTCGATCCGACCTTGGCGGAGGCTCCGGTGGACGCGGCCCGCTACGAAGCGGTGTTCGAATCGTGGTCGACCGACTACGGCTTCGGCTTCGATTTCACGCCCTATTTCGAGTTGAATGTGTGTCTGTACCTGCGCGAGCTGGAGCGGCTGGCGGTTTCCATCACCTATCTCGAGCAGCTCAACGAGCAGATCGAGCGCATCTTCGAGTCCCACATCAATGCGCGCCAGAAATCCATCCTGGTGGCGCTGTGCCGCGAACCCGGGGCTCTTTTGCGCATCGCGCCGCATCAGCGCAGCTTCCGCATCGCCTACGGCACCGCCCGGGCCGATTTTCTGGGGCTGGAGCGCGAGGGGTATTTGGTGCGAGAACAGGAAGGACGCGCCTTCGCGTTCCGCGCTCATCCTGGCTTGCTCATCCTGGCTTGCAGGAGAAGATCGTCCAGCTGGGGGCCGCTGTGGTCGGCTCGGCGGAAGCGAGCCTGGGGGAGGGCGCCGTTGTAGTATCCTGAGGGGGAACTGAGAATCCGACTGGGCTTAGGGCCAATGGGGGCCAGTCCCCGCGCGCGGCGGCTGGCGAGAGTGTGCGAAAGGACTGCCATGATCAACGAGAAGATGTACGGGCTGGGCGACGAGCCGAGCGCCATCCGCGAGCTGTTCGCCTACGGGATGGCGCGCAAGGCCGAGATTGGCGCTGAGAACGTGTTCGATTTCTCGATCGGCAATCCCTCGGTGCCGGCGCCCGATCTGGTGCGCGAAACCATGCTGGAGCTTCTGGACATGGATCCGGTGACCCTTCACGCCTATTCGCCCGCGGCGGGTCTGCCCGAGGTGAAGGAGGCCATCGCGGCGTACCTGTCCGCGCGCTACGACACGACGGCGACGCCGGGCCATCTTTACCTGACGGCCGGTGCCGCGGCGGCCTTGGCTTCATCCATTGCCGCTGTGACCCAACCTGGCGACGAGGTGGTGGTCGTCTCGCCGTACTTCCCCGAGTACCGCACGTGGATCGAGGCGGCCGGCTGCACCATCGTGGAGGTGCCGGCGGCGGTTCCGAGCTTCCAGCCCGACATCGAGGCGCTGCGCGCGGCCATCGGGCCGAAGACGAGTGCCGTGATTATCAACACGCCGAACAACCCGGTGGGCGCCGTGTACACCCGCGAGAGCCTTGAGGCCCTGGCGGCCATGCTGCGCGAGCGTGAGGAAGCGCTGGGACGTCCGCTGTACCTCATCAGCGACGAGCCCTACCGCGAGATCACCTACGGCATCGAAGTGCCCTGGGTGCCGTCGCTTTATGCCCGCACTATCGTGTGCTACTCCTACTCCAAGGCGCTCTCGCTGCCCGGCGAACGCATCGGATGGGTGTACGTGTCGGATGCCGCCGACGACGGCGATGCGATGGCGGTGGCCGTGGCGGGCGCGGGACGGGCGCTCGGCTACGTGTGCGCGCCGGTGCTGCTGCAGCGCGTGGCAGCTCGCTGCGTGGGGGAGCCGTCGGACGTGGCTGCCTATGCGGAGAACCGTACGGCCCTGACCGAGGGACTCTCCGCGCTCGGCTACGAGTACGTGGAGCCGGACGGCGCCTTCTACCTGTGGGTGCGCGCCTTGGAAGAGGACGCCCAGGCGTTCTCGGATCGCGCGAAGGAGTACGAGCTGCTCATCGTTCCCTCGGACAGCTTCGGCGTCGGCGGCTGGGTGCGCCTGTCCTACTGCATCGCCCGCGACACCATCGAACGCTCGATGCCCGCGTTCAAAGCCCTCAAGGAGAGCTACGAGGTTTAATCGAGTTTCACTTCGCTAACGCAGTTCACGCCAGCGCGCTGGGCAGCTGTTTCGGAGGTGCGTTTTCTGCTGACATCATTTCCAGCGCATTCTAAAGGTGCTCAGGGAAGTGGGAGCGACGCTCTGGACGCCTTTCGCCATCTCTCGAGGCAAAACTACTTGCCCGATTTGCGGCGAGCGAGCCAGAAGAAGCCGGCGCTGGCGACGATGAGACCGGCGAGGGTCGCCACGCGGCCTACGCTGGGGTCTTTGTAGCCGATGGCGAAGACGCCGAGGCAGAAGGCGGCCATGATGGCGCAGAGAATGCCGAGCCAGCGCAGGTAGAGAGCGGCTCCCTGTGGGGCGCTCGAGCGTTGCGGCGCGATCGGCTCGCCGGTACGATTCGGGGCTTGGGGGCGTTTCTCTTCCAACGTTCGTCCTCAGTTTCCGTAAGAATTGAGGTACTCGAGGATTTCCTGGCGCGAGTGCATGCCGCACTTGCTGTAGATGCGCTTGATGTGGCTGTGGGCGGTGGCGGGGGTGATGAACAGCTCTTCGGCCACCTTCTTCTGTGTGTGACCCAGCGCGTAAAGGGTGAGCACGTCCATCTCGCGGCTGGTGAGCAGGAAGTGCTCGCCCATGCGCTCAACGTTGCGGCGCATGGAATCGGACAGCTCGCCCATGGAGAGCGGGGAAGGGATAGGGGATGGCTCCAAGGCGGCCGAGGCTGAAGAGGCGAGAGGCGATGGCATCGTCGCCGGGGGGGAAGACGAAGGGGCGGAGGCGAGAGAGATCGAGGAGGAGTCGATCTGGAGAAGCTGCTCCCGGATAGCGGCGCGTTCCTCGTTGCAACGGATGCACTGGCGTGCTTCGGCGGCTTTCAGAGCCTCGGAGGCTGTTTGCTGGGCGAAAGCCTCGCGCTTTGCTGCGTTGAACACGACGCTCTGCAGCGTTTGCTCAGCTTCGGCCAGCGCCGCTGCCGACTCGGCCGCATCGGCTTCGGCTTGGCGCGTGACCCGCTCGTTCTCGGCTTCCAGACGATCGTTCTCTGCGGACGACTCGCCGCGCTCGGCGTGCATGAACTGCACGAGAACCACTTGGGTGGAAATGAGGACAAGAGCCCCAAGCAGCGAGTTGATGAGCAAATCGTTGCCGGCCAACGGGTAAGTGAAGTACAGCAGCATGCGGGCGAGGGAACGCGAGCCGAAACAGATCACCCAGCCGCCCATGGCGTAGACATAGGGGTCGCGGATTCCGAAGCTGGTGAAGGCGATGATGACGTACCAGCAGTAGGCGCAAATGACGATGTTCAACGTGTTGACGGCCACGGCTCCGATTTCCCAGCGATAGGGGAAAGCACCGAACAGAACGAGGCTGAGAGAGGCCAGAAGTGCCATGGTGATAAATGCGTCCACGGTCATGACGCGCTCGCGGCGGCGTACGACAAGGAACATGAGCAGGGCGCATATCAGCATGGAGCACAGGGCGTAGGCCAGTCGCGAGCCCCAGGTGAAGGAGATGGGCAGCCCGTCGGGATAGCCACGGAGAAAGCCGTCGACGAATCCCAGAAGTGCCATGCCGACGGTGCAGGCGGCGAGGAATCGGTGGTCCTGGATGTTGCTGCGGGCGAAGGTGAAGAAGGTACGGGCCCGGCGGTGCGGCCGCTCCGTGGGGTGCTCGGCGCGCAGGCCGGCCGGCCCGAGGAAGGCGAACTGGGCCACGATGAGCGCCATGCCGATGATGTTCTGCGCTCGGGTGGGCAGAAACGAAAGCAGGTAAACGACGCCGACGCTGATAAAGAAGGCCGAGAACACGAACAGGGCAGCTGTCACTTCGTCGGTGCCGCGCAGGCATCGCAGCCAGTAGAACATGCACAGCGACAGGGCCAGGGTGCTGGCAATGCTGAGGGCGAAAGCCGTGGCCGCAAGAGTTTGGTCGGTGCTGTCGAGCAGGGAGAGCGCCATGGAGGCTCCGGCGGCGACGATGATGCTCCCCACCATGATCCACTGCACGGCGGTAGCGCCCAGCTCGCGGCGGGATCGCGAGAAGATGAGCAGCGCCACGACGAAGAGCGCGCAGGTGACGAACATGGAGCCGTCGGTGAAGATGCCGTCGTCGGTGGAGGCGTAGCTGCCGTAGCACGCCACGATGAGAGCTGTGCGTGCGCAGATGATGCCTGCGAGCATGGGCCAGAATGCCTTTGCGCGGCTTAGAAGTCCGCTCACGACAACGCTCATGAATCCCCCTTTCGCCCGATGCATGTTCCATCATGGCTTTCCCGCGATTCCCCATCATAGCTCTTTTTCCGACTTGTGCGCGGGGAATCTTGGCTGCGGCGAATCTGCCGAGGGAGTCGTTACGTTTCCGCAATCTGACATCGCCTGAAAAAGGGGAGGGGCGCAGCGGAGGTTCTGGTAATCTTGCAGGTGGATAATCGAAGAAGAGGAGGAGCCCATGAGCGAGGGTCGCGACATATACCACGAGCCGAAGCAGAAAGTGCTGCTGCGCACGGCCGACGTGTACCAAACCGAAGTGGATGACGAAGTGGCCGGATACTCGGACAAGCTTCTGGCCATTGTGGCCGACTATCACAACGGCGGCCGTCCCGAGGGGATGAACGCCCAGGCGATGGTCGGCAAGTCGAAGCGCGGCGAGGTGGCGTTCCGATTGTTCGGGCGCATCAATCCCGAGACGCGCGTCATCGAGGCCGCCGGCTTCAAGACGCGCGGATGCTTGGCGATGACGGGGTGCGCGAGCGCCACCTGCGCGATGATCGAGGGGCGTACCTTCGATGAGGCGCTGGCGCTCACGATCGAGGATGTGCGGGAGGCCGTGGGTGGCGTTCCCGCCGGGAAGGCGAACACGCTGACGTTCTCCGTGGAAGCGGTGCGAGCGCTCATCGGCGACTTCCTCGCGCGGGAGGGGGCCGGTCTGGCGGAGCTGGATGCGGTGGTGCCCTGCGACTCTTACAGCGTCGCCTGCCTGATGTGCGAGCACTGCTCGCTGCGCGATACGCGCACCGACCTGTTCGTGGCGGCCATGGACGGTGAGTAGCCGTGCGCGAGGAAGACGAGATCCGCGCTGCGGTGATTGAGTTGGCCCGCGCCCAGGCGGCCGGCGAGGACATCGCCGACGCGCTGCCTCATGGCGAGGCTCTGGCCACTGCGGGTGCAGCGGCCGATGGTGAGGTCGCAGATGACGCCCTCGATCCCGACGAGGCGCGTCAGGAGGCCATCGCGGCGGTGCTTGACGTGGTGCGCGCGGCCTCGCGGGAAAGCCTCCTATCGTGTCCCTGCGAATGGGAGGCTGCCGGTCTGGTGCCCCCGTCGATGATGCCCGAAGACTTGGAAATGGCCGTCTACGATGCGCTTATGGAGTTCGGCGACCCCAACGGTTCGCGCGAGGCGGCCGGTGTTGGGGGCCCTGACGCCGGAGCCGCCCCTCGCCGCGCCGCCAATAAGCACGTGAAGTCCGCCTTCTCCTCCTCCAACGGTCGCCCCGTAGGCGCATCCCCCTTCAAGCACAAGAAACCTCGAGCCGATGATCCGGCCATGGGGGACGTCCAAGGGGCTGGCGGGTGCCCTGACCGAGCGAGTTCCGCAGCGACTGGAACAGCCCAGTGGGCTGTTCCACCAAGCGAGGACTGTCTGAGCGAATCAGGGTACCCCGCGGCTCCGCCCCCGGAAGCCTCGCAACTACACCTCGCGCGGCACCTCCCCGGTCTCCAGCAAGTTCAGCAGCTGCGCCTCGTCCAGCACAGGCACCCCCAGCGCCACCGCCTTGTCGTACTTCGAGCCCGCGTTCTCCCCCGCCACGACGAAGCTCGTCTTCTTCGACACCGACCCCGACACCTTGGCCCCCATGGCCTTCAGGCGCGCCCCGGCCTCGTCGCGGGTCATGCCCGAGTGCGTAAGCGTCCCCGTCAGCACGAAGGTAAGGCCCGCCAGCACCTGGGGCACCTCCTCGCCGGGAGCCGCTGCCTCATCGGCCATGGTCACGCCGGCCGCGCGCAACCGCTCGATGACCGACACGTTGTCCGGCGTGCGGAAGAACAGCCACATGCCGTGGGCCACCTTCGGCCCCACGCCGTAAATGCCCGCCAGCTCGTCCTCGCCCGCCGTCGAAAGCGCGTCCATGGAAGGGTATGCCGCCGCAATGGCCTCGGCCGTGGTCTTGCCCACGTGCCGGATGCCCAGCCCGAACAGCACGCGCGCGAAGGTGCGGCCCTTCGACGCCTCAATGGCCGCGACGAGCTTCTTCGCCACCGTGTGTCCGAGGCGCACCGGCTCCCCGTCGGCCTTCACGCGGCCCATGTCCAAGCTCGCCAGCTCCTCCTCGGACAGAGAGTAGTAGTCGGTCACATCCGCCACGCGCCCGCTCTCCACGAGTCGCGAGACGATCTCCTCCCCCATGCCGTCGATGTCGAGCGCCCCGCGGCTCGCCCAATGCAGCAGCCGCTCCAGCGCCTGGGCCGGGCAGTCGATGGAGATGCAGCGGAACGCCACCTCCCCCGGGTCGCGCACCACGGGGCTGCCGCAGCTCGGGCACACGCTCGGCATCTCCCAGATGCGCGCCTCGGGGCTGCGCAGGGAAAGCACCGGCCCCAGCACCTCGGGGATGACATCGCCCGCCTTCCGCACGATAACCGTGTCGCCCACGCGCACGTCCTTGCGGTGCACCTCGTCCAGGTTGTGCAGCGTCGCCCGGGCCACCGTGGAGCCGGCCACCACCACGGGCACCAATTCCGCCACCGGCGTGAGCGCGCCGGTGCGCCCCACCTGCACGGTGATGTCGCGCAGAAGCGTCGTCTTCTCCTCGGGCGGGAACTTGAACGCGATGGCCCAGCGCGGCGCGCGGGCCGTAAAGCCCATGGCACGCTGGCGGGCGAAGTCGTTCACCTTTACCACCACGCCGTCGATCTCGTAGGGCAGCGACTCGCGCCGATCCAGGCACTCGCGGCAGAAGCCGCGCACTTCCTCGGCGGTGGCGCACAGCCGCACGTCCGGGTTCACGTGGAAGCCTGCCTTCCGCAGCCACTGCAGAAGCTCCCACTGACCCTCCACTTCCAAGGCGCCGTCGTCGGCGATGGCGTACATAAAGGTAGAGAGGTCGCGCATCTTCGTCACGGCCGGATCCTTCTGGCGCAGCGAGCCGGCGGCGGCGTTGCGCGGGTTCGCGAACGGGGCACGGCCTTCCTCCTCGGCGGCGGCGTTCAAGGCCTCGAAGCTCTTCTTCGGCATGTACACCTCGCCGCGCAGCTCCAGCGTCTCCACCCCCGGCGCGATGGCACCGCGTGCCTCGTCGCGCAGGCGCAAGGGCACGTCGCGCACGGTGCGCATGTTCACGGTCACATCCTCGCCGGTGGTGCCGTCGCCGCGGGTGGCCGCCCGCACGAGCACGCCGTCCTCGTAGGTGAGCGCAATGGAGCTGCCGTCGATCTTCAGCTCGCAGCACAAAGGCGGAAGCGAGCCGCCGCAGGCCTCGGCGGTGCGCTCCATCCACTCGTCAAGCTCGTCCAAATCCATGGCATTGTCGAGCGAGTACATGCGACGCTCGTGCACCACCGGCGCGAACTGCTCGCCCACATACCCGCCGACCCGCTGGGTGGGCGAGGAGGCCGTCACCAGCTCCGGGTGCGCCGCCTCTATCTCGCGCAGCTCCCGCATGAGCGAGTCGAAGGCCGCGTCCGAGATGGTGGGGGCGTCCAGGGCGTAGTACTGGTAACTGTGGTGCTCGATCTCGCGCCGGAGCGCCTCGGCCCGCGCCGCCGGATCGCTCGTCGCCTTCGCCAGGTCCGCCCCGTCGAACAACGGGTTCTGTTCTGCGTCCATGCCATTCGCCTTTCTCGGATTACGCCAATCCTGTCTTTTCATCTCGGGAAATCGCAGGGCCGGTTTCGGGCAAGAATTTCGAGTTGTTAGAGTTTTGCCCTTCCCTCAGCTCTCCCTTCAAGGCACCCTATCGTAGAAATGTTGGGATTTTGCGGAAACCTAGGAGCGAATTCGGAGAAACAGAGCTTCCCAAAGTCTAACAACTCGAAATTTTCGCCAAAAACACGCCTCCGCTTCTCCCAGAGAGTCAATTGATCCTGCCGGGGTAACAAAGAGGCCCGGAAGCGTTTCCGGGCCTCGTCGGTCGCCGCGCCTATGGTATCACTGGCACGGCCGTAGTGCTGCCAACTCCTCGCCTAGCGGGCATCGCTTCCCAAGGGTGCGACTCCCCAACGGCGCATCGCACTTCCTAGTGGGTGTGGGCCACGATGGTCGCCTGGGGCAGCGACACGCCGTAGACGGCCATCTGCACGCCGCGGGCCATCAGGAAGAAGCCCAAGAACAGCGCGAAGGTGCCCGGCCACAGGAAGAACGCGATACCGCAGAACAGCGACACGATGCCGGCGAACAGCACCCAGCCCCAGCCGGGAAGCGCGTCGCGGAAGCGGACGGCGGCCACAATCTCGAAGATGCCATAGGCCACGACGAAGATGCCCATGACCCAGGGGATCACCACGGCTGACGCTATGGGGTGCACGATGAACAGCACGCCCAAAATGATGTCGCAGATGGCGTAGGCGAGCGCCCAGCCGGACAGCCCCTCGGCCTCGCGGTACTTGAAGTAAGCGTAGGCGTCCACGATGCCCGCGGCCAGAAACATGCAGCCGGCGATGACGGCGATGCTCACCAGCGTGAGCCCCGGCACCATAAGCAGCACGAACCCGATGATGACCAGGGCAATGCCCGCGGCGAACAGGCCCCAGTTGCGTCCTACCTTGATGTCCATGATAATCACAACTCCTTAACCCTTTGACGATCTGCCATCGCAGTGTGTTACGGTGACGATATTCATTCTAGAAGCGGGAATGTGAGAATTACGCCGCGCGCCCCTCCCGTTTCCGACAGGATTGC
>OLQT01002000.1_pt1 | contig 11660 bp, 10 predicted proteins | sample 1672651 | NCBI WGS metagenome assembly OLQT01 (sample SAMEA3136709, study PRJEB25190) | human gut metagenome | biome: human gut; feature: human-associated habitat; material: faeces | place: Austria | collected 2013 | reverse complement strand
TCACCCCCTGCTAGTCGTCGTTCATTTTGAGGACGGCGAGGAAGGCTTCGCTGGGGACTTCGACGGTACCGAATTGGCGCATGCGCTTCTTGCCTTCCTTCTGCTTTTCCAGCAGCTTCTTCTTGCGGGTGATGTCGCCGCCGTAGCACTTGGCCAGAACGTCCTTGCGCATGGCGCGGACGGTCTCCCGGGCGATGACCTTGCCGCCGATGGCCGCCTGAATGGGAATTTCAAATAGCTGCCGCGGAATCACATCCTTCAGCTTTTCGGCAATGTTTCGTCCGCGGGCGTAGGCCTTGTCCCGGTGAACAATGATGGAGAATGCGTCGCAGATTTCACCGTTGAGCAGAATGTCCAGCTTGACCAGGTCGCTTTCCCGGTAGCCGTGCAGCTCGTAGTCAAAGCTGGCATATCCCCGGCTGCGGCTTTTCACCTGATCGAAGAACTCGTAGATGATCTCGTTCAGCGGGATCTCATAGATCAGCTTGACCCGGCCGCCCTCGTACTGCATGTCAATGAAGATGCCCCGCTTGTCCACGGCAATGTCCATCATCGCGCCCACAAATTCCTGCGGGGTGTAGATGGTCGCGGTGACGTAGGGTTCCTCCATGTGCTCGATTTCGCCGATGGGCGGCAGATTGGAGGGATTGTCGATCTCCACCATGGAGCCGTCCGTCTTGTATACATGATAGATAACGCTGGGCGCGGTGGTGACCAGATCCAGGTCGAATTCCCGCTCCAGACGCTGCTGAATGACCTCCATATGCAGAAGTCCCAAAAAGCCGCAGCGGAAGGCGTAGCCCAGCGCCACGGAGGTCTCCGGGTCAAAGGACAGAGAGGCGTCGTTCATGCGCAGCTTTTCCAGCGCATCCTTCAGGTTGTCGTAGTCCGCGCCGTCGGCGGGATAAATGCCGCAGAACACCATGGGCGTTACCTTGCGGTAGCCGGGCAGCGGCTCGGCCGCCGGGCGGTTCGCGTCGGTGATGGTGTCGCCCACCCGGGTGTCGGCCACGTCCTTGATGGACGCGGCAATGTAGCCCACATCGCCGGGATACAGCTCGTCGCAGGGCTCGTAGCCCGGGTTGAAGGTGCCCACTTCTACGATGTCGAACTCGCTGCCGGTCTGCATCAAACGCATGCGCATCCCCGGCTTCACCGTGCCCTCTTTGACCCGCACAAAGCAGATGGCGCCGCGGTAGTTGTCGTAATAGGCGTCGAAAATCAACGCTTGCAAAGGCGCTTCTGCGTTGCCCTTGGGCGCGGGAATATGCCTGACGATGGCTTCCAGCACGTCGCCGCAGTTTTCGCCGGTTTTGGCGGAGATCATCGGCGCGTCGGAGGTGTCCAGTCCGATCACTTCTTCGATCTCGTGCTTGACCTCTTCGGGCTGGGCGCTGGGCAGGTCGATCTTGTTGATGACGGGGATGATCTCCAGATCGTGATCCAGCGCCATGTAGACGTTGGCCAGCGTCTGCGCCTCGATGCCCTGGCTGGCGTCCACCACCAGCACCGCGCCCTCGCAGGCGGCCAGCGCGCGGCTGACCTCGTAGGTGAAGTCCACGTGGCCGGGGGTGTCGATGAGGTTGAGTTCATACTGCCGCCCGTCCTTTGCCGTGTAGGGCAGGCGCACGGCCTTGGACTTGATGGTGATGCCGCGCTCCCGTTCCAGCTCCATGGAGTCCAGGATCTGCTCCGTCATCTGCCGCTTTTCAAACACGCCCGTCATTTCCAGCAGACGGTCCGCCAGCGTGCTTTTTCCGTGGTCGATATGGGCAATAATGCAGAAATTGCGAATATGGGACAGTCGTTCCTCGTGGTGCAACTGCGTTTCCCTCCAAGCAAGTAAAATAGAACGCTTTCTATGATAACGTTTTTGAGGAAAAAAAGCAACTGTAACGAAAAAAGGCCCGCTATACCGGCAGGCCTTTTTCGTCCTCTTTTCTTTTGTCTTCCAGAAACAGGGAAGCCATACACCCCAGCGCAAAGACGCTTACGGCCAGATTCCGATACGTAAAGAAATAGTGAACATGGCTGTGGTTATTCATTACCGCATACCACGCCAGCGGCGTCGCCGCCACGATCAGCAGCGCTCCCGCCAGCTCCAGCGGCACTCTCTTTCGATTCTTTCCCAGACGAATCAGCCGAAGCGCCATCCAGACCGCAGCGCATGCCAGCGCAAGCTTATAGGGTTTGCGCCACAGCACGCTCACGTTCCGAAGAATCGCGCTCCACGGGCTGATGGCGCCGTTCAGTCCTCTTTCTTCCATGGCGGCGAGAATCATGCTGCCTTCCCCTGCCTGCCCGAAGAGCAGAATCATCAGCCATTTTCCGGCCCACATTCCAGCGTAGCCAATCCCCCATGCCAGCGCCAGACGCAGCAGCAGCGAAAACGCATTCTTTTGCCGGTCCTGTTCCAGCATCAGCCAGAGAACGCAGGGCAGACCGAAGGTAATCAGCGGATAGGTCAGGAAATCCACATAAGCCGTTACCATGCCTATGCCGAGAAAAAACAGCGCAGCGCCGTTTTTCTCAAACCCGCGCTGGAACCTGACCAGCAGGCACATGGCGGCCAGCGCCGTCAGCCATGCCGTCGAGTATTGCAGGCACAGCGGAAGCAGCCATGCCTGCAGTACAGCCAGCGCCGCCCCCAAAGCCGGGATACAGCGTGCGCCCTTCTTTTTCAGCTGTACGATCAAATACAGCAGCAGCGTCCCCTGCGCCAGAACGTTCAGCATTCGAATATCCATGTAGCTGCACAGCATCAGCAGAGGCTTGAGCAGCACCAGATATCCATGCCAGTAGCGGCCATAGGAATAGGCGGGTTCCGCATCCTTGCCGACTCCTCGGGCGACTGCGGCCAAACGATCGCTCAGCCGGAAATAGTGCTCCATATCGTTATACATACGGTTTTCCAGCGCTTGCTCCCACGGAGAAGCATCGGAATCGTAGGCGGCGATCTGCATCATCACCAGATCCGTGCGAACGTCCAGCCATGTGCCCGGATAAGTTTTGATCAGCGTTTCGTTGTCCGCCTCCGGCATATCGTCGCTGCCGTCAAAACAGACAAGCGATTCCTCCAGATGCTTTCTGATTGGCTCCACCGGCAGGGCATACGCCGCCGCCAGCAGAAGCATTCCCAAAAGAATCCCGCCCAGCAGCAGCGCCGAGCCGCGAAGCAGTGTCCGTCTCATTTCACTGTTTCTCCCATCGCCTTATCCCAGCAGCGCCCGGTCGCTGGCAAACTGCTCCCCGCTGACCTTTTCGAACATGCCCAGCAGGTCTTCAACGGTCAGGCGCTCCTTGTCCTCGCCGGAAACATCCACGGCAATGCGGCCCTCGTAAAGCATAATCAGCCGGTTGCCGTGAGCGATGGCGTCCCGCATGTTGTGGGTAATCATCAGCGTGGTCAGCCGTTCCTGACGGATGATGCGGTCCGTCACTTCCAGCACCTTGGCCGCCGTTTTGGGATCCAGCGCGGCGGTGTGCTCGTCCAGAAGCAGCAGCTTGGGCTTTTGCAGCGTGGCCATCAGCAGCGTCAGCGCCTGCCGCTGGCCGCCGGAAAGCAGGCCCACCTTGGCGGTCAGACGATCCTCCAAGCCCAGGTTCAGGCTTTTGAGCAGTTCCCTGTACTCCTCCCGCTCGGCGGCGGTAATGCCGGGCCGCAGGCTGCGGGGCTTGCCGCGCCGCCGGGCCAGCGCCAGATTTTCTTCGATCTGCATGGTGGCGGCGGTGCCCATCATGGGGTCCTGAAAGACCCGACCGATGTACCGGGCCCGCTTGTACTCCGGCAGATGGGTCACATCCACGCCGTCAATAAAGATGCTGCCCTGATCCACGGGCCAGACGCCTGCCACGGCATTCAGCAGGGTGGATTTGCCCGCGCCGTTGCCGCCGATGACCGTGACGAAATCGCCGTCGTTCAGGGTCAGGGAAACGCCGTTCAGCGCGGTCTTTTCGTTGACGGTTCCCGCATTGAAGGTTTTGCTGATTTCCTTGATCTCAAGCATGGGTCTTGCCCCCCTTCACGGTCTTTTTGCTGAAATATTTGGCCTTCCAGTAGGGCACGGTCAGGAACACGGCTACGATCAGGGCGGAGAGCAGCTTCAGGTAGTTGGAATTGATGCCGCTCAGGCTGACCACCGCCTGAATGACCGCGTAATAGATGACGGAGCCGATGGCCACCGCCAGCAGCTTCAGGGCGAAATTGCGGAATAACTTGCCGAACAGTGCTTCGCCGATGATGACCGCCGCCAGACCAATCACGATAGCGCCGCGGCCCATGTTGATGTCCGCAAAGCTCTGGTACTGGCTCAAAAGCGCGCCGGAAAGCGCCACCAGACCGTTGGAGATCATCAGGCCCAGCACGATGTTCCTGTTGGTGTTGATGCCCTGCGCCCGGGACATATGCAGATTGGCGCCGGTCGCGCGGATGGAGGAGCCCAGCTCCGTGCCGAAGAACCAGTACAGAATGGCTATGATTGCCAGCAAAAACAGCCCCACGATGAAAATCGGGTGCATATAGAAGGGCCGCGTTCCCTTGGCCACTTCCTGCAGATAGCGCAGGGAAACCAGCAGGGGCTGCTTGCTCACGTTGAGGGCCTGATTGGCCTTCATGCCCATGATGGCCAGATTGACCGACCACAGGCCCAGCTGGGTCAGGATGCCCGCCAGAATGGCTGGGATGCCGCAGGCCGTGTGCAAAAGGCCGGTCGCCAGACCTGTCAGCATGCCCGTCAGCATGGCGCACAGCAGGGCCAGCCAGACGTTGCAGCCCCCTGCGATCATCATGACGCACACCGCACCGCCCGTGCAGAAGGAGCCGTCCACCGTCAGGTCGGCCACGTCCAGAATTTTATAGGTAATGTATACGCCGATGGCCATGACGCCCCAGATCAGGCCCTGAGAAATCGCCCCCGGCAGCGCGTTGAGAAAGCTGGTCAAACCTCATTCCTCCATTGTCGTGGTCGTGTCGTAATCGTTTGAAAAAGCAGAAGCTCAAAGAAGCTCAAAATAGAAGGGTTTCGCAAAAGAAGGGTTTCACAAAAGAAGGTGTTTGCATGTTTGCAAAAGAAAGGTTTCGGAAAACACACTCGAAGGGGCGGCTGGATGCAGCTGCCCCTTCGGAAAAGTCAGAATCCCCTTTGGAAAATCCGCGCCTTATTTCACATCCAGCGCCTGATAGGTATCGGGAACCTTCACGCCCAGCTCCTCGCAGACCACGGGGTTGTATTCCGGGGTAAAGTTTTCCGCGTATTCAACGGGCATTTCGGAGATGCTCGCTTCGCCCTTGAGGATCTTCGCGGCCATCTTGCCGGTGGTCACGCCCAGATCATAGTAGCTGATGGACAGGGTAGCTACGCCGCAGCCCTTGGCCATGCCTTCTTCTCCGGCAACTACCGGCTTGCCCGCGGGCAGGCAGATATTGGCCACGATGGCGGTGTTGGCGGCCACGGTGTTATCCGTAGGGATATAGATCACATCGGAGGCGTCGCAGGCCGTCTGGGTCACGGCGGCTACGTCGTTGGAGTCAGCGAAGGGATACAGGGTGCAGACAACGCCCTTTTCCTCCAGATTCTTCTTCACGGTGTCCACCTGATACTGGCTGTTGGCCTCGGCGGAGCAGTACAGAAGGCCCACGGTCTTCACGTCCGGGAACAGCTCCAGAATCATGGAAGCCTGCTGATCCAGCGGGGCCAGGTCGGAGGTGCCGCTGACGTTGCCGCCCACCGTGCCGGTGAAATCGTCAATGCCCAGCGCCACGCCGTATTCGGTGACGGAAGTGCCCAAAATCGGAATATCGGCCGTAGCCGCGGAAGCCGCCTGCAGGGCGGGGGTGGCGTTGGCCAGGATCAGATCCACGTTTTCCGCCACAAAGCTGTTGGCGATGGTGGAGCAGGTGTTGGAATCGCCCGCCGCGTTCTGAACGTCGAAGGTTACGTTATCCGCGCCCAGCTCCTCGGTCAGCGCGTCCATAAAGCCCTGCGTGGCCGCGTCCAGCGCGTCGTGAGTGACCAGCTGGCAAATGCCTACGCGGAAGGGCTCCGCCATTGCGCCGGTCATGCCGCATACCAGTACGGCCAAAGCTGCCAGAATTCCCAATGCCTTTTTCATGTTCTCATTCCTCCTACAATCCTACCGTTCTAATGATGCCGCCGGGAACGCCCGGCAGTCTTCCGTTCCCGGCGGTAAAGGCTTTCACCAGGGACGATGCTGGCATTGTACCCCCTTCGGGTCTGTCCGTCAAGGGAATGGATTGTTCTGAATATGTTTTTACCTATTTATAATAAACAAAGGCAAAACCCCGCCTGCGCCGTGCTTTTTCCAAAAGGCCTTTCATCGTCTCCTGCATTTCCTGCAATTTTGCAGGAAAATGCAGCGTAAAAAGAATAAATTGCATTTTTGATTTGCTGATTTTTCGCTTTAGTTCGAAAAAGTTTTATTGATTTTATTGCATTTTGTTTATTTTTAACATGCTCGAATGTTTTTCTGGTGCATTTTTATTTTTGCAGGATTGCAATTCCGTGCGTCAAGAATTATAATTTTCCCCGTACCCAAAATTCATTCAGAAACTCAGGAGGCGACCCCACAATGAAAAGGTTTTTGGCAATTCTTCTGGCAGCTTTGATGATGATTCCCGCCTTTGCCATGGCTGAGGGCGTCGTAAAGATCGGCGTATTTGAGCCTGCTTCCGGCGACAGCGGCGCAGGCGGCAAGCAGGAAATGCTTGGCATGCAGTACGCCAATACCGTGCAGCCCACCGTCGAGATCGGCGGCGAGACCTACAAGGTCGAGCTGGTCTACGCAGACAACGGTTCCTCTACCGATAAAGCCCCCTCCGCCGCCCAGCAGCTGGTCAGCGAGAGCGTGAGCGTGGTGCTCGGCTCCTACGGCTCCGGCGTTTCCATTGCCGGTTCCCAGTACTTCGCCGACGCGGGCATCCCCGCCATCGGCGTGACCTGCACCAACCCGCAGGTGACGGCGGGCAACAGCCACTACTTCCGCATCTGTTTCCTGGATCCCTTCCAGGGCACCGTGCTGGCCAACTACGCTTTTAAGGAGCTGGGCGCGCGCACCGCGTACTGCCTGGCCGAGCTGGGCAACGACTACGATGTGGGTCTGTGCCACTACTTCCAGCAGGCTTTTGAAGCCATGGGCGGCATGGTGATCTCCGATACCTTCCCCACCGGCAACTCCGACTTCACCTCTTACCTGTCCAACGCCACGGCCATCGGCGCGGAAGTGTTCTTCTGCCCCGTATCCATCGCCTATTCTTCTCAGATCATCAGCCAGGCGGCCGGTCAGAACGTGAGCTATCCCATTCTGGGCAGCGATACGCTGGACAACAACAAGGTCGCTGAAGCCGCCAAGGGCACCAACGTGAAGGTCATCATCACCACCTTCTATCAGGAAGGCGGCTCCCCCGAGTTTGACGAGGGCTTCAAGGCCTGGCTGAACTCCGACAGCGAGTACCTGACCAACAACGGCGGCAACGACATGATCTCCGCCGTGAGCGTAATGGGCTACGACGCCTACTTCACCGCGCTGGAAGCGCTGAAGGCCGCCGGCAGCCCCGATTCGAAGGCGGTACTGGCCGCGCTGCCCAGCGTCAAGCTGACCGGCGTTACCGGCGAGATCGCCTTTGACGAGACCGGCGACGCCATCCGCGATTCCGCCTACATCAAGTCCGTCAACACCGAAACCGGCGCATGGGACTTCGTCGCCGTGCAGACCGTCGAATAAGCTTCCAACTTCATCCTTCCTATCCGTCAGGGCGGCTGCGCTCCGCCCGCCCCAGCGGTTCTGTATCGCTGCGGGCGGGCGAGGGCCAGCCGCCTTTTGAGGCTCTGCCCCAAGTCCCGGCAGAAGACAGCGCCTCCCGTCCCTTCCCCTTTTTATTTTTCTTTCCGTCACCCCATCCGTCACGAAGGAGGCTCCCACGATGAGCACCGTACTTCCCTACCTGCTGTCCGGCATTTCCGTAGGCGGCCAATATGCGCTGATCGCCATCGGCTATACCATGGTCTACGGCATCCTGCGCCTGATCAACTTCGCCCACGGCGACGTGTTCATGGTGGCCGGTATTCTGATGGTCTACATCTCTGCCAGCGGCCTGCCGCTGTACGTTTCCATTCCGCTGGTGCTGGTTCTGACGGCGCTGATCGGCTTCGTGATTGAGCGGGTAGCCTACAAGCCCCTGCGCACGGCTCCCAGAATGAGCATCATGATCTCCGCCATCGGCGTGAGCTACACGCTGCAGAATCTGGTGCTGTACATTACCGGCGGTCTGAATCAGTACTACCCCAGCATCCCCTTTATTTCGGAATCCGTCACCATCGGCACGGCCACCACGAAAATGGTGACCATCGTCACGCCCATCCTGACGCTGATTCTGGTGGTAGCGCTGGTGCTGCTCATCAACCACACCAAGATCGGCATGGCCATGCGGGCCGTCAGCAAGGATTTCGAGACCAGCCAGCTCATGGGCATCAAGATCAACAGCGTGATCTCCATCACCTTTGTGATCGGCTCCTTTCTGGCGGGTGTGGGCTCCATCCTGTACTTCACCAACTACACCACCGTCATTCAGACCTCCGGCTCCATGCCCGGCCTGAAGGCTTTCATCGCGGCGGTGTTCGGCGGCATCGGCTCGATCCCGGGCGCGGTCGTCGGCGCATTCATCATCGGCATCTGCGAGAACCTCATCAAGGGGCTGGACGTAATCCTGATCAAATCCGGCGTAACCAAACAAATGCTGGGGCTGACCACCTTCTCGGATGCGTTTACCTTTGCGCTGCTGATTATCATTCTCATCGTCAAACCCACGGGTCTGTTCGGTGAAAAAACGACGGATAAGGTGTGAGGTGAGTTCCATGACCATTCCCGAAAAAGCCCCCCGGATGCAAAGCACCAAGCCCAGTCTGGGCGCAGTGCTGACCTGCGTGATCGTCCTTCTGATCTACGCGGCGGTCTTTCTGCTGGAACAGATCGTTCCCCCGACCTCCATGCTTTTCACCGTGCTGAAAAAGGGCGCCACCTACGCGCTGGTAGCCGTTTCCATGAATCTGCTCAACGGCTTTACCGGCCTGTTTTCGCTGGGACAGGCGGGCTTCATGCTCATTGGCGCGTATACCTACGCCATCCTGACCATCCCGGCAGAAAGCCGGGCGGTGGTGTACCAGTATTACGACGGCGGCCTGATTCAGTTTGCCATGCCCGTCATTCCCGCGCTGATTCTGGCCGGGCTCATGGCGGCAGCCTTCGCGTTTCTGATCGGCCTGCCGGTGCTCCGTCTCAAAAGCGACTATCTGGCCATTGCCACGCTGGGCTTCGCGGAGATCATCCGCTCCATCTTCCAATGGGACAAGCTGGGCGCCATTACCAACGGCTCCAACATGCTGCGTCTCTTCCCCACCTTCAATGATTTCAACCTCAAAAACGCGCAGGGAGAAGTAACGCTCTACCTTTCCACCACCATTCCCTTCCTGATTGCGGGGGTGTGCATCGGTCTGATCGTGCTGCTGCTCCATTCCAGCTACGGCCGCGCCTTCATGTCCATCCGGGACGATGAAATCGCCGCCGAAGCCATGGGCATCAATCTGGCCCGGCACAAACAGCAGGCCTTCTGCATCAGCTCCTTCTTCGCCGGAGTCGGCGGGGCCATGCTGGCCATGTACCAGAACTCCGTGCAGGCCAAGAGCTTCACCTCGGCCATGACCTATGAGATTCTGCTGATTGTGGTCATCGGCGGCATTGGTTCCGTTACCGGCAGCTGTCTGAGCTCGTTCCTGTTCGTGGCCTGCTCCGAATGGTGGCTGCGCTTCCTGGATCAGAAGCAGATGATCGGCACATGGGAAGTTCCCCTGCTCCGCAACGGCTTCCGTCTGGTGGTCTTCTCCATCATCATCATGATTGTGGTGCTGTTCTTCCGGCAGGGCATCATGGGCACCCGCGAGCTGCCGGATCTTTTCCGCAAGCAGACCGAAAAAGCGCAGAAAGGGGGCGCGGTGAAATGACTGGCGGCGTCAAGACCATTCTGGAGCTGGAAAACGTGACCATGCAGTTCGGCGGCGTCGTGGCCGTTGACAGCCTGAGCATGCATGTAGACAAGGGCGAGATCGTAGCGCTCATCGGCCCCAACGGCGCGGGCAAAACCACGGTCTTCAACGTTGTCACCGGCGTGTATTCCCCCACCAACGGCTGCGTCAAGCTGCGGGGCAAGATCATCGCCCAGGGGCACCCCACCGGCAAGATGAAGAAGCTCTATGCCGGCAGCCACATCGGCGAATACGGCCGTCTGGTATCCAGCACGCCGGACAAGATCACCGAAATGGGCGTGGCCCGCACCTTCCAGAACATCCGTCTGTTCAAGGGCATGACGGTTCTGGAAAACGTGCTGGTGGCCCGTCACATGCGCATGAAGGCCGGGCTTTTCTCGGCGGCCTTCCACCTGAACCGTCAGGAAGAAAAGCGCATCCGTCAGGAATCGCTGGATCTGCTCTACCTGCTGGGGCTGGGCGATGTAGCGGACGAAAAAGCCGCCTCCCTGCCCTACGGCAAGCAGCGCTATCTGGAAATTGCCCGGGCGCTGGCCACGGAACCCCGTCTGCTTCTGCTGGACGAGCCTGCCGCAGGCATGAACCCGCAGGAGACGGACGAGCTGAGCGACTTTATCCGCAAGATCAAGGAAGATTTCAAGCTGACGATCTTCCTCATCGAGCACCACATGAATCTGGTCATGGGCATCAGCGACCGGATCTACGTGCTGGACTTCGGCCGTCTGATCGCCGAAGGCACGCCGGAAGAGATTCAGGCGAACCCGGACGTCATCGCGGCCTATTTGGGGGTGGATGAAGAATGAGCATGCTGGAAGTCAAGGATCTGGTCGTCAGCTACGGCGGCATCGAAGCCCTGAAGGGCATTTCCTTTTCCGTGGACGAAGGGCAGATCGTCACGCTGATCGGCGCCAACGGCGCGGGCAAATCCACCACGCTGCGGGCCATCACCAGCCTGGTGCCGGTGAAAAGCGGTTCGATTTTTTACGGCGGCGAGGACATTACCCGGCTGGACACCCAGAAAACGGTGGAGCGCGGCATTGCGCTGGTGCCGGAGGGGCGGCGGGTCTTTGCGAATCTAACGGTTCTGGAAAACCTGAAGATCGGCGCGTATCTGCGCAAGGACGCGCGCAAGATTCAGGAGGACATCGAGTACATTTACGCCCTATTCCCCCGTCTGAAGGAGCGCAGCTGGCAGCTGGCGGGCACGCTTTCCGGCGGCGAGCAGCAGATGCTGGCGGTAGGACGCGCCATGATGACCCGGCCCAAGCTCATCATGATGGACGAGCCCAGTCTGGGCCTTGCCCCCAACATCGTGGACGACATTCTGGAAGTGGCCAAGACCATGGTGAAGAATGACGGCATCTCGGTGCTGCTGGTGGAGCAGGATATCACCAAAGCCCTTGCAGCGGCTGATCGCGGCTATGTTATTGAGAATGGCCGCGTGGCACTGGAAGGAACCGCCGCCGAGCTTTCGGCAAACGAGCACGTCAAGAAGGCGTACCTCGGCATCTGATTTTGGAAACTGGATGTCCGGCGGGCACTACTTCACACGGTGCGGCGGGGCATCTCGGATTAACAAGCTGTTTTTTACAAACAGAATTGGAG
>OLQT01001998.1_pt1 | contig 11668 bp, 10 predicted proteins | sample 1672651 | NCBI WGS metagenome assembly OLQT01 (sample SAMEA3136709, study PRJEB25190) | human gut metagenome | biome: human gut; feature: human-associated habitat; material: faeces | place: Austria | collected 2013 | reverse complement strand
TCGACCGGAAAGAACAGGAAAAACGTATGGGCATCCTTCTGGAAAGCAAGGATACCAGATGGAGAGTCAATGAATATGATCTCTGGCAGAATGATCATTATAAGAAGTGCAGAAAGATTTTCGACCAGTATATGCAGGATACCAATACATCTGCGGCTCCATGGTATATTGTCGATGCCGGTGACCGGAAGTGGGCAGAACTGCAGGTACTGGAAACCATGATCAGCAATATAGAGGTTGCCATGGAAAACAGCAAACATGCAGTGCCGATCCTGCAGAATGTTTTTCCTCTGGTGGAGATGCCCAGATTAAGCGAGATTCCTCTGGATGGAAAAGAAGTGGGGGATGAAGAGTACAAGGCAGAGCTTAAGGAACTGCAGGAAAAGCTTGGAAGTCTGCATAACCGTCTTTACCGAAAAAGAGTGCCTGTGATCATCACCTATGAAGGCTGGGATGCTGCCGGAAAGGGAGGAAATATCAAGAGGATCACGGAGGCTCTTGATCCCCGTGGATTTGAGGTACATCCTATCGCAAGTCCGGAGCCTCATGAAAAAGCCCGTCATTATCTGTGGCGTTTCTGGACAAGGCTTCCCAAGGATGGTCACATTGCCATCTTTGACCGGACGTGGTACGGAAGAGTGATGGTAGAACGTCTGGAGGGCTTCTGCAGCGAGAATGACTGGAGACGTGCCTACAATGAGATCAATGAATTTGAGAAGGAGCTTTCTGACTGGGGCGCTGTGATCGTGAAATTCTGGGTCCACATTGATAAGGACACCCAGCTTGCCAGGTTCAACGACCGCCAGAGCAATCCGGAAAAACAGTGGAAGATCACGGATGAGGACTGGAGAAACCGTGAAAAATGGGATCAGTATGAAACAGCAGTAGATGAGATGCTTCAGAAAACCAGCACTGCTTATGCACCATGGCACATTCTGGAATCCGTAGATAAGAAATATGCAAGGCTGAAGGCGCTTCGGATCGTGATCGAAGAAATTGAGAAAGCGCTGAAATAAGAGATAAAAGCTGCGGCAGGATAACAGATATTCTGCTGCAGCTTTTTGTCTGAAGAGAGATGAATCAATTCCGGAGATAGTTTCGCATACTGCGAAGAGCATGTTTTTCCAGTCGGCTGACCTGAGCCTGGGAGATACCAATCTCATCAGCTACCTCCATTTGGGTTTTTCCCTCGTAGAAGCGGAGATCGATAATGTGACGTTCACGCTCTCCAAGCCGGTTCATGGCATCTCGAAGAGAAATATCCTCCACCCAGTTTTCTTCCAGGTTCTTTTTATCACTGATCTGATCCATCACATACAGGGTGTCTCCTCCTTCCGCATACACCGGTTCAAAAAGACTGACCGGATTCTGGATTGCATCGAGGGCATACACGATCATTTTCTTTTCCACCCCGATCTCTTCTGCAATCTCTGCGATCGTCGGTTCCTTCAGATTCTTTTTTATATAATTTTCTTTTGCATAAATCGCCTTGTACGCAATGTCGCGGAGAGAACGGCTGACACGGATACTGCTGTTATCCCTGAGATAACGTCTGATCTCACCCATGATCATCGGCACTGCATAAGTAGAAAATCTGACCATTAAGGTCGTATCAAAATTATCAATGGCCTTCATAAGTCCGATGCATCCGATCTGAAAAAGATCATCTGCATTTTCGCTGCTGTTTCCAAAGCGCTTGATCACACTTAAAACAAGCCGCAGGTTTCCTTTGATGTAACGCTCCCTGGCTTCCTTGTCTCCTGCTTTTATCTTCTCAAAAAGCTCCTCTTTTTCCTCAGAGGTCAGAACCGGAAGACTGGATGTATTTACTCCACAGATCTCAACTTTATTTAGTGCCATCGAAATATCCTCCTTATTTCATTTGGTACTAAAATGATTCGCAGGGAGGATATGAATTATACTTTTTTGCAGAAAATATAAAAAATATAAGTCCTTGACATTTTTACAAAAGGCGATCTTTTCGAAATGCTTTTTCTTCTCGTATCTCTACCAGGATAATGTCTTCCCCGATCTGACAGACACTATTCCAGGGAATGATATATTCACTGTCTCTTCCCCACAGGCAGCAGAACTTGCCCGGTCCCGGCACGATCAGTGCTGTGATCTTCCCGCTTTTTTCATCGAATTCCAGATCCACCGGACAGCCAAGGCTTTTGCAGGTGCAGGTATTTATGATTTCTTTCTGTTTCAATTCACAAAGACGCATAAATATACCTTTTTCCGTAACTGCTCAGTACCCTCACAATTACGTTTTTTCCAAAATATATGCAGAAAATATGTGAAATATGTGCCGTCTTTTATTGACATCGACAGAAAAAATACAGTATAATTAGTCCATTAAATGGAAAAGAGGGATACTTACGTGAGATGTCCATTTTGTAATCAGGATAATACCAAGGTCGTTGATTCCCGGCCTGTAGAAGATACGAATGCGATCCGCAGGAGAAGGATGTGTGAATCTTGCGGCAAGAGATTTACCACCTACGAGAAGGTTGAAACCATTCCCTTAAGTGTCATTAAGAAGGATCAGACAAGAGAAGCTTATCACCGCTCCAAGATCCAGGACGGTGTTCTTCGTGCGTGCTATAAACGTCCGATTCCTATTGAAACGATCGAGTCCATGATTGACTCTATTGAGGGTTCTATTTTTGAGAATGCAGATAAAGAGATCTCCAGCACCCGCATCGGTGAGATTGTCATGGAGCATCTCAAAGATCTCGATGCTGTTGCATATGTCCGCTTTGCATCCGTATATCGTGAATTTAAGGATGTAAGCACCTTTATGGATGAACTGAAGAAGTTTATGGAACCATAAAGAAAAGGCCCTTATTTCAGGGCCTTTTCTATTTCTTTGATCACGATCTTGAGTGCTTTGATACGTGCATATTTTTTGTCCACTGATTCCAGGATATGCCATGGAGCGTAGGCAGTACTTGTTTTTTTGAGCATTTCATTGACCGCGTCCTCGTACTGATCCCATTTCTCACGGTTTCTCCAGTCCTCGTCTGTGATCTTCCAGCGTTTCTCCGGATTATTCTGACGGTCATTAAATCTCTCAAGCTGTGTATCCTTGTCGATCTGAACCCAGAATTTAATGATCACCGCACCCCAGTCTGACAGTTCTTTTTCAAATTCATTCATTTCATTATAGGCACGTTTCCAGTCATTTTCACTGCAAAAGCCCTCCAGACGTTCCACCATGACACGTCCATACCAGGTACGGTCAAAAATTGCAATATGACCATTCTTCGGAAGTCTCGTCCAGAAGCGCCACAGATAATGACGGGCTTTCTCATGCGGTTCCGGACTGGCGATCGGATGCACCTCGTAACCTCTCGGATCAAGTGCACCTGTGATTCTTTTGATATTTCCACCCTTACCCGCTGCATCCCAGCCTTCATAGGTAATGATCACCGGGATTCTCGCACGATACAGACGATTATGAAGTTCACTCAGCTTATCCTGAAGCTTCTTAAGTTCTTTCTCATATTCTTCGTCATCGATTGTCTTGCCGGTAAGCTCGATATCTTTTAGCTTCGGCATCTTCACCAGCGGAAAAACATTCTGGAGGATCGGAACCGAATGGCTCTGGTTCTGCAGTGCAACTTCAATACTGCTGACCAGCGTATCCATCACCTGCAGCTCCGCCCATTTCTTGTCCTTCGCATCTATGATATACCATGGAGAAGTTGATGCATTGGTGTCCTTAAGATAACGGTCATAAACCTTTTCACATTTGTGATAATGTTCCTGCTGCCATTTATCAAAATCTGACACTCTCCACCGGGTATCCTTACTTGCGCACAGCCTGTCCATACGCTCTTTCTGTTCCTCTTTATCAATATGCATAAAGAATTTCAGCACCAGATATCCGTTGTCCGTAAGCTGACGTTCAAACCGGCGGATACTTTCGATCCGTTTCTCATAGTCCTCGCCCTCCAGCTTCTTATTCAGAACCTCCTGCGTAGTCTGCTCCATCCAGCCTGCATCCAGAAAAGTAAATTTGCCCTGTTCCGGGATCTGGCGCATATAGCGGTACAGAAATGGTCTGCGTAATTCCTCCTCAGATGGCACTGACATTGTTGCCACCTTAAAGAATCTGGGATCAATATTCTTGATGACCTTGCCGATCATACTGCCCTTACCTGCTGCACTCCAGCCCTCAAAAAGCACCAGTACCGGTATCTTGTGCTCCTTGATCTTCATCTGGAGATCATACAGTTTCTTTTTTGCCACATCCAGCTGCTGTTTCAGTTCTTCTTTCTCGGGAGTTTCTCCCGGAATCCATGTCTTCAGCAAAAAACACACCCCATTTCTTTTATATATGTGCAAGAAGATAGCCAAGCTTCACTTCCCTCACTGCGGTTTCACCCTGCCCCATCATTTCTATAAGCATCTCCACTGCCATCTCTCCGCTCTTCTCATAGAAAAAATGAACGGTAGGGATCGGCGGTATCATCACTCTTGTAATTTCAGAATCCCCATGTCCGGCAACCAGAATATCATCCGGCACTCTCTTTCCATGTTCTTTCAGATAGCGTATCGCTCCTGCTGCCATAGTATCCGTTGCACAGATAACAGCATCCAGATCCGGATATTTCTCCAGCAATTCTCCCGTCTTCTCGTATCCGGAATCAGAAGTAAAGGCAGCAATAACCATCTGCTGTGCACAATCTGGTATACCGGCTTCACTGACCGCATCCTCATAACCGCAAAAACGCTCCGTACCGACTGCCTTATCCTGTATGATCGCACCGATATATCCTGGATTTCTCCTGCCCATGGCAACCACTGCCCCTGTCAGGTCTCTGGTAGCATGATAATCATCATGATATATGCAACAATGACCGGGATACTGCTGCCCGACCAGGATCACGGGAACCGAGAGCTTCTTAAGAGCACGCTTATGCTCTGCTGTCAGGATTGTCGCCGCAAAGATCACACCATCCACCTGTTTGTCATTAAAAGCAGCCAGATACTCCAGTTCTTTCTTTGGATTATTCTGCGTCACCGCAAGAAGCATCTGATAACCACTTTCATTCAATACAGAAAGTATTCCCTCGACAATTTTTCCTATGCTTGTGGAAGCAACCTTCGGTACGATCACTCCGATCATTTTGGTTTTTTTTGTGCGGAGTGTCTGCGCCTGAACCGACGGCCGGTAACCTGTCTGTTCTACAACCTTGCGAATTGCTTCTTTCTTTTCTTCCGAAATATATCCGTTATTAAAATAACGGGAAACTGCCGCGCTGGATACACCTGCTAACTTTGCTATTTCACTTATATTCATGCTTTTCCCCTTTGCTGTAGTATACCACAATTCATCTGTTGTTACCATTAATTTTCTGTGTTGTTTCCTTGGAATCCTCCGGGGATTCCTTCCAGCAAAGCCAGGTCAGTACAAATGCAACTGCAAAGGAGATTGCCAGCATGAGTGCATACTGTACGGAATAGTCCAGTGTCGTAAGGAATCCGGGGATTCCGGTAACTCCGTAGGAAGTTGCTCCGATATGGAAAATGGTCCCTGTCAAAGCTCCTGCCGCACCGCCGATCATACCGCATACAAACGGTTTCATGAAACGAAGATTCACCCCAAAGATTGCCGGCTCTGTAATTCCAAGTGCTGCCGATAATGCAGAGGGAACCGCAACAGATTTTGTCCTGGCATTTCTTGCTTTAAGACCGACTGCGAGGCAGGCAGCACCCTGTGCAAAGTTTGCTGCGGATGCGATCGGCATCCAGATATTCAGTCCGTCAGAGGCAAGCAGACCTGCTTCTATGACATTGTACATATGATGGATACCGCATACTACTGTGAGCGGATAAATCGCACCCATGATCATAGCCCCGATTCCATGTCCTACGGTGATGATCCAGGATGCAAACGCAAGTACATAAGTTTCTGCCGCAGAAAATACCGGTCCGATCAGTCCGATGGTAAGAAAACCGGTGATCAGTACCGCACACAGCGGCGTCACAAAAAGGTCGATCATCTCCGGAACATGCCTGTGCAGCCAGTTTTCCAGCTTACACATGATCCAGACTGCAATGATAACAGGAATCACATGTCCCTGATATCCAACCTGCCTGATCGGAAGACCAAGCAGATGCCATACCGGAATATCCGCTGCGTCCATAGAAGCTACAGACCACGCATTGATAAGATTCGGATGAATCATGATCATGCCGATAACTGCACCCAGAAAAATATTTCCGCCAAATACCCTTGCTGCTGACACTGCGATCAGAATCGGAAGGAAAGTAAAGGCTGTGTTTGAAAACAAATCCAGGATCCCATACCAGTCACTTCCCGCAAAAGCAGGCATTGCTCTGCCAAGTGCCTCTACCAGCCCCATCATAAGACCGGAGGCTACAATCGCCGGAAGGATCGGTACAAAGACATCTCCAAGTGCCTTGACCATCCGCTTGAATACCGGCTGCTTCGCTGCCGCTGCTGCCTTCACTTCTTCCCCGGTCGCTGCACTCATCCCGCTGATAGCAATAAACTCATCATATACCTTATTTACCGTTCCGGTTCCGATGATGAGCTGTAGCTGTCCGTTGTTGCTGAAAACACCCTTTACTCCATCAATATTCTCCAGCTTCTTCATATCGATCCTGCTGTTATCTACTGTCACCAGACGAAGTCTTGTTGCACAGTGTGCTGCACTTACAAGATTGGCTCTGCCGCCCACGGTGTCAAGGATTTCTTTCGCACACTTTGCGTAGTCTGCTGCCATAGTCACACCCTCTTTCCCTCTGTTTTTACATTCCGCCCTGCTGCCAGAACGTCTGCCATTTCTTCGTTTCCTCTTATGAAAGTTCCAGTTTACCTGTGTAAAGCTGATAATAGGTGCCCTTCTGTCTGATCAGATCCTTATGATCACCTCTCTCGATGATCCTGCCGTGATCCAGTACAATGATCGCATCGCTGTTTCGAATCGTAGAGAGTCTGTGTGCGATCACAAATACCGTACGGCCTTTCATCAGGTTATCCATACCCTTCTGGACAATACTCTCCGTACGGGTATCGATACTTGATGTTGCCTCATCCAGGATCAGCACCGGCGGATCGGCAACAGCTGCTCTTGCAATAGAAAGAAGCTGTCTCTGACCCTGCGACAGTTCTTCACCATCACCACTTAACATCGTATCATATCCCTTTGGAAGCATCTGGATAAACTGATCCGCATGTGCGAGCTTTGCCGCCGCATAAATCTCCTCATCCGTTGCATCAAGCTTTCCATAACGGATGTTATCCCTGATCGTTCCCGTAAACAGATGCGTATCCTGAAGAACGATACCCAGAGAATGTCTTAAATCATCCTTTTTGATCTTTGTGATATTAATTCCATCGTAACGGATCTTACCGTCCTGTATATCGTAAAACCGATTGATCAGATTGGTGATCGTTGTTTTTCCTGCTCCGGTAGAACCTACAAAAGCAAGCTTCTGGCCCGGCTTTGCATAAAGGCTGATGTCATGAAGAATTGTTTTATCCTCGTTATAACCAAAGGTCACATCTTCGAATCTCACATCACCCTTAAGCTCAGTATAAGATACAGAACCATCTGCCGAATGCGGATGCTTCCATGCCCACATACCGGTTCTTTCTCTGCACTCTGTAATATTTCCATCGCCATCCTTTTTTGCATTGACAAGAGTTACATAGCCATCATCGTCTTCCGGCTTCTCATCGATCAGATTGAAGATACGCTCTGCACCTGCAAGAGCCATGACGATGGAGTTAAACTGCTGTGCGACCTGCATGAACGGCTGAGTAAAGCTCTTGGTGAACTGAAGATAGGAAGCCATCACTCCAAGTGTGATTCCGCCGACTCCTGTGACAGAGAGGATTCCGCCAAGCACTGCGGTCAGAACAAACTGCAGATTTCCGATGTTTCCGATAACCGGTCCCATCATGTTACCATATTTATTTGCCTGTGCCGCACTTTCAAAGAGAGCTTCGTTCAGTTTGTCAAATTCCTCTTCGGATTTCTTCTCATGGTTAAAAACCTTGACAACACGCTGTCCATTCATACGCTCTTCCACAAAGCCTGTCACCTCTGCCAGTGACATCTGCTGACGCACGAAGTACTTTCCACTTCTGGCACCGATTTTTCCTGTCACAAACAGCATCAGAAAAATGATCAGAACCGCCAGAACCGTAAGAAGCGGGCTTAAGATCAGCATGGAGATAAAAGTCACAATGATGGTAAACAGTGACATCAACGCCTGTGGGATTGCCTGACTGATCATCTGTCTTAAGGTATCCGTATCATTTGTATACAGACTCATAACAGAACCATTGGTGTTCTGGTCAAAATAGCGGATCGGCAGAGTCTGCATATGCTCAAACATATCATCTCTTACTCTCTTTAACACACCCTGACCGATAAATACCATCATTCGGGTATAAATAAAGGTCGCAATGACACCAACCAGGAAAATACACCCCAAAACTGCAAGTGCCTGATATAGTTCGGCAAAATTCGGTTCCTTCTGTCCGATCAGCGGAAGGATAAAGTCATCCAGCAGATATCTCAGAGAGAGAGAAACTGCTGTGGTTGCAATCGCACTTAAAAGAATACAGACAAAAACAACGACAAACTGAATCTTGTATGTTTCTGTCACATACTTCAGAAGACGTTTTGCTGTTTTTTTGTTAAATTTCGGCTTGCCTTTCTGATTTATATCCGGTTTTTTCTGCTCACTCATCCTCTTCTCCTCCTTTCACCTGGGATTCATATACTTCTCTGTAAATATCATTGGTCTTAAGCAGTTCTTCTGAGGTTCCCACTCCGGAGATCCTTCCGCCGTCAAGAACAATGATCTGGTCTGCATCTTCAATAGATGAAACTCGCTGTGCAATGATAATCTTTGTGGTATCCGGGATTTCCTCCCGGAAAGCCTTACGGATCAGAGCATCGGTTTTGGTATCTACAGCACTTGTGGAATCATCCAGAATCAGAATCTTTGGTTTTTTCAAAAGTGCACGGGCAATACAAAGACGCTGTTTCTGTCCACCGGAAACATTGTTTCCACCCTGGACAATCTGTGTGTTGTAGCCATCCGGAAATTCCCGGACAAAACCATCGGCCTGTGCCAGTTTACATACATTTTGCACTTCTTCGTCAGAGGCGTTTTCGTTGCCCCAGCGGATATTGTCGTAAATTGTTCCGGAGAACAGGACGTTTTTCTGCAACACCATGGAAACCTGATCACGCAGAGCTTCCAGATTGTATTTGCGTACATCGACACCGCTGACCATTACACTTCCCTTCGTGACATCATACAGACGTGGAATCAGCTGTACGAGAGTGGATTTGGCACTTCCGGTTCCACCGATGATACCCACCGTCTGACCGGATTTGATATGCAAATTTACATCTTTTAAGGAAAGATTTCCTCCCTCACCGGCATAACTGAAGCTGACATGGTCAAAGACAATATCACCATCGGCAACGGAAGTTACTGCGTCTGCGGGATCAATCATTTCCGGAATTTCATCGAGTACCTCGGTGATACGGTCTGTTGATGCGCCAGCAATCATAATCATGACGAAAACGAAAGTTACCATCATCAGGGAGCCGATGATCTGTAAAGCATATACAATAATGGAGGTTAAGGCACCGGTTTCCATCGTTTTGGTTACAATGCCTTTTCCACCAATGTAGACAAGGATCATGATAACGGCATACATTACAAACTGCATAACCGGAGAGTTCCAGGCAACAATTTTTTCTGCTGTTGTGAATAACTGGTAAACATATTTGGAAACACCGTGGAATTTGTCAATTTCATAATCCTCACGGACGAATGCTTTTACCACGCGGGCTGCATTTACATTTTCCTGTACAGAGTTGTTCAAATCATCGTATTCGTCAAACACCTTGATGAAATGTGGATGGGCTTTCTTTGCAATAAATAACAGCGTTCCACCGAGCACCGGGATGACGATTAAGAATAAGAGTGCGGCTTTTTTGCTGAGCGTCAGCGTCATGATCCAGGATAAAACGATCATAATCGGAGCTCTTGCAAGCAGACGGATACTCATCATATAAGCCATCTGGATATTGGTAATATCGGTGGTCATACGGGTAACGAGTCCGGACGTGGAAAAATGGTCAATATTTTTAAAGGAAAAATCCTGTACTTTATAATAAATATCGTGCCGCAGGTTGTTGGCAGATCCGGCTCCGGCAATTGCTGCAAAGTTTCCGGCCTGTACACCGAAAAACAGGGACATCATTGCCATAATTACAAGGATAAGTCCTCTTTGGATAATATATCCGAGATTTCCTTCTGCAATGCCAATATCAATAATTTTTGCCATTTCCAGAGGAATCAATACTTCCATCAGTACCTCTAATGTAACCAGAAGAGGGGCAATGATGGATTGCTTTTTGTATTCCCGGACGGATTGTAAAAGTTTCTTATTCATTTTTTTTACATACCTCCTTATGTTCTGATACGTTATAGAGCATCTGGCAGAGCACTTTTTTACAGGTCAGAACATCAGCTTCGGAAATATCTGTCGTAAGCTGTGTTTCCGACTGCCTTATGTGTGCAAGGATGCTCGGACGGAGTGCTTCCGCTTTCTTTGTAGGAATGATGCGTTTCAGACGGGCATCTTTTTTTTCGCTTTCCCGCACAATAAAACCATTTTTTTCGAGAAGCTGCAGCATTCCGGTCGCCGTGGATTTGCGGATCTGAAATTCTTCTTCGATGTCTTTCTGGTAGACAACCTTGTGAAGGGTTTCCAGAAGAAGAAATTTCAACACATGTTTCTGCATGGTGGTCAGACCATCGTCGTTGATCATGGAGTTCACACAGCTTTTCCGTTTCATCTGATGGGACAGTACCTGGATCAGGCGGCCCATATGAATTTCTTTGAGTTGTTCTTCATCGAAATCCTGCAAGAAATCACTCCTTTCTTAAAATGATTTTAAATAGTTAGCAACCGAACTTTTACCATTATAGAGATGAAAATTTAAAATGTCAATGACTTTTTTGGGAGGATTTTGTAAGTTCACAGAAAAAACACAAACACAAAATGCCTGACAACTTGTGATAAAATGAGTAAATTTATCATATTCACAGAAAAAACACAAAATAATTAACAGACATGGTTGACATTGCCAGAATACAGTGCTATAACGTAGGCATAACAAAGGAAACAAATTTGACATATGAATATGAGGAAAAGAGGCGATTACTATGTCAGATAAGAATCCAAAACACCCGTTAAAGAAAAAACAGGCGAAAGCAAAAGATAAAAAGAAACACGTTTACGAATAAATCGTAAAGTGGAGTCGAGCGAGAGCATCTGCTGATGTCCTCGCTTTTTTCTTTTCCCAAAAGAGTATGTTGAGAAGCAAAAACGGAGATGTTATACTAAAAACAGTATGAAAATAAGGAAAGAAACGAGGAAATCGGTCATGACAAAAACAACGGGAAGTATAGCGGCATCAACCAATATCATAAAGGAATCTGTGGTGATGGGGGATGTTTCCATCGGTGAGGACAGTACCATTCTTTTTTATGCGGTACTGCGTGGGGATGACAATAAAATTATCATCGGAAAAGGGACAAACATTCAGGATAATTGCACGGTCCACACTTCCAAAGTCGATCCGACCATGGT
>OLQT01001993.1_pt1 | contig 11683 bp, 6 predicted proteins | sample 1672651 | NCBI WGS metagenome assembly OLQT01 (sample SAMEA3136709, study PRJEB25190) | human gut metagenome | biome: human gut; feature: human-associated habitat; material: faeces | place: Austria | collected 2013 | reverse complement strand
CCCTAACCCCCTTGTGCCATAGCACTTTCCCCCGCAAACCAGCTTAAGGGTGCGAAGCACCGAGGACAGCCCGAAGGGCTACCGCAGTCCGAAGCCCGCCACGCCATCCGGCAGGGCGGGCCGCAAAGCGCTGTTTGCGGGCACTAACGGCCAACTTGTTTTTTTCGACAGGCCTAAGACGAATTGTTACGAATTCTTCACGGAAAAAACTTGAGATTTTAAGGAACTGATGATTTAATAATGGGGGATCGTTTCATCCCCGAAGGGAGCCCTGAAAGATGGAGATTCAATGGTATCCGGGGCATATGGCCAAAGCCAAGCGGCTTTTGCAGAGCCAGCTGAGCAAGGTGGATCTGGTGATTGAGCTGTGCGATGCCCGGCTTCCGCTTTCCAGCCGGAATCCCGCGCTGAATGAGCTGGTGCGGCATAAAAGGCGGATTCTGCTTCTGTGCAAAGCGGATCTGGCGGAAAATGCCAAAACGCAGGAGTGGCTTGCCTATTTCAAGAGCCGCGGAGTGGACGCAATGGCCTATGACGCAACCCCGGCCAGAACCAAACAGGCCAAGGCCTTTATTGCCACTGCGGCCCAGTCGGTGGTGGAGCGCGGGGAACGCCGGGGCATGAACAAGACCGTCCGCGCCATGGTGATCGGCGTACCCAATGTGGGGAAAAGTACCTTTATCAATCGGCTCTACGGCGGAAGCGTGACCGAGACCGGCGACCGTCCCGGCGTGACGAAGAGCAACCGCTGGGTGAAGGTAACGCCCTATCTGGAAGTGCTGGATACGCCCGGCATGCTGTGGCCAAAGCTGAACGATCAGCGGGCCGCCACCCGTCTTGCCTACATCGGCACCATCCGGGACGCAGTGTACAATCAGGAGGAACTGTGCGTCAGCCTGCTGGAGGATCTGATGACCCTGCGGCCCACGGAAACCATGCAGCGCTATAAAATCAAAAACGCCGACGCAAAAGGCTACGAGCTGCTGGAAGAAGTGTGCCGGGGCCGCGGTTTTCTGATGCGCGGCGGCGTGCTGGATATGGATCGCGCCTGCTCTGTGGTTCTGGATGAATTCCGGGCGGGCAAGGTGGGGAAGCTCACCTTGGAAACCGCGCCGAAGGAGGAAAAGCCCCATGCCCCCGAAACCGTCTGAAAAACGTTTGCAGCATTTTCGGGAAATGCTGGCCTACGATCAGGCCCATCTGGGCTTCGGCACATCGCTGGCCGGGATGGACGAGGTGGGCCGCGGCCCGCTGGTGGGGGACGTGGTCACTGCCTGCGTCATTCTTCCGGCGGAACCGGTTTTCCCGTGGATAGACGACAGCAAAAAGCTGAGCGCGGCCCGCCGGGAGGAAGTCTATGCCCAGATCATGGAGCATGCGCTGTATGTGGGGGTAGGCCGGGCCAGCGCCCGGGAGATCGACGAAATGAATATCCTCAACGCCACCCGCCTTGCCATGGAGCGGGCGGCGCAGGATGCCCCCGCAACGCTCTGCCTGGTGGACGCGGTACGGGGCCTGAACCTACCCTTTCCGACGATTTCCATTATCCATGGAGATGCCACCAGCTATCATGTGGCGGCGGCCAGCATCGTGGCCAAAGTCACGCGCGACCGTCAGATGGCGGAATATGCAAAGCAGTATCCGCAGTATGGTTTCGACCATAATATGGGGTACGGTACGGCGGAGCATATCGACGCGCTGCACCGTTTCGGCCCTACGCCGGAACACCGGCACAGCTTTATTCGTAAATTTCTGGAGGAAGGCAAAGAATGAAAAGAACGCTGGCACTGCTGCTGTTTCTGTTGGCAGTTCTGTTTCCTCTGCTGGGAATGGCGGAAGAAAATCTGCTGACCAACGGAGGCTTTGAACAACTGGACGAGCTGGGCGACCCGGAGGGCTGGTATACGAATACCTACCGAAGTGAAGCGGGCTATTCCCGGCTGCGGATCACCGATGAAAAAGCACGCAGCGGCAGCTACAGCGCCCTGATCCAGAATGCCAGCCCGAATGACGCACGGTACATCACGACGGTTCGGGTGGAGCCCAACAGCTATTACCGCCTGTCCGGCTATGTGCTGGTGGAAAGCATGGAGGACGAGGGCAACGGCGCTAACTTCGGCATTGAGGATCTGTACGCCTCTTCCACGGGGCTTTACGATACGGACAGGCAATGGCAGTATCTGGAATGGTACGGCAAAACCGGAGCCGATCAGAGAGAGATCACGCTGGGCGTCCGTTTGGGCGGCTACAGCGCCGAAAGCGTCGGAAAGGCCTATTTTGACGATATAGAACTGGTGAAGGTGGACGCCTCCGCTGTGCCGGACGACGTTTCGCCGTCTCTTTGGTATTCTATTGCTTCTTCCGCCGCTGCAAAGACGGAAACGACGGCCGCGCCTCAAAAAAGCACAGCGCTGTTCTGCCTGCTGGCGGCAGCGTTCCTGCTGCTTTGTCTGCTGCTGAAGCCGTGGCTTCAGTGCAGTGAAAAGCGCTTTTCGACCCTCGCACTGATCGTGATCGCTCTGCTGGCCGCAGGGCTGCGCGTCTTTCTGGCTTTGCGTGTCGCAGGCTATTCTGTCGATATCAGCTGCTTTACGGCGTGGAGCCAGCGAATGGCCTCTGTGGGCCCGGCAGGCTTTTATCAACCGGACTATTTCTGCGACTATCCTCCGGGATATATGCTGCTTTGCTGGATCACCGGCGGCCTGATGAACGCTTTCGGCGCTTTCAGCACATCTGTCGGCCAGCCGGGCCTTTTGCTGGTGAAGCTGTGGCCGATTCTGTTTGATCTGGCGGGCGCGGCGCTTCTGTATCTCTATGCTAAAAAGCGCCTTGGGGCTTTTCCAGCGCTGTTTTTGGCGGCTCTTTATGCGTTGAATCCTGCCGCGCTGGTCAACGGCGCGGCGTGGGGGCAGGCGGACAGCGTACTGACCTTCTTTCTGCTGTTGTGCTGCGTTTTCGCCATGGAGCGGAAGTGGCAGTTTGCGCTGCCTGTTTACGTGACCGCAGTATTGATGAAGCCGCAGGCCCTTTTGTTCGGCCCCGTTCTGCTGGTATGGCTCATCCGGGTTCTTCTTTCGAAGCAAAAGGAAAACAAAAATGGCCGTGGACTGGCAATCGGTTTTGGAGCCTCGCTGGCCGTAGCTGCGGCGATTATTCTTCCTTTCTCCGTGGAGCAGGAACAGCCTCTTGGCTGGCTGATTAAGCTGTATTCGGATACGCTGTCTTCTTACGCCTACGCAACGCTGAATACGGCCAACTGGTATTATCTGCTGGCGGCCAACTGGGCGCAGCTGACGCTGCTCACCGGACGGGCGCTTCCCATCGCCACGGGCTGCTGCGCGCTTTTGCCGCTGGTGATGACGGGAATCGGCTGCTTCCGTCAAAAAGAACGTTTTTCCCAGAAATTGCTTCGCACACAGAACGGGCAGGTCAGTCTGCTTTGCGCGGCGCTGGCGGTCTACCTGTTTGCCGTTGCGGCTTGGGGATGCACATGGAGCCTATATGGCTACGGAATGATGGCGCTGGTCTATGGGGTCGTGGTCCTCTGCTGCCTGCACCACGCCGATGCGAAATATCTGCCGGGATTTCTGGCGCTGCTGCTGACGGGCGTTTATGTGCTGGCAGTCAAAGTTCACGAGCGGTATCTGTTCCCGGCGCTGGGACTGTTTTTGCTGGGCTATATCACTACCTGGGATCGGCGGCTTCTGTGGCTGATGATCGGCTTTAGCGTTACGACCTTCCTGAATACGGCCATCGTGCTGGACAATTCCATTCTGTTCGGTTCTTCCATGGGGCATCTGAACGATGATACGCTGACGCTGAATGTCATTCTCTGTATTCTGAACCTGCTTCTGATGGGCCTTGGCGCATGGGTATGCCTGACGCCCGAACGGAACGTCCCGCCCCAAAAAGAAACTGAAGACGCAAAAGGCAAAAAAGAAAAGAAGGCGGAAGAAGAACCCGCTGCTTTCGAAATCCCGAAGGCATACGAAAAAATGCTGTTCCGGCCCGAAGATCCCCGGCTTGCTATGGGGTGGAAGGACTGGGTTATCATGGGCGCAGTGACGCTGCTGTATGGCGTGCTGGCCTTTACCAATCTGGGCAGTACCGTAGCTCCTCAGCATGGGATGGTCTCCACATCCAGCGAGGAACAGATCGTCTTTGAACTGGACGAAAGTCAGGATTTCTATTTTTTGTATTATGCCGGCATCAGCTACAACAGCTTCTCCATCGCCGTCAGTGAGGACGGGGAGAACTGGTCGGAAAACTATCCCTGCGAAATGCGGGAGGGGCTGTGCTATCGCTGGAATTACGCGCTGGAGTCCCGGACGGACACAAACGGAAACGTGACCTACAGCGATAATTCTCCTGCGGGCCGACTGACGCTTCACGGAAAATACGTGCGCCTGAACGCCGAGGCCGCAGGGCTGAATCTGTTCGAAGTGGCGTTCCGCAGCCCAGCCGGCGAGAACCTTCCGGCAAAAGTGATCGCCCATACGGGGGACCGGCCGGACATGCTGACGGAAGCGCAGGATCCCGCCGCCCTGCTGGATGAGCAGGATACCTGCGTAGGGGAACCGGGCTGGTATACGGGCACCTACTTTGATGAAATCTACCATGCCCGCACGGCCTACGAGCATCTGCATGGGCAGCGCCCCTACGAAACGACCCATCCGCCGCTGGGCAAGCTGCTGATGGCTGTAGGCATTGCGATTTTCGGCATGACGCCCTTCGGCTGGCGCTTTGCAGGCGCGTTCATTGGCGTGCTGATGCTTCCGGCGCTGTATCTGATGATCAAACAGCTGCTGCACCGCCGCAGTCTGGCTGCCGCCGCCATGTCGGCCTTTGCGCTGGATCTGATGCATTACACCCAGACCCGCATTGCGACCATCGATTCTTTCCCGGTGTTTTTTATCCTGTTGAGCTATCTGTGCATGATCCGCTATTTGCAGACGGATGTGTTTGCCTTCAGGCAGGGGGAAGAAGTGCGCTGTTTCAGCCGCGCTTTCTGGAAAAGCCAGATTCCGCTGGCGTTGTCCGGCCTGTTTATGGGGCTTTCCATCGCCAGCAAATGGATCGGTCTGTATTCGGCGGTCGGTCTGGCGATTCTGTTCTTTACCGCTGTCTGGCGGCAGTTCCGCGCCGGAAACTTCGCGTTTTGCTGCACCGGGCGGCAGGAAATGAAACAGGAGATACAGAAACGTATAGAGGGCGCGCAGCGCTTTACGCTGAACCGAATCCTTCTGACCTGCGGTCTGTGTGTCGTTTATTTCATTCTTGTTCCCTGCGTTATCTACTATTTGAGCTACATTCCTTATCTGTCGCCTACCGGCCCCGTTACCATCGAGCGGGTGATTCAGGCGCAGATCAGCATGCTGAATTATCACAGTACGCCCGGACTTGGAATGGATCATCCCTTCCAGTCGCCGTGGTGGCAGTGGCCGCTGATCCTCAAGCCCATGTGGTTTGCACAGGATAAATTCGAGCCTGCCGGAATGGCCTCCACGATCATGTGTATGGGCAATCCGTGGATCTTCTATCTGGGAGCGCTGTGTATGCTGGGCGTGATCGGGGCGCTTCTGTGCAAGTATTTCCGCTTTGGCGGCAAGGGATTGGAAATTCGCCGGGGCGACGGCGACCTGAGCCTTTATGTTATCGTGGTCGGCTTTGCGGCTCAGTTCCTTCCATGGGTGCTGGTGCCCAGAAGCATGTATATGTACCACTATTTCGCCAGCGTTCCCTTCATTATAGTAGCGACGGTCTGGTGGATGGGGCGCATCCGGAAACCGAAGGCAAGAAAGATCGTCATGGCGGTCTATCTGGTCGGCGCGGCGGTATTCTTTGGGATATTCTTCCCATATGCGTCCGGCTGGCTGACCAGTACCAAGTGGCTGGACAGCATGAAATGGGTCTCCCAGATTTATGGGGGCCGCTGGTTCAATCTTTATTACTGACAGGGCACCAAAGAAAAGGAAGGCGGGATGGCCGTGCTGGCAAAAACCTACACCTGCGGTCTGGATGGGGTAAACGGATTTCCGGTAGAAGTGGAGGCCTATATTTCCGGCGGAATGGTGGGCTTTGAAATCGTCGGCCTTCCCAGCGCTGCGGTCAAAGAAAGCCGGGATCGCATCCGGGCGGCCGTTTCCGTCAGCCGCCTGCCTTTTCCCGGCGGCAAGGTAACGGTGAACCTTGCGCCCGCCGACGTGCGGAAGGAAGGCACTGCCTTCGAGCTGGCCATCGCCATGGCCCTTTTGTCCGCCAAGCTGCCGGATGCATTCCGGGAGCTGGATGCGACCATTTTTCTGGGAGAGCTTTCCCTGCAGGGGCGGCTGATGCCGGTGCGGGGCGCGCTGGGAATGGCAATCACGGCGGCGGAACACGGCTTCCGGAATTTGATCCTTCCGGAAGAGAACGCGCTGGAAGTCGCCTGCATCGACGGCCTGCACATTTATCCCGCCGCTACGCTGCGGCAGGTCTTCGACCATATGACCGGCGAAAAGCCGCTGACGCTTCAGCCCAAAATGGATTTTGACGAGCTGCAGCGCGCGGCTGTGATCCGAAACGATCTGAAATACGTCAAGGGGCAGCCGGTAGCGCGGCAGGCGTTGGAGGTGGCGGCAGCCGGAGGACACAATCTGCTGATGGTGGGCATTCCGGGAAGCGGCAAAACCATGCTGGCGCGCTGTCTGCCGGGCATTCTGCCGCCCATGACCTACGAAGAGGCGCTGGAAACCACGCTGATCCATTCGGCAGCGGGAGAACTGCCGGAAAACAGCGGTCTGATGACCGTGCGGCCTTTCCGAACGCCCCATCACAACATTTCCATGCCTGCCATGATCGGCGGCGGGGCTCGGGTGAAGCCGGGAGAAGTTTCGCTGGCTCATAACGGCGTGCTGTTTCTGGATGAACTGCCGGAATTTCAGCGGCCTACGCTGGAAGCGCTTCGCCAGCCGTTGGAGGACGGCTTCGTTACCATCACCCGGGTCAGCGGCCAGAGCCGCTATCTGAGCGGGTGCATGCTGGTGGCCGGGATGAATCCCTGTCCCTGCGGCTTTTTCGGCAGCAAGAAGAAGCCCTGTACCTGCTCGGCGGCGGAGATCAAACGGTATCTCGGCAAAATCAGCGGCCCGCTGCTGGATCGAATCGACATGCAGATCGAGATGGACGCAGTTTCCGTGGAAGAAATCGAAAACGCGCAGGAGCAGGAGGACAGCGCCACCGTCCGCGCCCGGGTCTTGAAGGCGCGGCAGCTGCAGCAGGAACGGTACCGGGAGCTGAAAATTTTCTGCAATGCGCAGCTGCATCAGGAAGGGCTGGAACGGTACTGCAAGATGACGAAAGAGGCCAAGCAGCTGTTGCTTTCGGCAGTCGATCGGTTTTCGATCAGCATGCGCACCTATGGCCGCATTCAGAAGGTGGCGCGCACCATTGCCGATCTGGCAGGACATGAACAGATTGAAATTTCGGACGTGGCCAAGGCCATTCAGTTCCGAAATCTGGAGGGCAGGTTTTGGAATTGAAACGGGAATTGACGGAACGTCAGCGGGCGCTGCTGTGGCTTTCCGCAGCGGAGGTCACGGCGGAACGGGTCAGGCAGCTTACGGAGGAATTCGGAAGCCCGGAAGAAGTGTATCAGGCCTTTGGCCGGGAAAACGGCCCGCAGTTTCAGGCACGGGCCTGCGAACGGCTGAAAAAAATCCATCCGGCGGACGAATTGTCCGCATGGGCCGAAAAGCTGGAACAAAGTCATGTTCATCTGCTTTTTTCGGACGATGAGGAATATCCGAAGTGGCTGCGCACCATTGACGATTTTCCCTACTTGTTGTACTATGCAGGCAGGCTTTCCTGCATGAAGGCCCCGATGGTGGGCATCGTCGGCACCCGAAAGGCCAGCGCCTACGGAAAAGGCATGGCCCATAGCATTGCCCGGGGCTTGGCGGAAGCCGGAGTCACGGTCGTCAGCGGGCTGGCCCGCGGCATTGACGGCGCAGCTCATCAGGGCGCGCTGGACGCGGATGGCAGCACCATCGGGATTCTGGGCAGCGGCATCAACGTGCCCTATCCCTCGGAACATGCGCCCCTGCTTCGGAAAATCGCGGGAGGAAAGGGCCTGATTCTCAGCGAATACCCTTTGGATGCGGAGCCGGTTCCCTTCCATTTTCCCTATCGAAATCGGATTATTTCCGGCTTGAGTCTGGGCGTGGTTTTTGTGGAAGGCGAAGTGAAAAGCGGCGGAATGCTGACGGTTCATGAGGCGCTTACGCAGGGACGGGAGGTATTTGCCGTACCCGGACTGGTCGGGACCAAAGGCGCGGAAGGACCCCATGCCATTCTGCGCGCGCATCGTGACCAGCGCACAGGATCTGCTGGATGATTTGAACCTGCTTTCCCATGCCAAGCAGCATCAGCGGGAAAGAATCGAAGTAACCGATCCTGTCCAGAAAAAAATATTGCAGGCGCTTCAGGTGCAGCCTTTGACGGTGGATCAGCTTTCTCAGGAGCTGAGCATGAGTGCCGGGGAACTGCTGGTCAGCCTGAGCATGATGGAAATCAATGGGCTGATTCAGCGGGAAGCCGGGAATACTTTTTTGGCTGTCTTTGCACCGAAGGAATAAGGAGGACGACTATGGCAACAACGCAGCGCGGCCAGGGCCAGAAACTGGTGATTGTGGAATCTCCGGCCAAGGCAAAGACCATCGAAAAATTTCTGGGGAAGGGCTATAAGGTGGAGGCCTCGCAGGGCCATGTGCGCGATTTGCCCAAATCGCAGATCGGCGTAGACCCCAGCCACGACTTTGCCATGAAATACATCACCATTCGGGGCCGGGGCGATATTCTGGCGCGCATCCGCAAAGAAGCCAAGGCAGCGGACGTTATTTATCTCGCAACCGACCCTGACCGCGAAGGAGAAGCCATTTCCTGGCATCTGGCCAATGTGCTGGACATCGATACGTCGCAGAAGTGCCGCATCGAGTTTCACGAAATCACCCAAAAGGCCGTGAAGGACGCGATCAGCCATCCCCGGGCCATCGACATGGATCGGGTGGACGCGCAGCAGGCGCGGCGCGCGCTGGATCGTTTGGTGGGTTACAAAATCAGCCCGCTGCTCTGGGCCAAGATCAAGAAGGGCCTGTCCGCCGGACGGGTACAGAGCGTAGCTACCCGTCTGGTCGTAGACCGGGAACGGGAAATCGAAGCCTTCATCCCGGAGGAATACTGGGATGTGACCGCCAAGTTCGAAGCGCCGACTCAGAAGGGCCGGAAGGTCAGCTGCGACGCGAAGCTGGTGCTGCTGGACGGCAAAAAAGCCGTCATTCATAACGAAGCGGAAGCCAAGGCCGCCAAAAAGCGGATTCTGAACGCTGCCTTCACCGTATCCCAGTGCAAGCAGGGGGAAAGGCTCAAACGGCCCCAGCCGCCGTTCACCACGTCCAGCCTGCAGCAGGAAGCCAGCCGGAAGCTGAACTTTTCAACGGCCAAGACCATGCAGGTGGTGCAGCAGCTTTACGAAGGCATTGACCTCGGCAAGGCCGGAACCGTCGGTCTGGTGACCTACATCCGTACCGACAGCGTCCGCGTGTCCGAAGAAGCAGTAGCCGCCGCCCGGGGCTTTATCCAGACGCAGTTCGGAAATGAATACTGCCCGGAGAAGCCCAATCAGTATAAGGGCCGGAAGAATGCGCAGGATGCGCACGAAGCCATTCGGCCTACCTATGTCGATCATACGCCGGAGAGCGTGAAGGCCTATCTGACGAAAGAACAGTTTAATCTGTACCGGCTGATCTACACCCGTTTTCTGGCCAGCCAGATGAAACCGGCGGTTTTCCAGACCCTGACCGCCGATCTGAGCGGCGGGGGAGCCGTGCTGCGTTATTACGGCGAGCATATGACGTTTGCCGGATACCGCGCCGTCTATATCGAAAGCACAGACGACGAGCAGGAAACGCCGGAAAGCATCCTGCCGGTGCTGGAGGAAGGCGGCAGCGTCAGCTTTACTTCCGTCAATGCGGAGCAGCATTTCACCCAGCCGCCTGCGCGGTATACGGAGGCCTCGCTGGTGCGCACACTGGAGGAAAAGGGTATCGGACGGCCCAGTACCTACGCGCCGACCATTACCACCATTATTTCCCGCGGCTATGTGAGCCGGGAAAAGAAGCGCCTGTATCCGACCGAGCTGGGCTATATGGTCACCGACGTGATGCTGGAATACTTCGCCCCGATCGTGGATGTGGACTTTACCGCCCAGATGGAAAAAAAGCTGGACGAGGTCGAAGAAGGGCAGGAGGAATGGCGCGCCGTACTGCGCGATTTTTATCCGCCCTTTGAAAAGATGCTGGACGAAGCGGAAAAGCATATCGAAAAAGTGGAAATTCAGGACGAAGTCAGCGACGTGCCCTGCGATAAGTGCGGCGCGATGATGGTTTATAAAATGGGCCGCTTCGGCCGCTTCCTGGCCTGCCCCAATTTCCCGGAATGCCGCAACGCCAAGCCCATCCTGACCTATATCGACACGCCCTGCCCCAAGTGCGGCGCGCGGCTGATGGAAAAGACCAGCAAGAAAAATCGGAAGTTCTACGGCTGCGAAAAATATCCGGAGTGCGATTTCGTCAGCTGGGAAAAGCCCATCCCTGAAAAATGCCCCAAGTGCGGCAGCTATATGGTCGAAAAACGGGGCAAGCGCGGAGAGCACATTCATCTGTGCGCCAACGAAACCTGCCGGTATAAAGAAACAGTTGCCAAAGAGGAGAAGGACGAAGAATGAGCGTAACGGTATTGGGCGGCGGTCTGGCAGGCTGCGAGGCCGCCTGGCAGCTGGCGCAGCGGGGCATTCCTGTCCGGCTATATGAAATGAAGCCCGGGAAGAAATCCCCGGCGCATCATCTGGATACCATGGCGGAGCTGGTCTGCTCCAACAGCCTGCGCAGCGACCGGCTGACCAACGCGGTGGGACTGCTGAAGGCGGAAATGCGCCTGCTTGATTCCCTGATTATGCGAGTAGCCGATGAAACGGCTGTGCCAGCAGGCGGAGCGCTGGCCGTGGATCGGGATCATTTTTCGGAGGGGATCGACCGCGCCATCCGGCAGCACCCGCTGATTACCGTAATCCCGGAAGAAGTGACGGAGATCCCGGCCGAGGGAACGGTGATCATCGCCACCGGCCCGTTGACCAGCGACGGCCTTTCGGAGACGATTGCCCGGATGCAGGGTCTTTCCACGCTGCATTTTTATGACGCCGCCGCCCCGATTGTGACGGCCGACAGTCTGGATATGGACAAGGTTTTCCGCATGTCCCGCTATGACCGGGGAGAGGATTACCTGAACTGCCCCATGACGCAGGAGGAATATTTCGCCTTTGTGCATGCATTGCAGACGGCAGAAACCGCCGAGGTACACGGTTTTGAAGAAAAAGCCGTCTTCGAGGGATGCATGCCCATCGAAAGCATGGCCAAGCGGGGCGATATGGTAATTGCCTTCGGCCCCTGCAAGCCCGTGGGTCTGAAGGATCCCCGGACGGACAAGGAGCCCTTTGCAGTCGTGCAGCTTCGGCAGGATAACGAAAACGCGACCCTTTACAATATCGTCGGTTTCCAGACGCGGCTGCGCTTCCCGGAGCAGCGGCGCGTTTTCAGCATGATTCCCGGACTGGAAAACGCGGAATTCGCCCGTTACGGCGTGATGCACC
>OLQT01001991.1_pt1 | contig 11685 bp, 15 predicted proteins | sample 1672651 | NCBI WGS metagenome assembly OLQT01 (sample SAMEA3136709, study PRJEB25190) | human gut metagenome | biome: human gut; feature: human-associated habitat; material: faeces | place: Austria | collected 2013 | reverse complement strand
AGAGCACTTGACTTTTAATCAAGTTGTCCGGGGTTCGAATCCCCGCACGCTCAGTACGAATGCAGGTTTTTCAAAATGAAGAATCTGCATTTTGCTTACACGCGGATATGGCGGAATTGGCAGACGCGCTAGACTTAGGATCTAGTGTCCATGACGTGCAGGTTCAAGTCCTGTTATCCGCATTTGCAGAGACATTGCCGGTTGCAGGCAGTGTCTTTTTTGATACCAAAGTATGCAAGAGAAGTTGCCGGTTGCCAAAGCGCCCGTAAGGAGCTGCCGGTGGTAGATCCGGTAGGTGGCAAGTTCACTGTATAGCAAAATAAAAATCCTGAAGTTTTTCTTGATTAGAACTTCAGGATTTTTGTGTATAGCTTCTATATTATTTGATTATAAATTTACGTATGATACAGCTTACAACTCCGGCGATACAGATCGGAAGCAGTGTGTCTTTTAATCCGCCGTATACAGTCAGAGCATTATGAATACCCAGAAGTGCGGCAGGAGCCTGTGGGATGAGTACGGCAAACATTGCGGACAGATATGATCCGGCAGCAATGATAATAAAGGATGTAAGTCCACGCCCATTATCAATACTGTTTCCTCTGCGTCCCTGTTTCTTGCTTCCTCCGAGAACGCAGAAAAAGATGATCACTTCATAGAGCAATAATACCGCACCAACCGCGAGATATGCGATCAGTTCCTGATCCGCTGATGTTAAGCGGGAAACAATATTGCCAAACGAACCGGCATTGGCCAGAAAATGCAGTCCCAAAAGATAGATGATCCAGGCAATCAGCAGAAGTGTTCCCATTCTTAACAGAAGATTGATGAATTTGAATAGGATCTTTCCTCCGGCTTTAGCGGTTTTTGCAACCGGTTTTGCAACATTTGGAACTTTTACACCACGATTTTTGCGGCTTTTTTTCTCTTTCTGTCGGTTGTTACGAGGATCGTCGCAGTCGTCTTCATACTCATTATCGTAGTCGTCTTCATATTCATCATCGTAAAGGTCATCATCCAGCTCGTCAAAGATGTCGTCATCATAGTAGGCAGTATCAAAGAAGTTATCTTTTTTACTTTGTTTTTTGTTTTTCTTACCAGCCTTCTTATTTTTATTCTTTAATTTCTTTGTTAGTCTGTCGTAATCATTTTTTTTGATGTAATCTGTATGATCAATATCCGATAATCCTGATAGTACATCGCGGTAGTCATCGTCATCATCAATAGAAATATCAGGAAGATCACCTTCGTAGATCACTTCGAAATCGTCGTCGAAGATATCGGAAGTAGATTGTGTTTTCTTCTTATTACTTAAACTCATTATTAGTCCCTCCTATTTATACCCATCTCTTATTCTATAATGTTTGAAAAAAACTCTCAAGAGTGGTCACAGAATATTCACGAAGTTGTAAGAAAAACTTTAGATTTGTATTACATGCAATAAAAGCTTAACAGATATGAAAAGATGTTTATTGAGAAATAAGAAAGAATCACGTATAATGAAGTTTATTAATATAATGATACGGGGATAAAATGTCTTTTGATCCTATTATCATATAATAAAAAGGAGAGAGTATATTTGACAGAGTTTTATTATTTTGCATTATCATTTTTTGTATATGGATTTCTGGGATGGTGTACGGAAGTTGCATATGCAGCTGTGAAGCAGGGAAAATTCGTGAACCGAGGATTCTTAAACGGACCGATCTGTCCGGTATATGGAATCGGAGTTGGTGTTGTAGTACAGTTTCTGACACCGGTTGAGAATAATCTGGTATTATTGTATATCAGTTCGACCATACTTGTGACGGCAATAGAAGGAATTACCGGATTCCTGCTGGAGAAGATTTTTCATAATAAATGGTGGGATTATTCAGACCAGCCATTGAATATCGGTGGATATGTATGCGTGTTGTTCTCATTGATATGGGGCGTGTTCTGCGTTCTGATCGTAAAAGTGATCCATCCGCTGATCTACAAGGTGTTGACAATGATTCCATTTGTTCTTGGAATTATAGTTATGGCATGTCTGGCTGTCGGACTTCTGGCAGACCTGTATGTAACAGCTTCCGCTATTCTGAAGATGAACCGCAAACTTGAAACGATGGAGAAGATTGCAGCCGAGCTGAAAGATCTGTCTAACAAGGTCGGAGAGAATATCTATGAAAATGTAATGGAAGGTATGGAATTCCAGGAAGAGAAGAAAGAGCAGCTTGGTAATGTAAGAGAAGAGCTGAAGGAACGTCTGGAGGAGCCGAAGGCAATCGTGAATGGTCTCAGAGACGGAGTAAAGGAACGCCTGGAAGAACCAAAAGCCCGTATGGAGAAACTGGCTCCGAAGATCAATGTAGAAGAGATGAAGGCCCGTATGGAAGAGTTAAAAGCAAAATACGAAGAGATGGCAGAGAACCGTACAAAGGTTGGCGAACGTCTTGTGAAAGCGTTCCCGAAGATGCAGGTAAGGCAGCATAAGGAGATATTTGAGGAGCTGCGGGAGCGGGTGCGGCGGAGTAAATAAATGGCTATTTAGTTCATCAAACCGGCTATATACTGTGTTCTTCAAGGACCGAGAGGCCAACTTCGTTAATCAATTAAATAACAAAAAACCTTGAAGAATGAATCTTCAAGGTTTTCTTCATGCGGAAAAAGGGACTTTCTAAATGCATATCAATATAACATAGCTGATAAAATGGGGGATTGCAAGAGGCAGTACCTATCCTGACATAACATAGAATATAATCATTTGCCCCTTTTTTGCCCCTATAATATCTTAACATTCCGGATCAGCTGATTATCCCTTTCGCGCATTTTCTTGGTTATATGGAAGTATATCTCCCTGGTGACTTTACTGTCTGCGTGCCCGATCCTGCGGGAAATGACTTCAAGAGGAACAAGCTGTTCTGCCATAAGTGCGACATGAGTATGACGCAGAACATGAGTTGTAATCTCGATGTCTTTGTTCAGCACCCGGTGGGCGGTCTCCTTCAGACATTTATTGTATGCCCAGTAATGCACATGATCTCCGGATACATCCGGGATAAAGAGTGGACTGCGAACGCCGGTGAGCAACTGCTCTTTTTTAATGAAGAACCTTATTTGCCGGCACAATGTGAGAAGCTCGTCTTGAATGTATACTTCCCGGTAGGAGCAAGATGTCTTGGTATATCCGATAACCTTATTATTGGAATCATAGTTTTTAGTAACTGATATGATTCTTTTGTCCAGATTCACATCTGAATCGCGCAGCGCAATGATCTCACCGACGCGAAGACCGGAGAGAGCAGCGAAAGAAGCAAGCATTCTCCAACGTGGGACAGTGAGATTATTCAATAGAGTCTGCAGCTCCTCGCGCTCCAGATATTTATCCTCCAGCTTTTCTTTCTTTTTGATATCTTTTTCTTTTCTGATTTTATTAATCCAAGCGATGTCCGCAATATAATCATTTTCATATCCCCAACGGATCAGGGCTTTGAAACGAGTGATCCGCTCGTTAGTTGTCCCGACAGCTTCATTCTGTTCGGCCAGCTTTTCGTTGACGTAACCGGCAGTTAATTGCGACACCAGTGTATCTTCGCCGAGTATACGACACAGCGAGTTGCAGGCGTGCAAATTCCGGGAATAAGTAGAGGGAGCACGTGCCGTTTTCTGAAAAGTATTATACATAGTGCAGAGCTGGCCGAGCCGCAATTTTTCCTTACGGACGGCAGCAGACATTGAAATCTTCTCTAATTTCTTCTCAATCTTTTCATTCAGGATAGCCTGCGCCTGCTTCCGGGTGCTGTTGGTATCTTTTGCCATAGTACAAGATACCCGGTGAAGTTCAAGAGTCAACGGATCAGTGTAACGTTCTACAAATTTCACATTTCCGTTAGATAATTGTTCTGTCCACATAATTTCCTCCTAAATATCTAAAAATGAGTATAAAAATAACACCTATACAGATGCTGGAAAACTGTGGTACAATATTCTTGTTGATGGAGTATTGTACGTGCCCAGCACTGTATAATATTTATCTGAGTGGCCTTGGTGTTGGTAGCACTGAGGCCTTTTGTATTAACTTGTATATTTTGATAAGTACACTTCGAAACATTCACTCATGAATTTTTCTGTGATATAGACACAATCGTTTTGCTCATTTGGCTCGGCATCTACACCAAGATCCTTTATAAGTTCATAGTACATATCCAAAGCTTTCTTACTTTCAAATAAATATTTCATATATTCTCCTATAATTAAAGTTTGGTAAAACTATAAATCATATATTCTGGTTTGATTAATTATCGAAGACATATATATCATAAACATTTCCGACGAGCCCCCACATGGTTTGACTTGTTCCATCTGCTTTTTGCAATTCAAACAGAGGGTCTACAGAACCTAAAGTAGCAATCTTATCTCCAGCTTTGACTTCACCGGTGATTTTAGGATCATAAAATGCAAAAATAAGATGATCATCGGTAGTTAAGTATAAAACGTTATCGAAATAGTAATCCTCGTGCTCATATTCCGACATCCCCATTGTGTCGATCATATTTTCGAAATCGTCCAAGGAAACGACATCGGAAACGGTTCCCTCAATAACACTACAAGTAGAGTCGCTATCAATAACATCATCTATGTTATCATTGAATTTCGGTGTAATGTTTTTAGGAGATGTGACCTTGCAATCGCTGAGCACACCATATGACTTATAGTCTTTAGAAATTGTACCGGTAACAGTAATTTGGTCTCCTGAACCAATAAACATACTTAAATTAGGATCCCCATCCTTGAAGTAACAAGGAAACGCGTGTTTACCGCTGGAAGATTCGATTGTAAAGCCAACATCAGATTCACTTTTAAAGCCAGTTAAAGTAATTTTCTGATTAAAAGGAAGCCCGGTTTTGCTTGAACATTTTTTGTAAAGAGAATAAGCCTTGTCACTGGACAATTCCTTCATAGTAAAATCAGCACTTTCTTTTGCAAACATTTTTTGCGTCTTGGTGTATAAAACACCAAAAACATCCATATCATAGGTTGCCTGAGTAGCAGATGACTTATCAGATTTGCCGCATGCAGCAAATGATAAAATCACTGCGAAAACCAGAAATATGGAAAACAGTTTCTTTTTCATAATTTTTCCTACCTTCATTTTTATTACATAAAATTACAAGTATAACAATGACGGAAATACACATACTTAATGTATGAAAATATTACTCGACGAACTAATGGATAAGAAAAACTTAACAATCCGCCAAGTATCTATTCTTACAGGCGTCCCGAAATCAACCGTGTCGGACATAGTGTCCAGAGGGCGAATACCGCGGTTAGATACCATGGAGCAGCTGGCAAAAGGACTAAAAGTCCGAATTACCGACCTGTATGAATCAGAGTACAAATAAGTGTCCGAGAACTCGGACAAATTTCAAAAACGCACCGGTTTACGCAAAGTTAAGTGTTTTAATATATGAAAGGATAATTAAGATTCTCAAAACACGAACGAACGTTCGAATAAATATTGATTTTGAAATACAATAGTTGTATGATTAATTCAGAACAATTCGAACAAATGTTCGCAGAGCGGAGGTGCGTTACATATGGAAGAATTAAAAATCTTATTATCAAAACTGGATGATTCTGATCACAAAATAATCCAGCAACTCTACGCTATTTTATATAGGTACTTAGAAAAGAGGGGAAGGCTCTAAGCCTTTTCCTCTTTGTTCTTTATACCATCTGCTACGTTCTTGAAATACTCACGTATCACAGTCTTAGATTTATCGTCAAGAGAATGATAGGTCTTCATCATTTCGATGATCGCATCATAGAATGCATTCCCATTTCCATCATATTCCAACAGATCCTCAACATAGTAACCGACTTCCTGCATTGGCGAAAGCTCAATAAACATCTTATCGCTATCTCCTCCGTTTCGGAGCCAGTCCTCATTGACGCGAAAAGTTTTACATATGAGAGAGATTACTGCATCACTAGGAGCACTTTTTCCGACTTCATATGAACCAATGTTTCCACGAGATGTTCCTAATCTGTCAGCAAATTCTTGTTGTGTAAGATTCAGCTCTTTTCTTAGGGCCTTGATACGCTCGTTCATCAGTGCACCTCCTTTCATTCTGGGTTCATCATAGCACAACGGAAAGCACAATTCAATACAAAATGTTGATAATCAACAAAAACTCTTGACAAGGGATGATAATCAACATATAATTGCAGTATATCAACAAACTAATGTAATGTGAGGTGAGAAAGATGATTAAAAGAATATTTCATGAGATTACAGAAATACGGAAGGAACTCACTGGAATACGAAAAGAGCTTCAAACTATTAATTATAATTTGAAGCTCAGATCAGAAATTCGGCTTGATGGAAAAACTATTTCTCAAGCTGTTCTGAAAGCCATTCGTGATAGCGATTAAGGATCTGCATCGTCATCATAGTGCTTTGAATGGAAAGCTTTGTTCCTAATATTTCATTAGGAGCCATATCATCGGCTTTGATAGAATTCGCACGGTCATTAGCGGCATCGGCGAAAGCAACAAATTCGTCTTCTGTAATAGAAGACCAGAACTCCTCGAATGATTTCAATATCTACACCTGCCTTTCTTATGAACTAAGGTACTGCAATACCTTGTAAGAAAAGTATAGGAGAAGAGGGCGCAATTTGCAACGTATAAAGAGAGGTGAGAAAAGCAATGAGTGAAAAAGAAAAGAAAGAAATCGCTGAAATGGTAGAAACAGCCAAACATCTGGCGGTACATGATCCGCAGGCATTCATGATTGCAAAAAGCAACATGGAGATCCTGAAGATTAGAGCGGACATGGATAAGCAGGAAAAAGAACCAGCATAAAGGAGGAATAAACATGTATGCAAACAGAAAGAACCTTGCAGCACTTTTCGGGGTAACGACTCAGACGGTTTACCGGAGAGTAAAAGGAATAGAAGCCTTGATCGGCGAAAGATACAACCAGTACGCGGTACTGGACAACCTGGTAAGTGTGGCTTATGAAAAGTACCACACACGTCTGGAAGATAAGAACCTGAAAAAATATGTACCACCGTTTGACATGAAAGCGGCCGGAGCCTATATATTTGTACATGGTCCTACTGACATATAAGGGAAAATTATCCGGGAGTACATAAGATTGAACCGGATCGCGCCGCCCTGCAGGAAAAATGTGAGCGAATCGAGCAGACAGTAATAGAGGCGGACGCAGAGATCTATCAATGGTTATTGGAAGGGGTTACCACAGATTATGCGACCTACATATACCTTCGGGATGCCAAAGGGTTGCCGTGCGGTGATCAGAAATACTATAGAGCAAGGAGGAAATTTTACTGGTTGTTGTCAAAAAAAATATAAAATTTGCAAAACATCACCACTCACGGCACATAAAAGTGTGTTATAGTGGTAGCGTCCAAAATTTGAAAAGGACATACTCACCCTAAGGGCGGCAGCAGTTAAAGACTGAGGCCGTCTTTTATTATAAAATCAGAATTGAAGGTGGTGAAATGCCAAAGGCACGAAATCCAAATAGGGAGAAAGCGTTCGAAATATATAAAAAGCATAAGGGAGAGATCGATTTAGTTGAGATTGCAAGTCAACTAAATCTGGCAGCAGGAACTGTCCGGGGATGGAAATCGAAAGATAAATGGGATGAAAAAATGAATGGAACGCTCCGAAAAAATATGGAACGTTCCAAACGAAAAAGTGAAAACAAAAAGAAAGCCAATGCAGAAGTGATAGATCAGATAATTGAAAATCCTGATTTAAACGATAAGCAAAGGCTTTTTTGCGTTTTATACGTCAAATGCTTCAATGCCACAAAAGCATATCAAAAAGCATATGAATGCAGTTATGAAACGGCCACCGTAAATGGACCTCGTATGCTAGGAAATGCTAGGGTAAAAGAAGAAATCCAGTGCCTAAAGCAGAACAGGCTGAACAGAGAACTAATATCAGAAGCTGATATTTTTCAAAAATACATAGACATAGCCTTCGCAGATATCACTGATTACATGGAATTTGGTACAGAAGAAGTCCCTGTGATGGCAGTGTACGGGCCGGTCAAGGTGAAAAATGAAGAGACTGGAGAAGAAGAAACACTGACAAGAATAGTCAACACTGCGAAATTTAAAGACTCTCTGGATGTGGATGGAACAATCTTGACAGAGGTGAAGCAGGGAAAAGACGGAGCTGGAATCAAACTGGCTGATCGGATGAAGGCCCTGCAGTGGCTTGCAGATCACATGAATCTCGCAACGGAAGAACAACGCGCCAAGATTGAAAAGACACGGGCGGACATCCAAAGGATGCAGCCGGAACCCGTTCCGGAAAAAGAATACAAAGGCATTCCGGCAACAATGGTTGCTCCGGTATTTGCCCCGGTGCTTTTTGATATAAAGGAGAAGCGCCACACAGAATATGTTTTCCCAGGCGGCCGAGGCAGTACCAAATCATCATTTGTAAGCCTGGCTGTAGGAGATATCTTGAGAAGTAATGATCAGATACATGCGGTGATCATGCGTCAGGTAGGAGATACAATGCGAAGTTCTATCTACCAGCAAGCAAGGTGGGCGATAGAAGCCCTAGGGCTGGAAGATGAGTTTGAATGTACAGTATCACCACTGGAGATCACAAGAAAAAATAATGCGTACATATCAAAATCGGAGGATGATATCGGAAGAGAAATCCCGTTGAGCCGTCTTGATGAATGGAAAAATCTCCCAGCGACCATATCCTATGCTGGACTGGAAAAGCCGGATTTTGGTTACTACAGAAACCCGATCAAGAATGAAATCGATAGAAGCCCGTGCGGAGTATCGATATTCGAAAGCGGAATAGATCAGCTGGAGAGCGTAGACGTTCAGAATGCAAGGCTAAAGTGGGAGTTCGAATCTGGTGAAAGGGCAATTAATGTATCCACCACAGCTCTTCAACCGATAGTAGGAGAAGAGGGGAGACTGGAAACGCCAAAACTGGACAAGCGTCTGTACAGAGGACTGAATCTGGATGCCGGAGACGATGGCGATCTGTACAAAGAATGGTCGCCAGAGTTCCGAGATATCAGCATCATCAATGGCTTGAATCAGTTCTTAAGGCAGCTGGAGTTCAATGTATCCCTAAGCTATGGAGATCTCTCTGATGTAACGGACGTAGACAAGACGGCAACAGAAGCCAAGATCGCCAAGAAACGCAAATATAACATGGTGTCAGCTATCCAGGAGAATCTGAAAGACTGCCTGGAAGATCTCGTATATGCATTGGCTTTTTACAACGCCAAGCTCCATAGCGGATATGAGTTCAACTGTACATTTAAGGATAGCATCCTGGTGGATGATGAAACGGAACGCCAGAATGACAGGGCAGACGTAAGCCTTGGAGCCATGCAGTTGTGGGAATACCGAATGAAACATTATGCCGAAGATGAGGAAACAGCCAAAAAGATGGTAGTCCAACAGGCGGATGTAATAGAGGACTAGCCTATGACACAAGGTGAGATTGAAGCTCTTTCAAGAGAAATAGAACGAAATGCCCGGAACCTAGAAATAGACATCATGTTGGACATCGTCCGAAGAATCAAGAGCAATCTGGATATAGAACAGTCGATGACATCATCTGCAGACTACCAGATACAACTGCTTAGAAAAATGGGATATTCCGATGAATTCCTGAGAAATGAAATCAAAAGCTATTTGAAGTTTTCCGATGAAGAGATTGACCGGATCTACAACCAGACAAGCGAGAACCTCTATAAAGAGTATGAAGATGCATTCGATGCTATTGGAAAGAAACAAACCCCGTTCGGAAAGCATCCGGAGATCCAACCGGTAGTAAAAGCCGCGATCGAACAGTCGAAGAACACATTCCAAAACATCACGGGATCCATGGGATTTACGACGAACTGACGGATGAAATATATAAGAGCTTTGTCAAGGGAATATCTAAATATGCAGACAAAGAGCGCGATGGAAGAGAGAGCTTGGCAGAGGCATTTGTAAGATATAGAAATGGAGAAAAGATACCAGATGAGTCAAGAAAGCTTATTGAAAAATACATCCTTCCTTGGAGGAGGAATTAGATTCGCACTTCCCAAATGTGTATTATGTAGGCATTGCATGGAATCTGAAACGGAAATAAAGTGCAAGGCGTTTCCGAATGGAGTACCAGATGAAGTACTGGAAGCTCCATATGAAGAGGAATGCAAACCGGGAGTAAAATTTGAAGAGATGAAATAATACCACTGATCAGTGAGCATATCAGAGATTAGTGGTATTTTTATACTCATTTTTAAGGCGAGGAGGTGAGAAAGGTGAAAAAATTATTTATTAGTCAGCCTATGAGAGGTAAGTCAGATGAAGAAATTCTGGCAGAACGCAAGAAAGCAATTGAGCTTGCGCAAGAAATGATCGGTGAACCGGTAGAAGTGATTGATTCCTTCTTCCAGGAAGCACCCGCAGATGCAAAACCACTGTGGTTCCTTGGAAAATCCCTGGAACTTCTGTCAGGAGCAGATGTGGCGTATTTTGCGCAGGGGTGGGAAGATGCAAGAGGTTGTGCGATTGAGCATGACAGCGCATTAGCTTATGGAATCAAGAGTATTGTTGCCTAGGAAGGCGGTGATCCAGATATCTCCCTTTGAGACGCAGCTGTCATCAGAAGCAAAAGGCGCTGTAGATGGTATATTAGATCAGTTCGATGGATTGGACGAGAAGACAAAGAAGAAATTCGCTAATGCAGTATATGGCGCACTGGAAGGATTGGAAGGCTTTGACGAACTGAAAGATCCGGCAAAAGAAGGCGTAGATGAATTCCTGGAGTCTTTAAGATCGGCCCTAGATGAACATTCTCCATCTAAGAAGACAGAAGAGATCTTTACGCTTGCGATGGATGGTGCGGCAAACGGTGTTGAAGCCGGAAAAGAGAACGTATTAACCAAAGCAGGAGAATTTGTATCAGCATTCCTGAATGTGTTTACATCAGGTGATGTTGGGAAACAATTGGAAAGCCTTGGAAACAAAGTGATGTCGTATTTTGGAATAGGAGTATCATCCAAAACCAAAGATTCGGCATCTGCAGGAAAAGCTAATGCAGACGCGGCCAACAAAGGAGCAGGAAGTGTAAGCCCGATAACGACAGGACAATCCATTTTCTGTAAGATCGATAAGTTTGGTACAATCTCATACCAGGCGCACATGAGAGGCATTGGATGGGGCAACTGGCAGTCCGATGGCTTAATGGTTGGTTCTACCGGTCAGAACCGTAGGATTGAAGCGCTTCATATTAAGCCAAACGGAGAGACTGATGTTGTCATTCACATGAAAGGAACTGGTAATAAAGAATACAAGAACATCACCAAAGATACTTTGCTTGGAACAGTTGGACAGAACAGAAGACTGGAAGCAATCCGGATCACAGGAAAGGAATCTTTCTACCTGTACAGAGTCCACCAGAAGAGCATTGGATGGTCAGAATGGGCCAACAACGGAGAGTGGGCTGGTACGACCGGAAAAGGACTGCAGATGGAAGCACTGCAGATCAAGAAGTCCATGTTCTCAGTCGAGCCACACGTACAGAGCAAAGGATGGCTGTCGCCAAAAGCCGCAGAGAATGTGATCGGTATCACTGGTCATGCATTACGTCTGGAGGCAATCCGGATCAACCCATACGGAAAGACCATTAAGG
>OLQT01001984.1_pt1 | contig 11725 bp, 8 predicted proteins | sample 1672651 | NCBI WGS metagenome assembly OLQT01 (sample SAMEA3136709, study PRJEB25190) | human gut metagenome | biome: human gut; feature: human-associated habitat; material: faeces | place: Austria | collected 2013 | reverse complement strand
CATGATTTCGGCGCAGCGTACCGCTTCTTTGTAAAAAAAGAGTTTGCACGTCTTCTTCAGAAAGAGGCACCGGAGCAGATGGCACTTTATCAGGGACTGTCCCACAAGCCGGTGACATTTCAGCATCTGGAGGAATTTCTGGTTGCCCTCGGTCAGAAAGAGCCGGTGATGCTTTCGGCGGAACAGCCGGAGAAAACTGTGCTTACCGTGGACCAGCCGCGCAAGGAAACACTGTATCTGTATAAAAATACCTGGGGCTACGTCCGCATGGAAATCGAGGTGCAGGGAGACTTTCTGGAAGTGGAAAAGAAAGTCGTCACTTCAGAAGATTTCATCGGAAGCGTCTACGGTGTGGAATACATTATCCATCAGGAGAAAATCGGAAACGGCCGCCATTACGGCAGAATTACGGTGCGTCAGGGAAAACAGGAGCTTCGCTTTGAACTGGAAGTGACAAACAGCGAAAAGCATGTGACCAGCAGGAAAAATACGGAGCGCGACCGTCAGATAACTGCCATCGCGCGCGGCTATCTCGATCTGGCAGTCCATAAACGCGACTACCGTACCTGGTATCAGGACACCTGGGAGGCCATCGAGCAGTTCGAAAAAGCCGGCGCAGACATGGCGTGGGTGACGCTGGGAAAAGCATGGCTGTACGAGAGCCATGAGGAAACCGGAAAAGCAAGAGAAACGCTTTCTTACGTAAAAGAGCATCAGGAACTGCTGGACACCGCGGAGAAAAAAGGAGCGTACCTGTATCTGGCATGGAAGCTGAAAATGGAAGTGGGCCATACCGGGCTGGTATCACGCCTTGGAACACTGATGCGGCAGGAGAGTGCAAGCTATTTTCTGTTAAAGCTTGCCATTGATGCCGACGATTCCTGGCAGCAGTCGCTGACCCGTCAGCTCTACGCGATGGAACTTTGCTATGAGTGCGGGTGCAAGAGCCCGCTTCTGTATCTGGATGCGGCACAGCTCTATCTCCGCCAGGAGGGACAGCTCCGCCGGATTTCGCCGTTCACCGTTCAGGTGCTGAAATTTGCGCAGAAAGAAGGCATTTTAAGCGGGGAACTGTTAAAACGGGCCGCTTATCTTACAGAGACGATGAAAACGTTCGATGAGAATGTCTATCAGATTCTGACTGCGGGCTATGAGCGTTTTCCATCCGATGAAGTGCTCGAAGCCATCTGCAAACTGGTGATGAAGGGCCGCCCGGTGCGGAAGGAATATTTCCCGTGGTATGCAAAAGCCGTGGAGCGGAACATCCGCATCACGCGCCTGTACGAGTACTATATCGAAACGATGGATGCGTCGTTCGACGAGGTCCTTCCTCAGGTCATCCGGATGTATTTCTCCTACAGCAACACACTGGCAGGCCAGAAGAAAGCGCTGATCTACGCCAACGTGATCAAAAACCGCGAAAAAGACCGCCATACATTCCAGAGCTACCGCCCGGCGATGGAGGTTTTCACGGCAAGACAGATCCAGAAAGGCCGCATGAACCGCGAATACGCCGCACTGTACCGGACTTTTCTGAAAAAACCGGAAGATCCCGACAGCGCAAAAGCGATCGCAAATGTGCTGTTTACCCATCATGTAACGTGTGAAAATCCGAAAATCACGCGTGTGATCGTCTGCCATCCGGCGATGGCGGGCGAAACGTCCTATCCGATGACGGAACGGGGTGCTTATATCCGTCTGTACGGCAAAAAAGCGCGGATTCTTCTCGAAGATGAGCAGCGCAGAAGATATGCGGTGACAGAAACCTGCCGCGTAGAGCCATTGTTTACGGATGAAGAGCTTGCCCGTGCCTGCGGCGGTTTTGCCATTGAAAATCCGGGTCTGCTGCTGCACCTGTGCGGGGAGCAGGAAGAGGAGATGCAGCTTACCGCAGAAAATCTTGCCTGGTATCAGCAGACAGCGCGCACGAGCGCATTTTCCAGTGCTTACCGGAAAACAGTGCGTCAGAAACTGCTGGAATACTATCTTGCCCATCCGGATGAGCGTGAGACCGAGGCAGCTGTTGCAGAGCTGGAGGACAGCGCTTACGCAAAGGTGGACCGTATTTCTACGATCGAGCTTCTGGTACGCTACGGCTGTTACAGCCGCGCCTTTGCCCTGACGGATCGGTACGGCTACGAAAAGATCCCGGTGTCGTGTCTCTTCCGTCTGGCGCATGCGATGATTCTGGAAAAAGAGTTTACAGAGGACGAGGAGCTTCTCTATCTGGCATCCTACGTGGTAAAACAGGGCATTTACGATGAAATTGTATTGTGCTATCTGAGAGATTATTTCACCGGTTCTATTGAGGATATGTGCAGTTTATGGGATAAAATCCGCGGCTTTCAGATGGAGAGCGACAAGCTGGAGGAGCGCATTCTGACCTGGTCCGTCTTTGTGCGCAGCCACCCGAAGTGGGAGCAGGAAATGCTGGAGAGCTACATCCGCCAGAGCGGAAAAGAGCATGTCATTCTGGCATACCTGACGTATCTTGCGATCGGCTATTTTATGGACGGAAAACCGCTTTCGGATCAGATGTTTGACTACTTGGACCGCGCCTGGAAACAGGGCTGGGAGCTGGACGAGATCTGCCGTTTTGCGATGCTGAAACATCTTTCCACGAAGCCGCAGCTTTCTGAGGAGGAAGAAAAAGAGGCGCATACCCTGCTTCTGGCGTTTACAAAACAGGGACTCCGCTTTGCCTTCTACAAGGATCTGCCGGAGCACCTGACCGAAGGCTTCCAGATCGGCGACCGCATGTTCATCGAGGAGCGCCAGAGAGCGGAGGCAAAGGTGACGATTCATTACCGGACAAACGCCGAAGAAACATGGAAGAGCGAACCGATGCGCAATATGTATCAGGGCATTTTTGTGAAAGAGTTTCTGCTGTTCTACGGCGAGAAAATGGAGTATTACCTGACCTTTACGAACCGTCAGGGTGAGGGAAAAACAGAGGTGAAAACCGTCTCCATGACCGGCGAACCAAAAGCAGGAAAGACGCGGTACCAGCTTCTGAATCAGATGAAAGCAGCGCGCGCGGCAGGAGATTCGGAAAAAGCAGAAGAAGCATTCCAAAAGTATTTGCAGCAGGAGGCTCTGGTTCGGAACTGTTTTGCACTTGTGGATGAAAAGAAGCAGCAGGAGGATACGACATGGAACAGAAAAATTTAATTTTAGGATTTGATTTTGGAGAGAAATATTCCCAGTTCTGCTGCTATGACAGGGGAACCCATACGGCCGTCTCCATCCCGGTAAAAAAAGGAGAAGAGGCGGTGGAATTTCCGACCGCCATTGCCAAAAAACGGAATGAGGAAACGTGGAAAACAGGACCGGATGCAGAAAAATCTGCTCACGCGGAAAACGGCATCTGGCTGGACAATCTGTACGAGATCTGCATGGGATCCCGCATCTGCCAGATCGAAAACCGGGATTACACGCCGGGAGAAGTCCTTGGCACGTTCCTTCGCGAAGCACTGAAGATGATCGGCATCGAGCGCCCGGACCAGCAGATCCAGGCGATGATGATCACCACGGGCCATCTGACCCGTCCATTTGTGGAAAATGTGCGTGAAGCATACAAGATAATCGGACTTCCGCGCGGCAGAGCCTACCTGCAGGAGCATGACGAGAGCTTTTACTGCCATGTGCTGAACCAGAAGCCGGAGCTCTGGAGCCGTAAAGTCGGTCTGTTTTTCCTGAAAGATGAGGAAGCATCGTTTTCTGAACTTTCCATCAGCCGTAAAACGAAGCCGGCAACTGTGACCGTAAAACGGGGGCCAAAAGCCGCACTTTCGATCGAGCCGATGGAGCGCGACCGCGATTTCTGCCATCTGATGGGAGAAGCGATGGGGAATGAAATTTATTCCAGCGTATTTCTGGTGAGCGAGGAGTTCGACCTTGCCTGGGCCGACAACTCTCTGCGTCAGTTAAAGAAAAACCAGAGAAGAATCTTTGGCGGAACGAACCTGTTTGCACAGGGCGCCTGCTTTTCCGCGCGCGAAAAAGTGGAGGAGCGCCGCTTAAAGGGCTATCTCTTCCTCGGAAATGACCTCGTGCGCTACAACATCGGCATGGAGATGACGATCAATGGTTCTCCGGCATACTATGCGCTGATTGCAGCCGGTGTGAACTGGTATGAAGCAGAAAAAGAATGTGAGCTGATCCTCGACGGAACGGAGGAGCTGGAATTTGTTGTAAGCTCCATGGAAAGCGGAAAACGAAACCGCTATACCATGAAGCTGGACGGGCTGCCAAAACGGCCGCCGAAGACAACACGGATCCGTCTGCGTCTAGAGTATGATTCTCCGGTTACGTGTCAGATCACCGCAGAGGATTTAGGTTTTGGCGATATGTTCCCGGCAAGCCACAAAATCTGGCACGAGACGATGGGGGAGGTGTAAACGATGAGCGGTTATATTTTATGTCAGGTCAAACGGGCGAAAAATCCGTATTATATTTCCAACATCAGCACAAATATTTATTCCATCGAGGAACTGTGCTATTATCTGTACCACAACATCTATCTGCTGGACGAGACCATCATTAACGAGCAGCTGCTGGTGTGGATGAAAGAAGAACTCCACTTAAGAAGACTGTACCAGCGTCTCTACGTCCTTCTGGAGGAGAAAAAGAACATCGGTGAGTTTATCCTGCCGATCTTCAAGGAGATCAATTATCTTTCCCACGATCAGTTCCGTGAGATGAATGAGCGCCTGAAACGGTTCGAGGAGCAGCCGGAGATTGTGCGGAAAAAAATCAAGGGAGATTACCTTGTCGACCACGAAAAATATATCAATGCGATCCAGGTTTACCAGGAAACGCTGAAAGATACCGAGGAAAACGAAACCAACATGGGAAGCCAGTTCACCGGAAGTATTTACAACAACATGGGCTGTGCCTACGCAAGTCTGTTCCAGATGAATGAAGCACTTATGTGCTTTCAGAAAGCAAATGAAGAGCTGCACACGAAAGCATCGTTAAAGAGCTGGCTGTTTGCGGTCTACATGAGCAAAGGACAGGACGCCTATGAGCAGATGTGCACCGAGCGGAAAGTGGATGCCGAGACGAAACGGGAGATGGACCGCCAGATCACCGAGGCAATGCAGGTCGAGCTCCCGCGCGATCTGGACGAAGCTCTTGCGGCGTGGACACGGGAATATCATAAAAATACCGGACTTTGAACAAAAGGAACAAAAAAATTACTTGACAGCAAAAAAGAATGGGACTATAATACGGCCCATAAGAAAAAAATAAATACTTCGAAACCGATGAAGTGGAGATAACGTTGGAAGCGCACTCACAGAGAGCCCGGGCAGGTGGAAGCCGGACAGAAAGCGGATCAGCAAATGGACCACGGAGGGTACAGGGAAAAGCGGGAAACCGTCTGAGTATTCTGTAACGTGCAGGCATACGTTAGTTGCCAGGAATATGATCGTATTCTGCAGAGCGTGTGAGCAATCGCAAAACAAGGTGGCACCACGAGTATAAAAATATACCCGCCCTTGGCAAAGAACAAAGTGATTCTTTGCCGGGGGCGGTTTTTTGTATATCAGAAATTGGTTCTGAGGACCAGTGTTGATGACAGCCTTTGCAGACGCAAGGAGAGGAGATAACAAGATGAAACAGATGACGTTAGAAGAAATTTCAAAAGCAGCCGCATCGGGAGCTTTTCGGAAAATCCCGGTAAGCAGAGAAATTTATTCGGATATCCGTACACCAGTAGAAACACTGAAAGTCCTGCAGGGCGTCAGCAGCCACTGCTACATGCTCGAAAGCGTGGAGGATAAAAAACAGTGGGGAAGATACACCTTCCTCGGCTACGATCCGTCGCTGGAACTCACCTGTGTCAACGGAAACCTGACAATCACCGCCGATGCGGCAGAGATGAAAAAAGTAGAAGATATTCCAGAAAGCCGCAAAGAACAGCTTCCGACCGGACAGATCCGGCTGACCGCAAAGACAGCCCATCCGGGAGCCGTCATCAAAACACTGATTGAGAAAAATAAAAGTCCGAAGATCGCGACACTGCCGACATTCACTGGCGGCCTCGTCGGATACTTCTCTTACGATTACATCAAGTACAGCGAGCCGACCTTAAAGCTGGACGCAGAAGATCAAGAACATTTCAAAGATGTCGACCTGATGCTGTTCGATAAGGTCATCGCCTATGATAATTACCGTCAGAAAATCGTACTGATGATTAATATCGAAACCGAAAATCTCGAAGAAAATTACGAAAAAGCCGTACAGGAACTCGAAAAAATGGAAGAGCTGATCCGCTTCGGAAAACCGGCCGAGACGAAAGCCGGCCACCTGAAATCCGAGTTCCGCCCGATCTTCGATGAGAAAGCGTACTGTGAGAAAGTCGAGCAGGTCAAACATTATATCCACGAGGGAGACCTCTTCCAGCTCGTTCTCTCCAACCGGCTCGAAGCTGATTTTGAGGGAAGCCTCCTCGATACGTACCGCGTTCTCCGCACGACGAATCCGTCGCCGTACATGTTCTACTTCTCGAGTGATGATGTTGAGATCGCCGGTGCATCCCCGGAAACTCTCGTAAAAGTCGAGGACGGAGAGGTCCGGACCTTCCCGCTTGCCGGAACGCGGCCGAGAGGAAAGAGCTATGAAGAAGACCAGCGGCTGGAAAAAGAACTCCTCGCCGATGAAAAAGAGCGTGCCGAGCACAACATGCTGGTTGATCTGGGAAGAAACGATCTCGGAAAGATCTGTGATTTCGGAACCGTGGAAGTAGAAAAATACATGTCAATCGAACGTTACTCCCACGTCATGCACATCGGTTCCACTGTAAAAGGACAGCTTCGGAAAGACAAGACCGCAGTCGATGCTATCGATTCCGTTCTCCCGGCCGGAACCCTCTCCGGTGCACCAAAGCTCCGTGCCTGCCAGATCATCAATGAGCTGGAAAACAACAAGCGCGGCATCTACGGCGGTGCGATCGGCTATCTGGATTTCACCGGAAATATGGACACCTGTATCGCAATCCGGCTTGCGTTTAAGAAAAACGGAAAAGTGTTCGTCCGCTCCGGCGCCGGCATTGTAGCCGACAGCGTACCGGAAAAAGAGCATCAGGAATGCATCAACAAAGCAAAGGCCGTGATGGTCGCACTTGCAGAGGCAGAAGGAGGAAGTAACTTATGATACTGCTGGTAGATAATTATGACAGCTTTTCCTATAACCTGTATCAGCTCGCCGGTTCGATCAATCCGGACATGAAGGTCATCCGGAACGATGAGATGACGATCGACGAAATCTGCGCACTGGCACCGGCATCCATCATTTTATCTCCCGGACCGGGCCGTCCGGAGCAGGCAGGCCGATGCATGGAGATTGTAGAAAAATTAGGCGGCGAGATCCCGATCCTCGGTGTCTGCCTCGGCCATCAGGCAATCTGTGCCGCGTACGGCGCGACCGTCACCTATGCGAAACAGCTGATGCACGGCAAACAGTCCGAGACAACGCTGGATCTTACCTCGGAATTATTCCAGGGGCTGCCCAAAACCGTTCCGGTTGCAAGATACCATTCCCTCGCAGCTGATGAAGCGACACTGCCGGAAACCTTAAAGGTAACGGCAAGAACTGCAGACGGCGAGGTCATGGCAGTCGAGGACAGTGAGAAAAAGATCTACGGAGTCCAGTTTCATCCGGAATCCATTCTGACCCCGCAGGGCAGACAGATGGTAGAAAACTTCTTAAAAATTACAAGATAGATCACAGGACAGCAAAGAAAGAGAGGAACAGAATATGATTCGGGAAGCGATTGTAAAACTGGTAAATAAAGAGAACTTAACCTACGAGATGGCAGAGGGCGCTATGGATGAAATCATGGGAGGAAAAGCCGATCCGATCCAGATCAGCGCATTTTTAACTGCCATGACGATGAAAGGCGAGACAATCGAAGAGATCACCGCATGTGCCAACGGCATGAGAAAGCACGGTGTTCATATGGAACATGACAAGGATGTTCTGGAAATCGTCGGAACCGGCGGAGATAAATCCAATTCCTTCAACATCTCCACAACAGCATCCCTTGTGATCTCTGCAGGCGGCGTCGCAGTTGCAAAACACGGAAACCGCGCCGCATCGAGCAAATCCGGCGCAGCCGACTGTCTCGAAGCGCTCGGCGTCAAAATCGACCTGGAGCCGGAGAAAAACAAAGAAGTTCTGGAAAAACTTGGAATCTGTTTCCTGTTCGCACAGAAATACCACATGTCCATGAAATACGTGGCACCGGTCCGCAAGATGCTCGGCATCCGGACCATTTTCAACATCCTCGGACCGCTGACCAACCCGGCAGCAGCCACGATGCAGGTGATGGGTGTCTACGAGGAAGCACTTGTCCGCCCGATGGCAGAAGTTCTCTCCAATCTTGGTGTCAAACGCGGCATGGTTGTCTACGGCCAGGACTGCCTCGATGAAATTTCCTTAAGCGCACCGACAAGCGTCTGCGAGATCAAGGACGGAACGTTTGAGGAATACGTCATCACACCGGAAGAGTTCGGCATGACCCGCTGTACCAAAGAAGAGCTGGTCGGCGGAACCCCGCAGGAGAATGCTGAAATTACGAAAGAAATTCTTGCAGGAAAGAAAGGCCCGGCAAGAGACGCTGTTGTCCTGAATGCCGCCGCAGCCCTTCATGTAGCAAAAGAAATCCCGATGCAGGACGCTGTAAAACTGGCAGAGGAGCTGATCGACAGCGGAAAAGCACAGAAAAAACTCGAAGAGTTTGTGTCACTCGCCAATAAATTGGCAGAAGAGGAATAAACATATGATACTGGAAACGATTGCAGAAGCCACAAGAAAACGTGTCGCTGCAGAAAAAGAGAAGTGTTCTCTTGCAGAAATGAAAGAAAAGGCAATGGCGATGAACCCGGACACCGGATTCCCGTTTGAACAGACGCTGAAAAAGCCGGGCATGTCCTTTATCTGCGAGGTAAAAAAAGCCTCCCCGTCGAAGGGCATCATCGCAGAAGATTTCCCCTATCTGGAGATCGCAAAGGAATATGAAGCGGCCGGTGCCTCCGCCATTTCCTGCCTGAGTTCCCCTATCTGGACATTGCCCGTGCCTACGAATTCGCCGGAGCGGACGCTATCTCAGTGCTGACCGAGCCAAAATGGTTCCTGGGCAGCGACCAGTATTTGCAGGACATCGCCGCCGCCGTGGATATTCCCTGTCTGCGGAAGGATTTCACGGTGGACGAATATATGATCTACGAGGCAAAGGTGCTCGGAGCCACCGCTGTCCTTCTGATCTGTGCGCTGCTGCCGGAGGAAACCTTAAAAGAATATCTGGAAACAGCGCATTCCCTCGGCCTTTCCGCTCTTGTGGAAGCCCACGATGAGGCGGAGGTTGCACAGGCCATGCGCGCCGGAGCAAGGATCATCGGCGTCAACAACCGCAACTTAAAAGATTTCACGGTCGATATCCACAACAGTGAGCGGCTGCGGGAGCTTGTCCCGGAAAACATTGTTTTCGTATCCGAGAGCGGCATCAAAACGCCGGAGGATGTCGGAAGACTGTATCAGAATAAAACCGATGCCGTTCTGATCGGCGAAACGCTGATGCGGAGCAGCAACAAAAAAGCAGAGCTTGAAAAACTCTCTTCAATGTGTTAAAGTGGTAACGTAAGTGCGCAAAACAAAACAGAGCGCACGGGGAGTCAAACGTTATGGAAGAACAGACCAGAATCAAAATCTGCGGGCTCACACGGCTGGAAGACATCGATGCGGTGAATGAGCTGAAGCCCGAATATGTCGGCTTTGTCTTTGCAAAAAGCCGCAGACAGATTACAAAAGAACATGCCGTGACGCTGCGGCGCTATCTGGATCCCGAAATCCAGGCGGTCGGCGTCTTTGTGAACGAGCTTCCGGCGATTGTCGCAGGATACCTCGAAGAGGGCGTCATCGATCTGGCACAGCTCCACGGAAATGAGAGTGAAGAATATATCCATTCGCTCCGGTTCCGCACCGGCGGGGAACTGATCAAGGCATTTTCCATCAAAACCAGGGAGGACGTCGAAAAGGCGAAAAAAAGCAGCGCCGATTACATCCTTCTCGACCACGGAAAAGGCGGTACCGGCGAATCGTTCGACTGGTCACTGATCAGAAACATGGACCGCCCGTATTTCCTTGCGGGAGGCCTGAACGCCGAAAATGTGGAACAGGCGATTTTACAGACACATCCCTTCGCCGTCGACATCAGCAGCGGTGTCGAGACAGACGGCGTAAAGGACCCGAAAAAAATCACAGAATGCATAAGGAGGATAAGACATGTCTGACGGAAGATTTGGTATTCACGGAGGCCAGTACATACCGGAAACTCTGATGAATGAAATTATCAATTTGGAAAAACAGTACAATTATTATAAAAACGATCCGGAGTTCTGCCAGGAGCTCGATGACCTGCTGAAAAATTACGCGGGCCGCCCGTCCCTTCTCTACTACGCAGAGAAAATGACAAAGGATCTCGGCGGAGCAAAAATTTACCTCAAACGAGAGGATCTGAACCACACCGGAGCCCACAAAATCAACAACGTGCTCGGACAGTGCCTCCTCGCAAAAAGAATGGGAAAAACCCGTGTCATCGCAGAGACCGGAGCCGGCCAGCACGGTGTGGCAACCGCAACGGCAGCAGCGCTGATGGGACTTGAGTGTGAGATCTTCATGGGAAAAGAAGACACCGACCGTCAGGCCCTCAATGTATACCGGATGGAGCTTCTCGGTGCAAAAGTAAATGCCGTTACTACCGGAACTATGACCTTAAAAGATGCCGTCAATGAGGCGATGCGCGAGTGGGTATCACGTGTCGATGACACCCACTACGTTCTCGGTTCCGTTATGGGCCCGCATCCGTTCCCGACCATCGTCCGCGATTTCCAGGCTGTCATCAGCAAAGAGGCAAGAGAGCAGATCCTCGAAAAAGAAGGAAAACTCCCGAAAGCCGTCATGGCATGCGTCGGCGGCGGAAGCAATGCGATGGGTATGTTCTATAACTTCATCAATGACAAAAATGTCCGTCTGATTGGATGCGAGGCAGCAGGACGCGGCGTCAACACCGCAGAGACTGCAGCAACCATTGCAACCGGAACACTCGGCGTCTTCCACGGTATGAAATCCTACTTCTGCCAGGATAAATACGGTCAGATCGCACCGGTTTACTCGATTTCCGCAGGCCTTGACTACCCGGGCATTGGACCGGAGCATGCATATCTGCATGACATCGGCCGCGCCGAATACGTTCCGGTAACGGACGATGAGGCAGTAGAAGCTTTTGAATACCTCGCAAGAACCGAGGGTATCATCTGTGCGATCGAGAGTGCGCATGCTGTGGCGCAGGTAAAGAAAATCGCAGGATCTATGTCAAAAGATGACAGCATTATCGTATGCCTTTCAGGACGTGGAGACAAAGACGTGGCAGCGATCGCAAGATACAGGGGGGTAGAAATTTATGAGTAAAATCGCAAACGCATTTAAAGATGGAAAAGCATTTATCGCATTTTTGACAGGGGGAGATCCGGCACCGGAAAAAACGGTGGAATATATTCTGACGATGGAGAAAGCCGGAGCGGATCTGATTGAGATCGGAATTCCTTTTTCAGATCCTACGGCGGAAGGCGTGGTGATTCAGGATGCAAATATCCGGGCACTTAAGGCGGGAACCACTACGGATAAGATTTTTGAGATCGTAAAAGAAGTACGGAAAACTTCT
>OLQT01001976.1_pt1 | contig 11753 bp, 9 predicted proteins | sample 1672651 | NCBI WGS metagenome assembly OLQT01 (sample SAMEA3136709, study PRJEB25190) | human gut metagenome | biome: human gut; feature: human-associated habitat; material: faeces | place: Austria | collected 2013 | reverse complement strand
GATCTTGAGCATCATTCTTCTGGGACAGCCCTTCGGCATGTGCAATATGGCATTTACGGCAATTATCCGCGCGGACGGCAATCCGCAGTATATGATGCGCAGTATGATGATAGGTGCGGCATTAAATGTTGTGCTTGACCCCATTTTTATTTTTGTGTTCCGATGGGGGATTCAAGGCGCAGCATTGGCAACGATTATCGGGCAGATTGTTTCGGGCGTGATTGCACTGGCGTATCTTCCCCGTTTTTCGCATTTTGCCATTCGGAAAAAATATCTTCAGCTGAAATGGAGATTTATCGGGGATATTGTACGGCTTGGCTTTCCCAGCCTTTGCACACAGACCGCAACGGCGGCAACCCAGATTGTGATGAATAACCTCATGCGCAAATATGGTGTGGCAACGATTTACGGCAGCGAAATTGCGCTTTCCTGCTATGGCTTAATGATGAAAATTTATCAGATTGCACATGCGATGTTCGTTGGGCTTGCTTCGGGAACACAGCCGATTAACGGCTTTAATTTTGGCGCAAGGCAATATGAGAGGGTCAAGCAGACCATTCAGACTGCCGCAAAAATTTCCATCGGGATTTCTGTGCTGTGGTTTCTGGTGTTCCGCTATGGCGGCGGCTTTCTGGCGGCGCTTTTTGTGGAGGAGGAACCGCTCTATCAGGAATTTGCGGTGCATTGCTTCCGCTTGTATATGCTGGGCTTCTTTGTCTATGGACTGCCAAATGTGACGGCATCCTTCTTTCAGGCAATCGGCAGCCCTGTGAAATCTCTGATGGTTTCGCTTTCCCGACAGGTGATTTTCCTGATTCCGTTTGCACTCCTTCTTTCGGCGCATTTTGGGATGGATGGTGCGTTGGGCGCGGCTCCTGTCGCGGATGTACTGGCGTTTTTGCTTGCGGCTTTGCTCTTGAAAAGGGAGCTGCGCGGCTGGAAAAAGAAAAACATGATTGCATAGTCGAAATCCTGCTTCGACTCAAGGGCATCGGAGGTTTCCGATGTCTTTTTTTCTGCGTAGATTCATATTTATAAAGCACACCAAAAAACAGGGCGGTTATATCATGAGAGAAAACATAAAAACGGGGATAAAATATCTGGCTTTGTTCGGGATGTGCTTTTTGGGCGGCAGAAGCTTGGCGGCAGGGCAGACGGTGCGTGTTGACGGAGAAAAGCCTTGCAGACTGGCAATTCTGATTGATGATTTCGGCTATTGCGGCGCAGGGACAGAGGAAATGCTTGCGCTTTCCATCCCCTTTACGGCGGCGGTTATGCCCTTTTCCTCCTGCACGGCAGAGGATGCAGAGCGAGTGCGGCAGGCAGGCAAGGAAATTTTTATCCACATGCCGATGGAATCCCTCACGGGCAAGCGGGAATGGGTCGGCGAGAAGGGGATTTTTCGGGATATGGAAGATGCCGCCATTCGGGAGCGCGTGGAGGAAGCATTTTCGGCTCTTCCGGATGCGGCAGGCATGAATAACCACATGGGTTCTGCTATTATGGAGGATGCACGCAGCCTTTCGGCGGTGATGGAGGTGCTGAAGGAAAAGGGCGTTCCCTTTGTAGACAGCATGACAACGGCGAAAAGCCTTGGGAAAGCCGTTGCCGCGGAAAAGGGCGTAGCCCTTCTGGAACGGGATGTGTTTCTGGACAGCACGGATTCTGTTGCGGTCGTCAAGGACAATCTGCGCAAGGCGGGAGAGATCGCACTGGAAAGGGGGGCTGCGATTGCCATTGGGCATGTCGGCCCCGAAGGCGGAAAAATTACGGCACAGGCAATCAAAGAGGTTGCGCCGGAGCTGGAGCGGGCAGGCATTACCTTTGTGACCGTCAGTGAATTGGCAAAATGACAGCAGATGTGCTATACTGAATACATACAGTGAATAAAGGAGAGAAAAGCAGTGGCACATTGGAATTCCAGAGGACTGCGCGGCAGCAGCTTTGAAGAAATCATCAATTTCACAAATGAACGCTACAGGCAGTCGGGTCTGGCATTATTCCAGAAAATCCCCACGCCCATCACCCCTGTGCGGATGGATGAGGAAACGCGGACGATTACCCTTGCGTATTTTGAAAAGCAGTCTACGGTTGATTATATCGGCGTGGCGCAGGGGATTCCCATTGCCTTTGATGCCAAGGAAACGGCAGGAAAAAGCCTGCCTTTGCAGAATATCCATGCACATCAGATGGCTTTTATGGAGGAATTTCGCCGTCAGCGGGGACTTTCCTTTCTTCTCGTGCATTTTTCTGCGGCAGATGCATATTATCTTCTGCCGTTTGAAACACTGAAGATATATTGGGAAAATGCGGCAAGGGGCGGACGCAAATCGATTCCTCTTGCGGCGTTTGAGGAAAAATACAGCATCCGGCAGACGGGCAATCTCCTGCATTATCTGGAGGCGGTCAGCCTGTATCTGGAGGAAACGGAAAAGCAAGGAAGTGAGGAATCATGCTGAAAAAATCGGCAATAGAAAATATACTGGCAGCGGCACTGGAAAGCGGTGCCGATTTTGCCGAGATTTACGCAGAGCGGACAAAGAGAAGCAGCATTGCCATGGTCAACGGCAAGGTGGAAACGGCACTGGGCGGCATGGATTACGGCGCAGGGGTGCGGCTGTTTTTCGGGAATCAGGCGATTTACGGCTTTACGAATGACCTTTCCGAGGAAAGCCTCATTCGCATTGCGAGGGAGGGCGCGGCGGCTCTGCGCGGCGACCGCATTTATGATATCTGCGGCTGGAAAAGGATGGCGGAGCGTTGCATCAACCCCATCCGTATCCTGCCGGAAAGCGTGTCCAAGCAGAGAAAGGCGGAGCAGCTCAGACTGGCAACGGCGGCGGCAAGGGCATATCACGATGCCGTTACGCAGACAAGGGCAGGCTATCTTGAGGTGATGAAGCATGTGCTGGTTGCCAATTCCGAGGGCATCTGGGGCGAGGAGAACCGCACACGCAGCCGCTTTACCATTGAGGCAGTGGCATCCTCTGCGACGGAAAAGCAGAGCGGACATCTGGGGCCGGGCGGCTCTGAGGGGTATGAGCTGTTTGACCGCATCAATGTGGAGGATACCGCAAGGGAGGCGGCACGCATTGCCGTTACCATGCTTGGCGCAAAGCCCTGCCCTGCGGGGAAAATCCCTGTTGTGATTGATAACGGCTTCGGGGGTGTCATTTTCCATGAGGCCTGCGGACATGGTCTGGAGGCAACGGCGGTGGCAAGAAATGCGTCCGTTTTCGCAGGAAGACTGGGACAGCAGATTGCATCCCCTTTGGTGACGGCGCTGGATGATGGGACAATCCCCAATGGCTGGGGCTCTGCCGAAATGGATGACGAGGGCACGCCCACGGCAAAAAATATTCTGATTGAAAACGGGATTCTGCGGTCCTATCTGGTTGACCGCCTGAACAGCAGACGCATGCACACGGCAATTACCGGCTCCTCGCGCAGACAGGATTACCGCTTTGCTCCCACCAGCCGCATGACAAATACCTTCATTGCCAACGGCAAAAGCACGCCGGAGGAAATCATCGCGAATACGGAATTTGGACTGTATGCAAAGCAGATGGGCGGCGGCAGCGTTGACCCTGCAACGGGTTCGTTTAACTTTGCCGTTCTGGAGGGCTATATGATTCGCAACGGAAGGATTGCTGAGCCGGTCAGAGGGGCAACCCTTATCGGCAAGGGCGCGGAGGTGCTGCGTGATATTGATATGGTCGGCAATAATCTGAAACGGGCGCAGGGGATGTGCGGCAGCAAGAGCGGCTCTATCCCGACCGATGTAGGGCAGCCTATGATTCGCGTCAGCAGTATGACTGTCGGCGGAAGGGGGTAAGCAGAATGGAACGGAAGGAATTTTTGGAAAAGGTGCTTGCCTACGGCAGACAGGCAGGCTTTGCGGACTGCGAGGTTTATTACCGCGGCGGCAAGGCGTTTGAGGTGCTGATTCTGGAGGGTGAGGTCAGCGATTATGAAAACAGCAGGGAGGAGGGTCTGGCGTTTCGCGGAAACATCAACGGGCGGACAGGCTATGCCTATACCGAGCAGCTGACAGAGGATGCCATTGCATATCTGGTAGAAACGGCGAAGGAAAATGCGGCGCTTCTTTCCCCGGAGGACTGCGAGGAGCTTTATGCAGGAGAGGAAAGCTACCCTGAGCTGGAGGGCGTGAATGCCGCTCTGGAGGAATTAAGGGTAGAGGAAAAAATCAACGCCGCCATGCGTATGGAAACAGCGGCACTGGCAGGTGCGGAGGAGGTTGCTTCTCTGGATTACTGCGCACTGGGTACATCTCTGGCGGAGGTTGTCATCCGCAACACCAGAGGTCTGGATGTTTCCTTTGCGAAGAATTTTGCGACGGCTTATGTTTCTGCGATTGCAAAAAAAGGCGGAGAAACCAAAACAGGCTCCTATTTCTGGAAGGCACAGGATTGGAATGATTTCAACCCTGAGGAAACGGGCAGAATGGCGGCAAAGCGTGCCGCATCCCATCTGGGGGCAGCGTCTGTGCCAAGTGGGAAATACGATGTGATTTTCGACGGCAGGGCGATGGTTTCTCTTTTGGGCGCGTTTGCAGGGGTATTCTTTGCGGAAAATGCGCAAAAGGGCTTCTCTCTTTTGCAGGGCAAAACGGGCGAAAAAATCGCATCCGAAAGGGTTACACTGCGGGATGATGCCCTGCTTTTGGGCGGCTATGGCACACAGCCCTTCGACAGTGAGGGCGTTTCGGGCAAAAATAAAGCCGTTATCGAAAACGGCGTGCTGAAAACCCTGCTTTATAACCGCAGGACAGCGAAAAAGGATGGCGTGGCATCCACAGGCAATGGCTTTAAGATGGGGCTGACAGGCTCTGTCAAAACTGCGCCCACAAATTTCTATCTGGCAAAGGGAATGCTTTCGCAGGAGGCTTTGCTTGCCCAAATGGGGGATGGTCTGCTGCTTACCAGCCTGATGGGACTGCATGCAGGCACAAATGCCGTTTCGGGCGATTTTTCCCTTTCGGCGGAGGGATTCCGTATCAAAGGCGGCAGAATTGACACGCCTGTGGAGCAGATTACCGTTGCAGGCAATTTTTATCAGCTTCTGGCAGAGGTGGAGGAAATTGCCGATGACTTATATTTCGGCTCCGGCGGTGTCGGCTCGCCCTCGGTTTTAATACGCGGGCTTGCTATTGCGGGCAGCTAATAAAAAAAGACCTAAGAGCGTGTCTCTTAGGTCTTTTTTTATATAAGCTTATCCGTCTAATTTGTCGCAAAGGTCGTTGATTTGCTTGAGCATCTTTTCCATATCCCGATTGGTGCCGCCCTTATTCAGATTGATAATCTGCTGCAGGCGTTTATTTGCCAGATCAAGCTGATTTGCCAGATACATCGCGCGCTTGCCGCCCTCGGAGGCTGCATGTCCCCTTGGCAGCTCCTTCGGTGCAACGGGGATTTTTACGCCCTCGGAAATCATCTGATTTGCCGCTAAATCAAAGCAGGCACCGCTGTAAGGCGCAAAGGCATTGTAGCCGTATTCTTCTTTTAAGCATTTTGTGAAGTCCTCGCAGACCAAATCCTCACCATGTACTACAAAAACGCGCTCCGGCTTCTTCTCGAAATGGTTCACCCAATTCAGAAGTCCCTTCTTATCCGCATGACCGCTGACCCCTGCCAGCTCCTCGATATGCGCGTTGACGGTAATTGTCTCGCCAAACAGGCGCACCTCTTTTTCACCCTCGATGATATTTCTGCCAAGTGTGCCGATTGCCTGATATCCAACGAAAAGAATCGTACATTCGGGCCGCCAGAGGTTATGCTTTAAATGATGGCGGATGCGCCCTGCCTCGCACATCCCCGATGCGGAGATGATAACCTTCGGGCTTTTATCGAAATTGATTGCCATGGAATCATCCGGCGTTACGGCAACCTCAAGACCCTGAAAGGTCAGCGGATTGATGCCCTTCTGTACCAATGCCATTGCGTCGGTGTCATAGCAGCCCAGATAGTTTTCCGCAAACACGCGCGTTGCTTCGATTGCAAGGGGGCTGTCAACATAAACCTTGAAGCCCTCATGCCCCCGCACCAGTCCTCTTTCCTTGATTTCGCGGATGAAATACAGCATTTCCTGCGTTCGCCCGACGGCAAAGGAGGGGATGACCAGATTGCCGCCGCGGTCAAAGGTCTGCTGAATCTGTCCGGCAAGCTCTGCCACATAATCGGGCGGCGCGGTATGGTAACGGTCGCCGTATGTACTTTCCATAATGACAAAATCTGCTTCGGTGGTATAACGGGGGTCATGGATGATGGGCTGATTGATATTGCCGATATCACCGGAGAATACGATTTTTTTCGATACGCCGTTTTCCGTCAGCCAGATTTCGATACTGGAGGAGCCGAGCAGATGCCCGACATCCGTAAAGCGGATTTTCACCCCTTCGCAGACCTCGATTTCCTTCATATAATCGCAGGGAACAAAATGCTCCATGACTGCCATCGCATCCTCTGTGGTATAAAGCGGCTCAAAGGGAGCTTTGCCGGCACGCTTATTTTTGCGGTTGCGCCACTGCGCTTCAAATTCCTGAATATGCGCACTGTCCAGAAGCATGATGCGGCAGAGGTCTGTGGTGGCCTCGGTGGCGTAAATCTGCCCTTGAAAGCCGTTTTTGTGAAGCAGAGGGAGTAGTCCAGAGTGGTCAATATGCGCGTGAGAAAGGAACACATAATCAATCCTTCCTGCCGCTACGGGGATTTCCTGATTTTCATAGGTATCCCGTCCCTGCTCCATGCCACAGTCCAAAAGGATGCTCTTGCCGCAGGCTTCGATATAATGGCAGCTGCCGGTTACCTCGTGGTCAGCACCTAAAAACATCAGTTTCATAGAGATCACTCCTCCTTGATTGCAGTATTTTTATGAAAAATGGACAAATGTCTTTTTGTAATTCCTACTGTTAGTATAGACCTTTTGCGTTCTGCTGACAAGTACCGTCTGAAAAACATCAATTTTCGTAAAAAACAGGAACGGTTTTGCCAAAATATGGCTCTGTTTTCATCTGGCAATACGTTGGAAATATGGTATAATAAATAAGATATATCAAGGAAACAAACACAAGCAAAAGGGAGGGAGACTATGCTCACAACCACAAAGCTTTATGATATTTTTCATATTGTCAACGGGGAACACAGTGATCCCCATACGGTGCTGGGGATGCACGAAATGGAGGAGGACGGCAGAAAAGCCGTTGTGGTGCGTGCCTTTTTGCCGGATGCGGCAGGCATTACCGTGATTGACTATGCAAATAAACGGAAAAAATACCCGATGGAGCGGCTGCATGCAGACGGCTTTTTTGAGGTGACGATTGCGGACAGGGAGGAATGGTTCCGCTATCAGCTGGAGTACACCGATGCGGACGGCAACACATGGCGCAGCTATGACCCCTATTCCTTCTCGCCGACCCTTTCTGAATTTGACCGACATCTTTTCGGCGCAGGGACGCATTATGAGATTTACGAAAAAATGGGCGGCAGGCTTATGACGCACGAGGGCGCAAGGGGGGCGGCATTTTCCGTCTGGGCACCCAATGCGAAGGCGGTCAGCGTAATCGGGGATTTCAACAACTGGGATGCGCGCAGAAGCCCCATGCGAAGGCTGGGCGAATCGGGCATCTGGGAGCTGTTTTTGCCTGCGGCGGCGGAGGGGGATAAGTATAAATTCCATGTGACGCAGTGTGATGGCAGGGTGGTGGATAAAACAGACCCCTACGGTGTGTATGCAGAGGTGCGCCCGAACAATGCATCTGTGCTGTATCCTCTGAAACGCTATAAATGGAAGGATCGCCGCTGGATGACGGCGCGAAGGAAATATGATTTCAGGGCTGCCCCCATGAATATTTATGAGGTGCATCTGGGCAGCTGGAAACGGGCGGAGGGCAATCGTTTTCTGAGCTATACGGAGCTGGCGGAGCAGCTGATTCCCTATGTGAAGGAAATGGGCTATACGCATATCGAGATGCTGCCTGTGGAGGAGCATCCCTTTGACGGCAGCTGGGGCTATCAGGTGACGGGCTATTATGCCCCGACGAGCCGCTATGGCAGTCCGGACGAATTTAAGCAGTTTGTGGATGCCTGCCATCAGAACGGCATTTCCGTCATTTTGGACTGGGTGCCTGCGCATTTCCCGAAGGATGATTTTGCACTGGCACGCTTTGACGGCACGGCACTTTATGAGCACCAAGACCCCCGTCTGGGGGAGCATATCCAGTGGGGGACGTATATTTTCAATTACGGCAGAAAAGAGGTTGCGAATTTCCTGCTTGCAAATGCGCTCTACTGGATGGATATTTTCCATATAGACGGGCTGCGCGTGGATGCGGTGGCATCTCTTTTGCGGCTGGATTTCTGCAAGGAGGAGGGGCAGTGGCTCCCCAATGTATACGGCGGCAGTGAAAACCTTGAGGCAATCGAATTTCTCAAGCACATGAATTCCGTCATTGCCGAGAGGGAGCCGGGCGCACTCATGATTGCGGAGGACAGCACCGCATGGCCCGGTGTGACGAAGAAGGTTGATGAGGGCGGTCTTGGGTTCAGCCTGAAATGGAACATGGGTTGGATGAATGATTTTCTCTCCTATATCAAGCTTGACCCTATTTATCGGAAATACCATCAGAATAAGCTGACCTTCGGCATGGCATATCATTATGCGGAGAATTTTGTGCTGGTGCTTTCGCATGATGAGGTGGTACATACAAAATCCTCGATGATTGGGAAAATGCCGGGGGATGTTTGGCAGAGCTTTGCGAATTTGCGCCTTTCCTATGGCTTCATGATGGGGCATCCGGGGAAAAAGCTGCTGTTTATGGGCGGTGAATTTGCGCAGTACAGCGAATGGAGCGAGGCACGCTCTCTGGATTGGCATCTGCTGCAATATGCCGACCATCAGGAAATGCAGGCGTATGTGAAGGAGCTGAATCACCTTTACACAGAGGAGTCTGCCTTCTGGGCGGAGGATTTCGACCCGAACGGCTTCCAATGGATTGAATGTGACGATGCGGAAAGCTCGATTGTTTCCTTTGTGCGCCGCAGTAAGGAAAAGGAACTGGTTTTCCTCTGCAATTTTACACCGGTGGTGCATCATGGGTTTTCGCTCGGCGTGCCGCAGGAGGGTGTTTATCATGAACGGCTGAACAGCGATGCCGCACGCTTCGGCGGCAGTGATGTCATCAACGCCGTACCGCTGCAGAGCAAGGCGGAGCCGGCAGGCCGCTGTCCGTTTCGGGTAGAGCTGGATGTGCCGCCTCTGGGGATGGTCATTCTGGAGCGGGAGCAGCCGAAGAAGCAGCCGCGGACAAAAAAGCCTAAGACGAGGACAGCGGCAAATGGTACAAAAACAGATGCAAAACGGAAGCATCCCGAAAAAAATACGGAAAAAACCGCCAAACAGGCAGATTTGCCATGATTTTTCTTGAGAATTTCTCTTAGTTCTTATTGACGTTGCGCGAGTTTTTGTGTATAATTCTTAAATGTATGGTAAAAAAAGGCGTAAAAGCACCTTTCTTGCCATCAACGAATCTCGCACTGGGAGGGAGGGAAATTCATGTCAGAGGTAAAAGTTAAAGAAAATGAATCCTTGGACAGCGCACTGCGTCGTTTTAAAAGAACATGTGCCAGAGATGGTATCATGGGCGAAGTACGCAAAAGAGAGCATTATGACAAACCCAGCGTAAAACGCAAAAAGAAATCCGAAGCCGCTAGAAAACGTAAATTCAGATGATCGTATGAAAGCGTTTTCCGTGGCTGTCAACAAAATGACTGCTTGCAGGCATTTTTGAGCAGACACGAGAAAACCTGAGTGGATGAGTAAAACGAAGTTTTACGAATTGCTTTCATGGTTTGATAAGTTTTACGAAGTTTTACAAAGCGAAAAGGGATGATTATATGTCATTAAAAGAGCAGCTTTTTGCAGATTTGAAAACTGCTATGAAAGAAAAGGATACCATCAAGAAGGATACGATTCAGCTGATTCGTTCCGGTGTTCTGCAGATCGAAAAGGATAACAAGGTTGAGCTGGATGATGAAGGTGTCATCGAGGTTATCTCCAAGCAGCTGAAAAGCAGAAGGGATTCCCTGCCCGACTATGAAAAAAGCGGCAGACAGGATCTGATCGAAAAACTCAATAAAGAGATCGAAGTTTTGTTAAGTTACCTTCCAGAGCAGTTAAGCGAGGATGAAATTCAGAAGATTGTTGAAGACGCCATCGCACAGACCGGAGCCTCTACCATTAAGGATATGGGCAAAGTCATGGGTATCGTGACAGCCAAGGCAAAAGGTCGCGCAGATATGAAAATTGTCGGCGGTCTTGTGAAAAAAATGCTCCAAGGCAAGTAATAATCGAAACCATAGGGTCACAGGCGATTGCCTGTGACCCTTTTACGTTGAAGGGGGAAAGGCTATGAAATTCAGAAAAATGATGGGCGTAACGGCGGCTTTTTTGTGCGCGGCACTGGCTTTATCCGGCTGCGGCAGCACAGACGAAACGGCATATCGCATCGGCATTGTTCAGCAGGATGAACATTCTTCTCTGGATGCGGCAACGCAGGGCTTTGAGGACAAGCTGATGGAGCTGCTGGGAGAAGAAAATGTCACCTTCGATTATCAGAACGCGCAGGGCGAACAGGCAAACAGCACCACCATTGCTACGAAATTTGTTTCCGATGGCTGCGATTTGATTCTGGCAAACGGCACAACGGCTTTGCAGTCTGCGGCAGCGGCAACGGCGGATATCCCTATTGTGGGTACATCCGTAACGGATTATATCGCAGCAGGTGCAGTAAATTCCAATGAAAAGCCCGGCAGAAATGTAACCGGTGTTTCCGATCTGGCACCCGTTGATCAGCAGATTCAGCTGCTTATGAAGCTGGTTCCTGATACAAAGAAGGTTGGCATCGTATACTGCTCTGCAGAACCCAACTCTGCATATCAGGCGAAGCTGGCAGAGGCTGAGCTGGATAAGGAAGGCATTGCTTGGGCTGAATTTACAGCAGCAGATTCCAACGAGGTACAGTCTGTTGTAACAAAGGCAGTCGGCGAATGTGATGCACTGTATATCCCTACAGACAACACCATCGCAAATAACACAGAAATCGTAAAGAACGTAGCAGTTCCCGCAGGGATTCCTGTTGTAACCGGTGAAGAAGGCATGTGCAGCGGCTGCGGTCTGGCAACTCTGTCCATCAGCTACTATGATTTGGGCGTAAAGGCAGCGGAAATGGCTTATGAAATTCTGACAAACGGCGCAGATCCCGCACAGATGGCAATCGGCTATGTAACTGATGGCATTACAGAAAAATACAATGCTGACATCGCAGAAGCACTGAATATCACCATTCCCGAGGATATGGTAGCAATCGAAAACTAAAGAGCAGCAATCAAAAATGAAGCAGTTCCTCTCACATGAGAGTTCCTCTGAAAAAAATGAATGCGCACAGCGAAAAGGCGGAGCAAAGGCTCTGCCTTTTTGCATGCAGAAAAGCATGTAGAAAATTCTAGTTTATCCCCTGCTTGCATAAAGTGAATAAATGAGGTGATGGCATGGGATTTCGTAGGAATATGACAGAGGCACTGGAGCTGCCGAAGGAAATACTGCTGCATCTGCCGCTGATTTCCTTTATCGGACAGGAGGAGGTTACGATAGAAAATTATAAGGGGATTCTGGAATACAGCGAGGAGACGGTGCGCATCGGCACGGCGGCAGGGGTTCTGCGGCTGGAGGGGCAGGGG
>OLQT01001967.1_pt1 | contig 11807 bp, 8 predicted proteins | sample 1672651 | NCBI WGS metagenome assembly OLQT01 (sample SAMEA3136709, study PRJEB25190) | human gut metagenome | biome: human gut; feature: human-associated habitat; material: faeces | place: Austria | collected 2013 | reverse complement strand
ATACTCGTTGATATAGGTTTTCCGGTGCCGCTTTCTCTCGCTAAGTTCTAGAGGGGCGGCATCCTCTATGTCATGGCGCTTTTACGTAGTGCCCCAAATATCCGGCGCAACATTCCAACGTCCAGACTGATAGTCATCACTCAAGAATGTGCCCATCAGGTCTTTGCCCCGGCGTGTGTCCAGCAGGGGCATATCCAACACCACAATATCAATCCCTTTTTCCTTGGTCAAAATCCGCCACTGCTCCAGAATCTCAGAATAGTTACGCCCCAGACGGTCGATGCTTTTGATATAGAGCAGATCGTCTTTTTTTAGTTTCCGTACCATTTTCCGGTACTGTGGGCGTTCAAAATCCTTGCCGGACTGCTTATCTATAAACATATTCTTCTCTGGGATAGATAGCTCTTTCAGGGCAAGAATCTGCCTGTCCTCATTCTGTTCTCTGGTGTTGACACGGATATAGACATATAAATTACCCATTGTTTTTCCCTCCTTTCTCCCGACCGGGAGGAATAGCTCGCAAATCGGACATTTTTCATCTTATATGGTACTGGATACTTGATACTCCTAAATAAACAGACTGTGAAAATGCCGGGTGCAGACCCGGCATTTGTCATTTGCCCTGTAATCAGGCGCTTTTCTTTTCTGTACGCAAAACCTGAAATCCATGCTGTTTGGCGTACTCTCTGGCAGCTGCCAGCCGTTCTTCGCTGTACGGCGGGACAAGGCGGACAGACTTCCGCTTGCATGCGGAGGATAAGACGCTGGGATTACCTCAAAAGCACCTTCTTTCCGATTTCAGGCACAGAAAAAGCGCTGGCGGACAGGCCGCTGGCGCTTCGTGATGCTTTCCGACAGTACCATTATGCACAAATTATTGGACATTCGGGACTGCGGACATTTTATTGGACTAAATGGCAATTTCCATTTTACGTCTGAATTCTGCTGGGCTCAATCCGCCAAGAGACAGCTTAATTCGTTCATCCCGATACCAAATCATGTATGCTTCAATTTGCTGCATAAAATTCTCCAGTGTAACACCTTGCCACGAGCGACCGTAGAACATCTCGTTCTTCATCCTCCCGAAGAATCCCTCACAGGCTGAATTGTCTGGCGAGCACCCTTTCCTCGACATGGATCTGGTAAGACCTGCATCGTCGACCCGCTTAATCCAACCAGGCCATCGGTAATGGCAGCCTCTATCTGAATGAAGAATCGGATGTGCGTCCTGCGGAAGAGAGTGGATTGCACGATCAAGCATGGTATTTACCAATTGCGCATCTGGTTTGCAGCTAATATTCCAGGCTACCGGCATACCATCATAGCAATCGATAACAGGAGAGAGATATACTTTTCCTGCTGGTATTGAGAACTCAGTCACATCGGTCAGCCATTTCTGGTTTGGCTTGTCAGTCTTGAAATTCCGTTGGATTACATTTGGCACTTCAGGACTGATTTCCCCTTTGTAAGAGCAGTATTTTCTTGAACTTCTGCATTTCACAAGCAATCCATTTTCACGCATGATTCGGCGGATCACCTTTTCAGAGAGGACATAACCTTCTCGATTTAAAATAACCTTGATTCTACGGTATCCGTATCTTTCCTTATTATTGCGAAATATGGATGTAACAACCCGGCAATCATCTTTATGCTTTTCTGCAAAGCAAAAGCGCTTTTTTTGATAATAATAGCTGCTTTTGGCCATTCTAAGCTTTTTGAGCAATACCGGCAGTGGATATTTTGTTTTTAAGGCATCAGCAATCACTGCCTTTTCCCCGTTGCTTAATGGGGACTTGTTGATGCCGGGGTCTTTTTTTAGGACGTTGATTGTTTCTTTCAGAATATCTAATTCTAACTGCATATCTTGGATTTTTGTTTTCAATTCATCAATTTCCTGCGAAGATGCGGCGTTTCCTTCTATCAGCTTCCCCCTCCTGCGCTCATTGGGTGGGTTCATTAATGCTGCAGCACCTTTCTGGATATATTTGCGCCGCCAGGCATAGATGCTGGCCGTACTATATCCTACTTCATTCGATACTGATTGTACATCTTCTCCCAACTCAAAGCAACGATGAAGTATCTGAAGTTTTTGTTCGAGTGAGGGGTGTCGAGGATGATCCTCTGTATTATAGCCTCGAAAGGTGGACCGTTCTTCTGGCAGAATCCGCTTCCGATGGATCCAGTTATACAGCGTCTGCCTTCGTGCTGGATATCCTAAAATCGTTATAGTTTTTGTTACCGATTTTGTTTCCTCATAAACCTCGAGAGCTTTACGGTATTGTTCATCTGAATACATCCTCTGTTTTCCTTTCTACATGTATTCAGTCCAACTTTTTATCCGCACCCCCTTCATTGGACACTTAGTAGACAGTTATTGGACAGTTATTAGACACTAATTGGACATCTATTGGACAGGCAATGGACAACGTGGAAACAAAAATGTAGAAAAAATTTTTTCATTTACTGTACGCTGCTCCGTCCTTTGCTGTTTTATTCCAGAGACAGCACTGCAAATAATTTAATGGCCGTCCTTACTCTTGATATAGCAGTAACGACAACGAGACGGTTTAATGACAGGTTTCCTTCTGCAAAGCCCACACAATACAGATATGATTGTATTTCGATTTTACGGCGTATTGCCGTTGATGCACTGGACGGTTGCATTTCTCGACGCCAAGACATTTCAGCAATGATGATGGGATGATTTCGATTATCTAGAATGCTACAAATCCAGATTCCCCGGAGGATTCCATAATCTGTAGCTATCAAGTTGAGTTTTTCACGAAAAAGTGATAAGATAAATTCATCTATCCACTGTCTCGGAGGTACAAAATGGCAGTTTGCTATGATCGGTTATTTCATCTGATGATTGATAAAAAGATGAGCAATGCACAGCTAAAGGAAAAGGCCGGTTTTAGTGCCAATATCATCACCCGCTTAAAGAGGAACGAGTATGTTTCTATTGAGAGCATCGAGCGAATTTGCCGTGTGCTGGATTGTGGTGTAGATGATATTCTGGAGTTTATTCCTGAGCAAGAGTAAAAATATCAATTTGAAACTATGCCGCAGTTATCGGCAAGTTCGCCTTTGAAAGTTGGAAAAAGCGAAAGTTTCAGTAGGAGTGTGGAAATAATGGGCGCGGGCATCACGGTTTGGGGAATCCACACCATGGATGATCCCTTGTTTCTAAACCAACATCTTATTGCTATTGGGTGGGAGAAGATGGGAAATCTCTCTGCCATTCCCGCCTCGCGCGATGCTTACAAAGAAGCGTATATTGCAGCCTATCCGGATGCAAAAAAAGGTTCGATTGCAACAAGTGCCGGAATGCTGTATCGATTTGTCCACGAAGTCCAGGAGGGAGACTATGTGGTGTTTCCCTCCAAGATTGATCGCAAAATCAATATTGGCATTGTTGAGAGCGCTTATTTTTATGATGCAGCAACGCTGTATCCCAACCGGCGGAAAGTAAAGTGGCTCAAACATCTGCCGCGCACAGCGTTTTCACAGGGAGCATTGCATGAAGTGGGATCAGCCCTGAGCTTTTTCCAGGTAAAAAACTATGCCGATGAGTATCTGAAGGCGCTGGACAAGAATTTTAAAGGGGACATTGTGGAGCCGGACACAGACGAGACAGTGGCTCAAACGGCAGATGAAATCATCGAGGCGACCCGTGATTTTATCTTAAAAGAGCTGAGCAAAAATCTGAAGGGGTATGATCTGGAACCCTTTGTCGCGAATCTTTTGCAGGCTATGGGCTACCGAACCATCCTGTCACCGCATGGCGGAGATAGAGGGATTGACATTACGGCCTATAAAGATGAACTCCCGCCCCGCATTGTTGTCCAGGTCAAGAGCCAGGATGGAGATATCAAAGAAACCACCATCCAATCCCTGAAAGGCGCGATGCGCGAGGGAGATTATGGCCTGTTCGTAACCCTGTCCAACTACACCCACAACGCTCAGAAATACCTGGACAACACCCCCATCATTCGCGGCATCAATGGCACAGAACTTGTGGACCTGGTGCTCAAGTATTATGACCAGCTCAGCGTCAAATACCGCAAGATGATTCCCTTGAAGATGGTGTATATCCCCGTTCCATCTGAGGAATGAGTTCGATGGAAGCACACATTCATTCTGGCTTTGTCATGGTTGAATGGAGGAAGAACATGAGCAGTAATTTTCGCTTTCTAGAGCAGGACTTTCCGGTTCTGGCTAACTTTGGGCGACTGGCAGAGGAATACTGCTGCAACGATTCCAATTCCTGCTTGATGAAGCTCGGTATGATTGGCGAAACCATTGTCAACCTTATGTTTACCTATGATCGAATTGCGCTTCCCACTGAAAACACAGCCATAAAGCGGATCGATACGCTTTATCGTGAGGGTTTGCTGACGCAAGATCTGGTAGATATTTTGCATGCCCTCCGCAAAGTGCGCAATAAAGCTGTTCATGAAAATTATGCATCTGACACAGACGCAATGGCGCTGCTGCCTATGGCGCACAGCCTATGCGAATGGTTTATGCAAACATACGGTGATTGGAATTATCAGCATCATGAATTTATGATGCCTATTGCGCAGCAACAGGTATTAAACGTTGATAAAGCAGCGGAAGAGCAAACGGAAACTCGCTTGGCCCAGGAAGCCGAAGTAAAAGCAGCACAGGCAGAAACAATCTCTAAAGACAGCCGCCGTATAAGGGCTGGGCAAATGGCCAGCCTGCGCGAAAGAACGGAGGCAGAGACACGATTCCTGATTGACCAGCAGCTTCGACAAGTCGGATGGGAAGCGGATACGGAGAATTTACGCTTCTCAAAGGGGACTCGCCCAGCTAAAGGGCGAAATATGGCCATTGCCGAGTGGCCAACTGATTCCAACGTGGGGAATCATGGCCGCGCTGACTATGCGCTTTTTATTGGGCTGCAGCTGGTGGGGATCATTGAAGCCAAGGCCGAGCACAAGGATATCCCTTCTGTGATTGACTATCAAGGAAAAGACTATCCCCGCAATATTCGCGCCTCAGATGCTCCGTATCAGGTTGGGACTTGGGGCAAGTATAAAGTGCCGTTTACATTTGCGACCAATGGCAGACCGTATCTGGAGCAGTATAGAACAAAGTCCGGCATCTGGTTTTTGGATCTTCGTCAGTCCTCCAATGTGCCCAAGGCCTTGCGGGGATGGATGAGCCCGGAAAACCTTTTGGAACTATTGGGCAAGGACATTGATGCCGGCAATCGCGCGCTGAAGCAGATGCCCTTTGATCTGCTGCGGGATAAAGATGGGCTGAATCTGCGGGATTATCAGTTGCGGGCTATTCAAGCGGCGGAACAAGCGATCATGGATGGAAAAAGCACAGCCTTGCTGGCCATGGCAACTGGCACCGGCAAGACCCGGACGGTTCTTGGTATGATCTACCGTTTTTTGAAAGCCGGCCGGTTTAAACGCATTCTGTTCCTGGTGGACCGCACTGCCCTGGGGGAGCAGGCGCTAGATGTATTCAAAGAGGTCAAACTGGAAGACCTCATGCCCCTGGCAGACATTTATAACATCAAAGAAATGGAAGATAAGGAAATTGAGCGGGAAACCCGTATTCAAGTCGCCACTGTGCAGGGGATGATAAAACGAATTCTCTACAATGCCGGTGAAACTATGCCTGCGGTTAGTGACTACGATCTGATTATCGTGGATGAGGCCCACCGGGGATACATGCTTGACAAGGAGATGGGAGACGCCGAGCTGCTCTACCGGGATCAACGCGACTATCAGAGCAAGTATCGCAGCGTAATTGAATACTTCGACGCCGTGAAAGTCGCTCTGACCGCCACCCCGGCTCTCCAAACTACGGAGGTTTTCGGCCAACCCGTCTTCAAGTACACCTATCGGGAAGCTGTGATTGAGGGATATCTGGTGGATCATGACGCTCCTCACGACCTTCATACCCGACTGCGGGATGAAGGCATCCACTATCAGCCAGGTGATACGGTCACCGTTTATGACCCGGTAACCGGTGAAATCACCAATAGCGAAGTGCTGAGCGATGAACTGGATTTCGATGTGGAACAGTTCAACAAGACGGTTATCACCCGCCCCTTTAATGAAGCGGTGCTGGCTGAAATCGCTAAGGATATTGACCCGGAAAATCCAGAGGAAAAAGGAAAAACCCTCATCTATGCTGTGAATGACCCGCATGCCGACACGATTGTGGACATTCTGAAAAATATCTATGCGGAATATGGCGTGGACAACGACGCCATTATGAAGATCACCGGCAGCGTAGGCGGAGGCAATCAGAAAAAGATACAAGAGGCCATCAAGCGTTTTAAAAACGAGCGATACCCCAGTATTGCTGTCACCGTGGATCTGCTGACCACCGGCATCGACGTACCGAAGATCACCAATCTTGTGTTCCTGCGACGGGTGAAATCCCGCATTCTGTTTGAACAGATGCTGGGCCGCGCAACCCGTCTGTGTCCCGAGATTCACAAGACCCATTTCGAGATTTATGACCCTGTGGGCGTCTATGAGTCCTTGGAAGCGGTCAACACCATGAAGCCGGTTGTGGTCAATCCATCCACGACCTTTAGTCAGTTGCTGGATGGACTGGAGTTGCTGGAAGACGAAAAACAGGTCAAGTGCCAGATTGACCAGATCATCGCCAAGCTCCAGCGAAAAAAACGGAAGCTGGACAGCCATACCAAGGAGCATTTCGTCAGCATGACCGGCGGCCTGGACCCCACCCAGTTTATTCAGCAACTGGAGCAGGAGCCGATTCAGCAGGCACGCAGTCGCATTTTGTCCCATCGGGATCTGTTTGAACTCCTGGGAGAAACCCGAGCAAACGGTGGCCGCCCGGTGGTCATCTCCGACACGCCGGATGAATTGGTCAGCCATACCCGCGGCTATGGCACCGGCAACCGCCCGGAGGATTATCTGGATGCCTTCGCCGAATATATAAAGACCCATCTCAATGAGATTGCAGCGCTGAACATCATCTGTACCCGGCCAAGAGAATTGACGCGGGCCAGTTTGAAGGATCTGCGCCTGACGCTGGACAGGGAAGGCTTTACCACCCATCAGCTCAACACGGCGATTTCGGAGCTGACTAACGAAGAAATAGCGGCGGATATCATCAGCCTGATTCGACGGTATGCCATTGGCTCCACCCTCATCAGCCACGAAGCCCGTATCCGCCAGGCGGTGGACAAGCTGAAAAAGGCCCACAAATTTACCGCCATTGAGCAAAAGTGGATTGGCCGTATGGAAAAGTATCTCATGGAGGAATCTGTGCTCAACGTGAGCGTTTTCGATGAGGACGTCCGGTTCAAGAGCGAGGGCGGATTCAAGAAAATCGACCGGATTTTCCAAAACAAGCTGGAAAGCATCGTACTGGAACTTAACGAATATTTGTATGACGACGGAGGACGAAGCGCATGAGCGAGCATGAATTTATGAATACAGTCTTTTCGGCAATGGTCAATCAAGCTATTCAAAATAGAGAAAAATGGGTTAACCCTCTTCCGCAAGATCAGGAAGAAGCCCAAAGAAAGATTTTAGATGCTATTCATGATCTTGTGGAAAACAGAGCCAAAATAAAACCAGAATATCAGACTCAAGTTCTTGAGGCTGCTGTTTTAAAAATTGCTGCTGAAACCAACTGGTTTAACGGAGGAAACCGCAGATGACCACACAGGAAATCGTATCCAAGCTTTGGAACCTCTGCAATGTGCTGCGTGATGACGGCATTACCTATCACCAGTATGTCACGGAGCTTACATATATTCTGTTTTTGAAGATGGCTAAGGAGACGGACTCGGAGAAAAAATTTTCCGAGGGGATTGTGCTGCTTGAAAGCTCAAACAGCAGTGCGTTAACGCCTGAAGAAGAAACGCAAAACAATGAAAAAAGGGTGATTTTAGCATATCGTTGGGATGTGCTGACTTCAAGATCCGGCATTGTACTTTACAAATACTACAAAGATCTTCTTCGCCTGTTTGGAACCTATTGTACCGGTCGGGTGCGAGAGATTTATCAGGGCGCGGCCACCAATATCGATGAGCCCAAGAACCTGGAAAAGATCATCACCACCATTGACGGCCTGGACTGGTACTCTGCCCGGGAAGAGGGGCTGGGTAACCTGTACGAAGGGCTGCTGGAAAAGAACGCTAACGAGAAGAAGTCCGGCGCGGGCCAGTACTTTACCCCGCGTGTCCTCATTGACGTGATGACCCGGCTGATGAAGCCCCAGCCCGGGGAACGGTGCAACGATCCCGCCTGCGGCACCTTTGGCTTTATGATCGCCGCCCATCGGTATGTGAAGCAGCACACCGATGATTTCTACGATCTGGACGCCGACCAGGCGAAATTTGAACGGGAAGAGGCCTTCACCGGCTGCGAGCTAGTTCACGATACCCACCGTCTGGCGCTGATGAACGCCATGCTGCATGGCATTGACGGCCAGATTCTGCTGGCCGATACGCTTTCCAATCAGGGAAAGGCGCTCCACGGCTTTGATCTGGTGCTCACCAACCCGCCGTTTGGTACCAAGAAGGGCGGCGAACGTGCCACCCGGGACGACTTCACCTTCTCCACCAGCAACAAGCAGCTGAATTTTCTCCAGCACATCTACCGCAGCCTGAAAGCGGATGGAAAGGCCCGGGCTGCTGTGGTGCTGCCGGACAATGTGCTCTTTGCCGATGGCGACGGCGAGAAAATCCGCTGCGACCTGATGGACAAGTGTAATTTGCACACCATTCTCCGCCTGCCTACCGGCATTTTCTATGCCCAGGGCGTCAAAACCAATGTGCTGTTCTTCACCCGGGGCAAGAGCGACAAGGGCAACACCAAAGAGGTCTGGTTCTACGACCTGCGCACCAATATGCCCAGCTTCGGCAAGACTACACCGCGGAAAACAGAGCATTTCGCGGACTTTGAGAAGGCTTATGAAGCCGAGGACCGCCATGCCCTGCAGGACGAGCGGTGGAGCGTGTTCACCCGGGAGCAGATTGCCGAAAAGGGTAACAGCCTGGATCTGGGCCTTATCCGGGATGACTCGGTGCTGGACTACAACGACCTGCCCGACCCAGCAGAGAGCGCCGAGGAGGCCGCCGCCAATCTGGAGGAGGCCGTGGACCTGCTGATGAGCGTGGTGAAGGAGCTGCGGGTGCTGGAGGTGCGGGACTGATGGCAAAAAAACAAGAAACCCTGACGCCAGAGGAACGCTTGCAGGCGGCGCTGGTGCCGGAGGGTGAGCAGCTTTATAAGGTACCCGAGAATTGGTGCTGGACAAGGATGGAAAATATTGCACAATGGGGATCAGGTGGGACTCCGTCAAGAAAAATACCAGAGTATTACAAGGGTGATATTCCGTGGATAAAGACTGGTGAGTTAAATGATGATTATATATTTGAAACTGAAGAACATATAACGCAAGAAGCAATCTCTCATTCCAGCGCAAAATTGTTTCCTGCGAATACAGTCGCAATTGCTATGTATGGCGCTACTATTGGAAAAGTTGGCATATTAGGTATTGCTGCGACTACAAATCAGGCCTGTGCCTGTGGCGTTTCCAATCCTTCAACAAACTATAAGTATCTTTTTTATTATGCACGATCCCAGAAAGTTAACTTTATAAACAAGGGAAAGGGTGGAGCACAACCAAATATTTCGCAGGAAATCATTAAATCTCATGAATTCCCTTTACCACCTTTGTCTGAACAACAGCGCATTGTTGACCGCATTGAAAGCCTGTTTGCCAAGCTGGACGAGGCCAAGCAAAAGGCGCAGGATGCGCTGGACAGCTTTGAAACCCGCAAAGCCGCCATCCTTCACAAAGCCTTCACCGGCGAACTTACCGCCCAGTGGAGAAAAGAGAATGGCGTAGGCATGGAGAGTTGGAAAACAGTAATCATGAAAAATGTTTGCAAGGTGAATCCTAAAAAAATAGATACAAATGGGCTACCTGATAATTTGGAAGTATCATTTTTTCCAATGGCTTCTCTTTCTGAAATATACGGAGAAATTACAGAACCTCAAACTAGGTTTCTAAAAGATGTAAAAAATGGGTTTACCAATTTTTTGGAGGGTGATGTGGTATTCGCTAAGATTACTCCATGTATGGAAAACGGTAAATCGGCAATTATTGGAAAATTGGTAAATGGCATTGGTTATGGGACAACAGAATATTATGTGTTGAGGTGTGGAGAAAATCTATATAATCGATATTTGTATCATATGATACGAGACATCACATTTCGCAACAAAGCAAAATCTGTAATGGCAGGAGCAGTGGGGCAGCAGAGGGTTCCTAAATCTTTTATGGAAAATTACCCTTTTAATTTACCCTCTGTGCCAGAGCAAACCGAAATTGTCCGCCTCCTCGACGACCTCCTTACCAAAGAACAGCAGGCCAAGGAAGCTGCCGAAGGGGTACTGGAGCAGATCGACCTTATCAAAAAAGCCATCCTCGCCCGTGCCTTCCGCGGCGAGCTGGGCACCAACGACCCCAGCGAGGAGAGCGCGGTGGAGTTGTTGAAAAGAGTCATTGAAAGAGGTGAGCAAGTGTGAAGATTCAATCTATCTATATTGATGGATATAAAAATCTCAAGAACATGGAGATTTTTATGCCGGAAGATTCCTCGGTTGTTGCTGTAATAGGCAATAACGGTAGTGGTAAGTCTAATATTTTGGAAGCACTAACACAGGTCTTTGCAGCTGCGTACAACGAGAGGCCAGTGGATTTTCGTTATAAAATCTGCTATACAATCAATGACGATAATTTTGAAATTTCAAATTTGGATGGTGTGCAATTTTTAAAAAACGGAAAAAAGGTTAAGAAGCAAGATAAACGAGGTTCTCTTCCGCGTGGAATTTTCCTTTACTATTGCGGAGAAACAGAGCGTTTGAGAAAATTGGCGTTGGATTGTGTAGATAAAGTTTTTGAGAATGCGCTGAAAAATGACGGAGATGTGACGATCAAATATATTTCTTGTGTTGGACTTAGAGAATTTACAGCTGCAGTACTGGCAAATGCGAAGTACAAAAACAGCACATTTGAAAAAGTATGTGATTTGATAGGCATACAAGAAATCGGGGGACCAGTTGAATTTCAATTAAGTAGACCAAGTTGGAGCAAAAAGGCCCCTCTTACACAGGATTCGTTCTGGAATGCCCAGGGATCGGTCGCAATGCTTCTTCATAAGTTGAAAGATTCTGGTGAGCTCATTAAGCTGGATAATGATCATGCGCTGATACGAGTGAAACGCATTGCAGATATTTCCTTGGATTCTGAGAATCCCTTTGATCTGTTTGTAAGATTCGAACTTCTTATTCAGGCAGGAATCTTGTCGGACATCACTTTTACAATCATAAAAGACGGAGAATCTCTTTCGCCGGATATGCTGAGTGAAGGAGAAAAACAGTTAGCGCAATTTCTCTGCATTTTGGAGGCAACAAAAGAATACAGGGCGCTCTTTTTACTGGATGAATTTGACTCTTTTCTGCATCCAAATTGGCAAAGAAGGTTTGCAGAGATTATTTCAGAGATTCACATTGCAGGACAGGTCCTTTTTACAACACACTCCCCCTTGACTCTCGGCAAAATGCAAAAAGAAAGTATCCGCATACTCAAAGATGGAGCTGCATATGAGCCAGCAGCTGACACATTCAATCGCGACATTACCGAAGTACTTGAAGAGATTATGGAAGTTGGTAAGCGCCCCATTGAAGTAGAAGATGCAATGAAGAGATTCAGGAATGCTGCAGTGCATGGAGAAAAAGAAGCAGCTCAGAAGGCTATAGATGAGC
>OLQT01001966.1_pt1 | contig 11815 bp, 9 predicted proteins | sample 1672651 | NCBI WGS metagenome assembly OLQT01 (sample SAMEA3136709, study PRJEB25190) | human gut metagenome | biome: human gut; feature: human-associated habitat; material: faeces | place: Austria | collected 2013 | reverse complement strand
GCAGGCTGTTTTTTGCTTCATAAATCTATTTTCTCCTCTCAAAAAAATCCAAAATGGAATTCTCGGAATTCTTCAGACATTTTAACACAGAAAAAATATTCCCGCAACCATAAGTTAGATGTGACTAATACTGATTTTTACTGAAGTATTTATTGAGAAAAAATGACGAATATCCCAGATAAAAAAGTGTGGATTTTCTCAGACAGACATGTTACTATTTTATAAGTTAGTAGTGACTAATTTATTTTATATAATTACTGCTGACAGCATACCTATAGCAATCCTATATGAATATCTTTGGCAGAAGTCACTCCCTTTTGGTAAAAGTAAAATCCCTTTGGTTAATAAGTTGATTAACCCTCTGGTAAGAGTGATTCCGCAAAAAAAATTTTAGAAGAGGAGAAAAACATGACAAACAAAAAACTTATGAAAAAAATAGCACCTGTTGTAATGAGTGCCGCAGTTGCTATGACCAGCATGCCATATGCAGTTCTGGCATCTGATTTCACAGACAGTGAGGTACTTACAGACAGCACAGATTTCTCTGTTTCCGAAGAGTTTGCCGCCGAGGATGCGCAGGAAGAATTTACCACCGAAGATGTTCAGGATGCTTTTGCTGCAGAAGCACAGCAGGGCGAAGCTTATGTGCTTATGAATATTCCATACGATGATTTCTACAAGGCAGAACTGAAAAATAATGATGTAAAAGTTGATGCTTTCACATCTGCAACTCTTAATAAATCAAGAACAGCAGGTATGATGAACGGAAATTCCGCTTATCACGTAGACCCCAATGGAACCGATGTAACAGGTGTTACTTTCCCTGTAAAGGTCAGTGATCTTTCCCTTCTGAAAGACCAGAAGCAGGTCACAGATTCCGACTCTGTAACGATCACAGTGACAAACAGAGGACAGACAAGCAGCAACACCTATACAGGAAAAGATTCCCTGATTGAAAATGCCTCTTACTCTTATTACATTTTAAGTGAAACACCGTCTTATTACAAAGAACTTACTGTAAATGCAGATGGCAGCTATTCTTTCTCAGCAATGAAAGGTGCCCAGACAAAGAACGTTACTATTGATGCTACATTAAAAACAGAGACAAATTACGGTGATTATGAGCTTGATCTTAACAATGAGGCTTTTGCAGCAGTAATTGATACAAATACAGATAAAATCTATGGTGTAACCGTAAATACTACAGACGGAACCAACTATGGCCTGCGTCATCTGGAGAATATCTGGCGTGGAAGTATGCTTTCCTGGGGAACCGGATATACAACAGAAGTTCACGGATGCCCTGTTTCTTCTGCACATTATAAATCAATCATGGGAAAAACAATTGACAGCGTTACTTATTACACAGATAAGGGTATGATCATTTTTGATGTCCCTGATGTAAAGGTGCAGACAACTACAGGAATTAAGGCAACAGTAGCAGATATTATGAATACAGACTCATCTGCAGCAGTTACCTTTGACCAGGCTCTGCCGGCAGACTTCAAGGCACAGTATACTGTAGACAAAACAGTGGTTTCCTGCACAGACGGAAAACTTGCAGTTGGAGCTCTTGCATTGGGAACACATAAGGTTGAAATTGCAGATGCCAGCGGAAAATATGCAGCCATTGTAACTGAATTTACAGTAAATACAGACAAAATGCCGGCTTCTTATGACAGTAACGAGACAAAACTGGTTGCAGCAAAAGGCATTACAGCAGAAGAGTTCTCTGCATACATTAAGAGCATCAGCAAAGTAAAAGTTGATGATACAGAATATGCCGCAACCGGAAGAGGAAGCAAAGTCATTGTAAAAGAAGATGGAACTCTTGATCTCACAGATCTTCAGGTAACAGATGCAACTGTATTTGAAATAACTGCTGTGGGATATAAGAATAATCTTACTTTTACTTACAAAGAAGCAGAAAATACATTTGAATTAAATACTTCTTCCAAGACTCTTTATACAAAAGGCAGCACAAAAACTACTCTCAAAGTTACAACAAACCTTACAGATAAAATCACATGGAAATCCAGCAATACAAAAGTGGCTGCTGTAAACAGCAAAGGTGTTGTAACTGCCAAGGCAAAAGGAACAGCAGTGATCACAGCATCCTGCGGAGAATACAAAGTAACCTGCAAGATAACAGTTAAGAATCCATCCCTGAAACTTACCAAATCTTCAGCAACTGTAAAAGTTGGAAAAACAACAAAGATTTCCGCAAAGGCAACCCCATCAGGAAAGGTTACTTACAAGTCAAGCAACAGCAAGATTGCAACAGTAAGCTCCAAAGGCGTTGTAAAAGGAAAGAAAAAAGGTACTGCCAAAATCACAGTAACCTGCAATGGTGTTAAGAAGGTATTTACAGTAAAAGTAAAATAAACGATAACAGGTAAATAATTCACACAATAAATGACCTCGGATTTTGTTCCGGGGTCATCTTAATGAAAAAAAAACAACATTAGCAGAATTTGTTATATATAGATTTTTGTATACGAAAATGATACACTTTTAAAGTTAGTTATGATTAAGTTTTGCTTTATCCAAAAACAGATATCATATCCGGCAAAATAAAAAAATGAAGGAGAGGAAACAACGTGAATAATCAAAATTTTTATCTGCGTCTGATCGCACTTTTGCTGATTATCATGGCGGTATTTTTCTATAACGGAACAGTAAAGGATAAAGAACAGGCCCAGGATATTGCAGATCTGACTGCCAAAACAGAGAGTCTGGAGAAACAGCAGGACCAGATCCTTACAGCATTAAAGGAAACTTATGAGGAACAGAAAACAGCAGCAGAAAGTAATGCTTCTTCTGATGCCTCTTCAGAAGCTGATAATAAATTCGAAAAGGATTCTGCAGAGGATAAAGAAAATACAGATCAGGCAGATTCTGAAGAAACCGATGATTCTGATAATGTATATAAGAACGGTACTTTTGAAGGTTCAGGAACCGGATACGGTGGAACGATCACTGTTCAGGTGACTCTGGAAGATGATACCATTACAGCAGTCAGTGTAGTCAGTGCACCGGGTGAGGACAGTGCTTATCTGTCACAGGGCGAGAATGTCATAAACAGTGTCATCAGCGAGCAGAGCACAGATGTTGACACTATTTCCGGAGCAACTTTCAGTTCTACCGGTATCTTAGAAGCAGTAAATGACGCATTATCAAAGGCGGAAAACGCATGAAAAAGAAACAACGAAAGGTACGGCTGATCCGTGCCGCCATACAGCTTATATTTTTTATAGCAGCGCCCTCCCTTTTTTCCACGGCATTTGCAGGAGTCAAATCCATCTTTCTTGCAATCGGAGGACAGCAGAGCGTAACCTGGAACTCTTTTCTGGATATTACGGCGTTACTGTTAATTATTACCATTCTGTTCGGGCGTCATTTCTGCGGTTATGCCTGTGCGTTTGGCTCACTGGGAGATGCTCTGTATGAGCTTACCGCGTTTATCCGTGCGAAATGCTTTGGAAAAAAGAAAAAACATGGATATCCGGAGGAATGGGTACACAGATTGCAGAAAGTAAAATATGTACTCCTTGCGTTCCTGCTTCTTTCCTGCATGACAGGATTCTATTCTAAATTACAGGGAATGAGTCCATGGGATGTATTCTCCATGCTTACAACAGGCAGACTGCCGAAATCTACCTACATTGTGGGAACAGTTCTGCTGATCCTGATCATGGTCGGAATGTGTACACAGGAGCGTTTCTTCTGCCAGTTTCTCTGTCCCATGGGAGCAGTATTTGCAATCATGCCGATCATCCCGGGAGCACTTTTCAAACGAAATCGTCCAAACTGTGCATCAAAGTGCACTCTCTGTAAGAAGAGATGTCCGGCACATCTGGATATTGACGGCGATACTGCACATTCAGGGGAATGCATCTGCTGTCACGCCTGCACTGCAGTCTGCCCAAGGAAAAATATTCATACAGGCACTGTTATTGATAAAAATTAACAACTGCTAACTTATTGAGAAAATTTGATTAGTAAGAACTAACTATATTGGTAGACATACTATCCATACAGTGATATAGTCTATAGAGTTAGTTGAAAACAACAATAAGAGGATAAGGAATCAGAAAATATATGACAAACAGACACTCTTTTGTACTGGGACTTTTTATTACAGCCTCCCTTTTATGCGCATCCCGGACTGTATGGGGAAACTCTGAAATAAACACATACACCAAAACAGACTTTGCTATGGACACCGTAGTATCAGAGACTCTTTACACAACAGGTGAGGACATCACTGCAGACGTAATCTCTGCATTAAAAGATGTGGAAGAAAACTGGATCTCCTGGACAAAAGAAAGTTCTCAGATATATCAGATCAATCAAAATGCCGGAAATACAACAACGGTATCTGATGAAACTGCCACCTGTTTAAAACAGGTACTAAATTTGTCGAAAGCTTCTGGCGGAGCCATGGATCCTACTATGGGAAGAGTGATCCGCCTGTGGGACATTGACGGAGAAAATCCGCACATTCCTTCAGATGATGAATTAAATTCCCTGCTTGAAAATGTAGGATATGACAAGGTGACTCTGGATGGAAATAAAGTTACCATGCCGGAGGGAGTAACTCTTGATCTGGGGGCTGCAGGTAAGGGAATTGGCTGTGATGCAGCACAGAAGATTCTTGATGCAGATAAAAATGTATCAGGCATGATCCTGAATCTGGGCGGCAGCAGTGTTATGAGCTATGGAAGCAAACCCGACGGCTCTGCCTGGCAGGTAGCTGTCACTGATCCGCGGGATACAGAAGGTGATTACCTGGGAGTAGTTACTCTGAATGGTACTGAATTTTTATCTACTTCCGGAGATTACGAAAAATACTTTATAGAAAATGGTGTTCGATATCATCATATACTGGATCCTGCTACAGGATATCCTGCAAGAAGCGGTCTCACATCTGTGACGGTTGTGTGTGATGACGGCCTGAACGCAGACGGACTTTCCACTGCATGCTTTGTACTGGGAAAAGAAAAGGCAGAAGAACTTTTGAAGAAATACAATGCAGACGGACTGTTCGTAGATGATTCTGATCATGTCTGGATGACGGAAGGCATGAAAGAAAGATTTCAATTACTGAAAGATACTTATTCCATCGGTGAATAGGTTTATCTTATATAAAGCTCTCTGAACTGTCAAAAATTTCAGTTTTCCGGACAGTTTGGAAATATATTTATTAACTCATATTCAGGAGGATTTAAAGGTATGCGCAAGGGAAATTTAATCAAAATGGCAGCTCCTGCAATTTTAAGTGCAGCAATGATGGTTTCAGGATTACCGGTTATGGCTGCGGATTTTACATCTGATACTGCTGTGGAGACTGAGGCACAGACAGATGAGTTTGATGCAGCAGATGACACCGCTGATGCTTTTGCAGGCGATGAGGAAACACCTTTTGTTGACGATCAGGCAGCAGCAGAAGATGAATTCGCTGCAACAGCAGAAACAGGCTACAAATATGTCTATGCAGGTCTGACATGGGCACAGTACTGGGCATCTGAGGGAGTTTATAATGCTGCAAACACAGCTTCCAATGGAACAAAAGACAGCCATGATGAACTTGACAAAGGCGGTTTCGACACAGTAACCAGAGCTACTGTAAACCATGGCCTGCACAGAGGAAGCTACCAGTGTGAAGCAATCATGTATGACAAAAACGGCGGTTCTTATGAGATTTCCTACTGGACCTCAGCTAATGATGCAGTTCTTACGGACGGAACAACTGTAAAGCTGAATCAGCCTGAGCGAGGACAGATCACAAAAGCTGACGGAAGCGTTGCAGAATTCGACCATTACAGCGTTGTAGGTCTGAAATATGTGCCTGTCGCAGTAAAGGCAGAAGATTATGAAGCCTTCAAATCCCAGTTCAAGGTTGTGGAAGACGGAAGCACAGTTGCCGGAGGATTTGGAGAAAACAATTTGCAGTCCTATAGTGCAGTTGCGGATGTTACCGCTGAAACAAACGGCTTAAAAGAAGCTGTAAAAGGTTCCGATGGAACATTCACATTCAAGGCCAGAACAAACGGTACAGGTTCCGGACTTAAAGATCAGGCACTCCAGACAGCATCCAATGTTACCGCAACAGTAAAAGAAGCAAGTGGAAGTTACGGCGAATTCTTAAGAGTAGATATTACAGGTGACGGATATGGTGCTCTTGGTGCTAAAATGTATGCTGTAAAATGGGATTACTACGGAAATGGTGATAAAGTTCTGGCATCTTACGGAACAAAATTTGCAGCAGATAACTGGATGCACAAGGCAATGGGAATCCAGCTTGGCCTGACAGATTCCTACCGCTGCCAGCTTCCAAAAGGAACAGATGGAACCGGCAAATGGAAAATCACCGTATATGCAATGGGATATGCAGATACTGTATTTGAAGTTAATGCAACAGATGCAAACATCGTAAAACCGGAAGCAGGAGAAGCAGATACAACAGCATTAAAAGCAGCAGTAGAAAAAGCAGAAGCCTTAAAAGAAGCAGATTACACAGCAGATTCCTGGAAGGCAATGCAGTTAGAGCTTCAGGAAGCAAAGGATCTTCTTGCAAAAGAAAAGCCAACTCAGGCAGAGGTTGATGAAGCTACAACTCATCTGAACGCAGCAGTAGAGGCTCTTGTTAAAGCAGATACGAAGGTAACAGTAACTCTCAACAAGAAAACAGCCACTGTTTACAAAGGAAAAACAACTACACTGAAGGCAACTGTAACAGGAACAGCTGCAGCAAAAGTTACATTTACTTCCAGTAACCCGAAAGTTGCAGCCGTAAACAAAACAACCGGTAAGGTTACTGCAAAGGCAAAAGGTACCGCAGTCATCACAGCTAAATGCGGAGATGTAAAGGTAACCTGCAAAGTAACAGTTAAAAATCCAACTCTTACACTGAGCAAAACAGCTGTATCTGTAAAAGTCGGCAAAACAACTAAGATTACAGCAAAAGCAGCTCCGTCAGGAAAAGTTACATACAAATCCGGCAACAAGAAAATTGCTACAGTATCATCCAATGGTACAATTAAAGGTATCAAAAAAGGTACTGCCAAGGTTACAGTAACATGCAATGGTGTAACCAAAACAGTTAAAGTAACTGTAAAATAATCTGACCTGACTGAAGTCAGGCGGATATTTGCAATCGGATTAGCAGACAAGAGGAAAGAAATCCTGTATCCCACAGAAAGGGCAGGATTTCTTTTCGGCTGTAAAACTTTATACTGTTATTACAGTAATCACTTGAATATGATTACCTGAAACAAACTATTGAAGAAGGAGGAATTTATGGACAAAAATAATGAGCAGAAAAATAATAAGACTCCGGAAATGAAACCCAAACAGGACAGTTTCCGTCCATGGTTAAAGCTTATTCCTGCGGCAGCAGTTTTTGCTGCAGTCTGTGTAACCTGTTATCAGGCAAATAAAAGTCCTGTGGAAACAGCATCAGTTTCCGATAATAATATTATGTCTACTGGCGAGATTAAAGAATTGATTTCGCACGGAACTGCAGGTAAGGATTTTGATTCAGAGGACTCTTCTGAAACCAATGGAACCTCAATTTCAAAAACATCAAAAAAGACAAAGAAAACAAGTAAGATTAAAACAGGAACAAAGAAAAATTCATCTACAGGTTCCTCTGCAAATGGAGGTACAGCAGGGGGTGGTGCAGGAAGCACAGTCACACCAACTACAGAAGTTCCTGCCGGTGGATATGCAGACGGTACCTATACAGGCTCCGGGACCGGTTTCGGAGGAACGATCACTGTTCAGGTAACTGTCACTGACCATAAAATTGCAGCTATCAATATTGTAGATGCATCAAATGAAACAGCCTCCTATTTTGCAAATGCACAGGGTGTGATCAGCAAAATTCTTGCAAGCCAGTCTCCGAACGTAGATGCAGTCAGTGGTGCCACTTATTCTTCAAACGGAATTATTACTGCGGTTCAGAATGCATTGTCACAGGCAATTCCATCAGGAAATCAGGCAGTTGTTACGCCAACTCCCACTCCATCACCGAAACCGACAAAGAAACCTTCTCCAATACCGAAGCCGGGAGACGAACAGATTTACAAAGACGGAACCTATACAGGAACCGGTAAAGGATACAGTGGGACAATTACGTTGACAGCTAAGATTAAAAAAGGTATGATCAAGTCTCTGGAGGCAGAGCATACAGATACGCCTATGTTCTTTAAGAAAGCATGGGATATCCTGGAAAATGAGATCATTCAGAATCAGTCTGTCGATGGCATTGATACTGTCAGCGGTGCAACCTACTCTTCAAAGGGTATCATAAACGCAATGAAAGATATTCAGAAGCAGGCAGAAAAAGGCACCACAAAAGTGACACCAACTCCAACACCAGAAGTAACAGTTACGCCAATTCCTGAGGCAACCCCAACCCCGACACCGGAAGAAACTCCGACTCCAGAAGTTACTCCAACACCAGAGGAAACACCAGCTCCCACACCAACACCGGAAGAGACTCCGGAGCCTACGCCGGAACCTACAGGACCATATATTGACGGAACTTATACAGGCTCAAGCTACGGATACAGTGGAAGAGTAAATGTAACAGTAACGATTCAGGGCGGTCAGATTGCATCTATTGAACAGAGTAACAGTGATTCACCTGAGTACTTTGATTATGCATGGGAAACTATTTATCCTCAGATTATGGGAAATCAGTCAGCAGACGGAATTGATGCTGCAAGCGGTGCTACTTATTCCTCGGAGGGAATCCTTGGAGCAATTCAGAAAGCACTTGCTCAGGCACTGGCATAAAACTACTGAAATTAAAGCAAAAAAGTAGCATAAAATTTTAATTACAATTAAAACTTACACTTATTGTAAAAGAAAAAAACATATGCTATAATTTCTGTTAGTGAGTTCTAACTTATAATGACAGATAATACTTTTAACAGCATTGTAATAACAGAAATGGAGGATAACAACATGATCAAAACAACTGTGAAAGTAGACGGTATGATGTGCGGTATGTGCGAATCTCACGTGAATGATGCAGTGAGAAGAGCTTTTCAGGTAGATAAAGTTACTTCTTCCCACAGTAAGGGCGAGACAGTGATCATTTCAGACGGACCTGTAGATGAAGCCAAATTAAAAACAGCCATCAGTGCGACAGGATATGAAGTAAAAGGCATTACATCAGAGCCATATGAAAAGAAAAAAGGACTGTTTTCTTTTCTTCATAAATAAAAATACGTTTTAATTTTCCATGAGAAACCAGGCAGGAATTGTTCAGTGATTGAACAGTTCTTTCCTGGCTTTTTACTTTATCAGACACCTTGTTGCATCCAGAGATGTGTCTCTGGTAGATGAAATCAATAGTCATGGATTTGAATGATTTATAGAAAAATGGAATCTTTTTTGCATATTGAGAGCATTTCAGAAATATATCTGATAAATGTATTTGTCAAGCGGATAAAATCTACCGCTTCGCTACGTGGCTCTATACCAAATAACTACTCCGCAGTTTATCAGAAGGAGCTTGCAGTTCTCGGATGACGCGCTATGGAAGAAGTGTTCAAAAAATGTAACACAAGTCCATAATCTATTGTGCAATTTCTCGATAAATCTCGAATAATGACGGTAAGAAGTCCGATAAATTCATAAAAATCAGTTGCTTAATTTGTGCAAAATATGGTAGACTAACTGTAGTTAAGAAATGACAGAAATTTACAATTATTAATGATCTGGAGACAAAAGAATGAAAAAGAAAATAGAACTTGTCTGTTGGATTTTATTTACCGTTTTTTCTGGTATTGGTTTCTTTATTAACTTTATGAGCACACCTCCGGTAAACGATACACATACATTTACTTTATACATGATTGGTGCTGCTGTGGTATCCTTACTATACCCGGCATCTATGTTTGTTCTTGGATTGAGAAACCGCTACCTGTATGATAAGTTAAATGAACTTGCTGAAGAAAAGGGTGAAACTGAAGCTGCCAAATCTGCACACACTTTCAGGTCATCCGCATCAGGATATACAGTTCCTGATATGGACATCCTTGTCAGTGCTCTGACCTCTGATCAGAAACTTACAGAGGAAGAGAAAGAATATTTATTAGAATACATTAAGAAGAAATGATGTGATGTTTAAATGGAACTGTTAGTCTGTATGTCCATTGCAGGAAGCATTCCTGTAATGATCTGTTTATTTTTATACCTAATTCAACGTGGAAATTATAACTACATTCTCGGAAGAAGATTACTGCTGACAGGTGTTTTCTTTTATCTGGTGCCTGTGCAGTTGGTGAAGTATTTACTTCCAAAAGATGCACTTCCGGAAACAATGTTAATTGGCAGAAAAGCTGATTCTTATTTATCAGGCACCTTGTCTTTCTGGAGTGAAAAGCAGGGTGATTACATATGGATACCTCAATGGTTTAATATATTTGCCAGGATCTGGCTAGCAGGAATTATTATCTTCGCAATCTATGAGATTATTAAATACTGGAGAGGAGCACATTCTATCCGGAACTATATCTTTGAAAAGATTGAAGATCCTGAAGATAATCTTACTTATTACCTGATTCCGGATGAGATTTGTGGTCCATGTACCATCGGATTTTTCCGTCAGAAAATCGTGTTTCCAGAGAGCTTTCCTCTGCATCCTGATTTTATTATGGTATACAAACATGAACATACACATTTGAAGAATCATGACAATTTAGTAAAACTTTTATGCCTTTTCGTTCTGTGTCTGCACTGGATGAATCCCGTGGCATATCTTTTACTTTTCCTTTACATAGATACAGCAGAAATAGTCAGTGATAGTGCAGCCGTCGATGGCTGTACAAAAGAAAAACGTCAAGACTATGCAAGTTTGCTGGTATTAGAAGCCGCAACTTCTGATATTCGCCCAGCCGTGTGGAAAAATAACCTTTCCGGACATAAAAGCAATAAAGAAGGAAAGGATTTTAAAACATTAAAAAGGAGGAGCAACTACATGATGAAGGAAAAGAGAAAAGGGATGTTACAAAGAGGAATTATGGTGGCAGTGTCGGCGTTGACAGTTGTGGCAAGTGCTGGGACGGTGATGGCATATCAGCCAACGCAATCATCTGATGAAAGTTTTGAAGAATTCATTTCTGATGGTTCAATATATGATTTTGGATTTGAAGATATGGACGATATTGCAACTGCAGCCATTGATTTTTCTCAAGGTGATAGTATATTTGTTGATTCAGACGGAAATCAGATAGTATACCAAGAAGAATCTTCAGATACTTATGCTTTATGTACGCATAGTATGGTTCCGGCAACTTTTTATACCCATTCAAAAAATTCTTCTGGTGGATGCACTGTTAAAATATATAAATGCCAAAGATGTGAAAAATGCGGATATAGTGCAAATGCAGTACTTCAAAGTACACATACATATGTTACATGCCCTCACTAATTAAATATTTATTACATAGTACAGAAATCTTCAGATATTTGAGAATCATTTTAAATGTCTGAAGATTTTTTATTTTAATTAATTTATTATCTATAAGCACGATATTAAATATAAATCTATTTTTTTCTGAAATACTTTCTCAATATCACCCCAATTTTCCTCTTGCATTTTCACAAGAGTTAGAATATACTAACCAATAGAGTTAGATATAGCAAACTCTCGCGTGAATTAAATCATTTGAACTCCATCCGAAGACCTGCTGAATTCTTCGGAACATTGGATTACATCTGTACTTGCTGAAATCGCGGCTATGCTGAAAAACCGTACCTCAGATATGATCCACTTGGTACATCAAAGCTACGGTGT